>OKKB01000056.1_pt1 | contig 81346 bp, 39 predicted proteins | sample 1613931 | NCBI WGS metagenome assembly OKKB01 (sample SAMN04436893, study PRJEB24849) | human gut metagenome | biome: human gut; feature: NICU; material: stool | host: Homo sapiens | place: USA: Saint Louis, MO | collected 2012-02-08
ACAAGTTTAAATATTTTTCTTTTTATTCAGATTTTATTTATCAATCCCATTATTATTTGGCAGTGTTTGTGTTCCCATTTTCATTTCAATTTATTTTAAATTAATATTATATTATATCCTATATTTCAAATAAATCTCAATCTTTGTTTTAGTTCAAGAAATTTTTTTTTCTGGCTGTTGTTGTTTGTTGTTGTAAAAGTCCTTGACAACTTCACATTATAATTATTACTTTAATATATGTAAATATATCAACCTTGGTCCTTCATTTTATTCTTTGTCTTTTTTTTTGCAATTCAGTATCACAACAAACTAATTGGATATGAATTCATCTGCCACTACAACTTCTACAATTGCTAATCCACCTTCACTCAATAGTGGTGTGCATTCTCATATTTCTTCTGAAAAAATGCTGCAAACATCCAATAAATCTCCGTCACCACCCCAATTGTTTCCTCAAATGCAAAAACTATCACAATCAAATCAATCTCAAGATGTCTTGTTTAAAATATTCACCTATACCATCATTATACTCCCCACGTTAACTTCAATATTATTCCCCATCAAGACAACTATGCCACCTAGCGAACATGCAGGGAATCTTATTATAGATTTATTGACGGTACTATTGCTAAGCTTAGTAGTCAAACATACAATTGAATGGCCCTATAATTGGTTGAGACAACTACAAAAGACAAAAGTAATGTTATTGCAAGATATGAATCGAGAAAATACCGATAAAACTATTTTATTGGTACGGAAGATTTACACTTTTGAAATAATAGCATTGATTTCATGTTTGGTGTCTTGTATTTTTAGTTCAATTTTATTAATATGGACGAGACAGTATACTATAATTGATCAAAAAAGAAAGAAAGTAGTTTTCAATAATGTGAATATTGCCTTGTTGCAATTTTGGTCACTTTTTAGAGTGATTATTACTTTCACTGACAGTCTCCAACAATCATCGATGCATACAAATCATCTAAGTTGGGAAACTCCACAATTGAAAAATTGGTATCAAGATTTGTCTCATTATTTTTTACCAAATGCTAGTAATCAAATACTATTGGATCATTTGCAACAACACAATCGACAATTTGATCAATTGAAAATGGATTTAATTTCGTTACAAAACGAATTAGAAGAAAAGAAGAGTCTTAGTAATGATTCTCGAGAAAGCTCATTTACACCATTCCCGTTGAATATGTCACCCACTTTGTTATCACCAAATCCTTCTGTCAATTTATCACCCACTAATAGTCGCAATTATGTGTCGTTCCCATTCAAAGCTCCACCTTCTTCAGAACTGCCAGTCTCTTCACCTCCAGTACCAAAACGTAAATCATCTACTATGAAGTCATCATCGAAAAAATCTCAATTAAATACGATAATCGAGGAAGATGATTCAACATTATATGACTCCAAAGAAAATACATTTACAAATTTTGATGAAATTATTCCTGGAATTGGTATAACTACAAGACCGCCGACTTTACTTGATGAGATCAGAAGTATGGTGACTTCGGTTAGACGAGAAGTGTCTTTTCTTGACATTATTAAACACCCTAATGCTGTCTGTAACTTGTTATTAAAAGAATTTGCACCTTTGTTGAATCATAATTTTGAATTAGGTGAATATGATATTGTTAGAATAGTGGCTACTGAAATTTTTAACAATTATTTACATAAACTTGTTCATGATATAAGAGAAGAGCTTGGGAAATATTGGAATTATCCATTGTACTTTGTAAAGAAAGCGGTTATATTTTTTGCATTAAGACTACCAATTTATGCTATACTGTTATATTTTAGAGTACTGTTTTATGTACCTTGGGTTTTGTTCCGAATGCTTGTATTAGAACCAATTGTGCAAATAGGTAATTTAATGTTGATGGTTTTTAAATTTGCCTTATTAACAATAACTACCATGACTCCTAAACTTACTATGAGTGCTCCAGTACTGACTTCTTCTCCATTTCCATCACCATTGCTGACTCCATCATCTTATTCATCTTCATTGTCATCTTCCTTACCACCATCACCGAAAACATCAGAGAAATCATCTAAAATTATTACAAAAAAATCTCAAAAGAAACTGTCACATTCGAATCAGAAAAAACTGGTTGTAGTGCCCAGAGTTGCAAAGGAGACAGTGACTTCCAAATTTGCTATGAAACCTTTCCATCTATCACCTATTTTGGCTGACCTGATGACCTTTGAAAATGGTGTCAATAACAACTACAACAACAATAATAATAATCACACTAGATCAAGAAAGAAAATCAATTTGCAATCGATTGATACAATACCAGAAGAGCCCAATACCATTAGCGGTGGGAAAAAACATGGGCGATTCTACAAGTATTCAAACAGTCTTGCTTTATACGACGATTAGTGGTGTTTTGTTTTACTGTTTTCTTTTTTATGTATAGCTTGTTGGGTTTTTTCTATGATTTGATTTGTGTGTTTTACATGTTTGAAATTCTTGTCGCTGATGAGTTTACTATTGTAGATAATTAATTCATATATACATTATGATACCGATTCGTACATAAAAATTTTACAGAATGAAGCAAGAAGAGGGGTTGGAGTGTGGAAGTCTTTCTAAGGAAGTCCTATAATGTAATCCCAGTGAGCAATTGATTTTGGAGTTTTCCTTATTGTTTTTGTTGTTGTTGTTGTTCTTCTTCTTTATAAATGTTTGTCTATATGTTATACATTTATTGGAATGAAGCAAGGGCATTACTGAATTGACCACCACCATTTTGTTGATATTCAGTCATGAATTCTTCTAAAACAGCAAAAGAAGCTGTTACACCAATGATACTAGCAACACCATAACCTAATCCACCAAAAAAATCACCAATTAAGGCAACAACACTCAAAATAAAAGCACCACTAACTGAGGCAACTGGAATGACTCTTGATAATTCTTTGGTGATAGAAATATCTCTTTTACCAGCGAGAGAAATACCTTGATCTTTGAATTGTTTGGAAATATCTTTTGGTGAACTGCCAGAAATATAACTCCATTTATTAGCAAACCAAACTGCTAAAACAATAATTGTGATTGAATAAACTGTAGTTTTAATTGGTGAAATAATGGATTCAACTAATGAAGATGAACTAGTAAAATAATTCAAAATACCTGAATTTAAATCTAATTCATTTGAAGATGGATTATAAACATAATTGCCAATGATAGAAATAACAATTGGAGAAGTACCAAGTTTCGATAATACTGAATGAATTAAATAACCAACGACTTGAATATTGGCAACCACAGTAAAGGCAAACAAAACAGGTAACCCACCAGTGTATAATAATCTAATTGGGAAAACATTATTCATACCTCTAACTTTAGTAGATCTAATTGGTAATTCAATGCGGAAATTTTGTAAAGCAACAACAATTAAAATTGATGCCAAAGAAATATAAAATTGAGTTAAATTAGGTAATTGAATTCTAAAGAAAGAATGCCAAATTTGATAAACAGTTTGTTTTGGATTGAAAATTGAAAAATTTTTGATTAAATTCATCAAGGCTCCATAACTTTCAAATTTATTTGAATTAACCACCGGGAAATTTTCTAATCCTAATAAATTAGCAATGAAATTAGTTGATGATTGAATAGCAAGGAAACATAAAATTCCTGATCCAAAACTATAACCTTTATCAAAGATTTCTACCAATAAAGTGACAATCCATGACCAAGCAGTAATTTGTAATAAAATCAAAGCATAAGATCCATAAGGAATACCATCTTGTAATGGATTATAACCTCTAATGGCATTATCATAATATCCTGAATAAATCAATCCAATAGCGAAAATAAGACTGAAAATAAAACTAGTTAATTTTTGACCAGTTTGAAATAATTCACGATCAATTCTTAATTTGAAATTAACATTAATTAATCTTAATCCAGCAGCAATTTGCCAAATAAATGCTGAAGTAATGATCGGTAATAAACCCAATTCTAATAAAGTACCTTTATTCATGGCAAAAATTGATCTAAAATTAGAAAATGGATCTAATAAATAAAATTGAGCATTAGGTATTAATCCATAGATTGGTAATTGTCCAAATAAAAAAATAATGGCTGAACCCACTGTGAAAACAATTTTTTCATCAAATGATACTTTTTCAAATGGATATTCAATCTCAGGTAAGATTGGTAAGAAGAACTTTACCAAATCAAGAAGACGGACTAGATAAAATGTTGGAATTTAGTTAGTTTTCATTCATAACTGGAAGACAAATAAACTATTTCAAGTTATTTTTCCAACTGGTATATTTTTCAGTTAAATGAATACATACAACCACTCATTATATTAATTAATTAATTGTGTGTTGGGTGATTTAAGGTGTGTGTGGAGCTTGAAAGGACTTGAAAAATTTTTTGAAATGTTGATTATTCAATTTTTTTTTTTTCGCTTTTTTCCAAAGTGGTAGGTTCGTTTGTTTGTTTGTTCGTTCGTTCGTTCATTAATTCCAATTGAGGCGAGTAATTAAATGAAGCAAAAAGACAAAAAAGAAATTATTCGTTCGCTCGCTCGCCTGCCCTCTTTGAGGATTGCTGGTTTAATTGATAACGGAAAAAAAAATTAGATAAACACTTTTTTTGTACGCTGGTGCCACTGCTACTGCTACTATTACTATTACCACCGCGATGATGGTACGGCCAAAGTCAAAAAAAAAAAGAAATTGGGTGTATCTGTATCCACACTAAATTATACTCGTATTCAAAGATCAAATGTATAATAAATTAAAAAGTTTCAATCAAAGAAAAATCGTATAAAGTGATAATCTTTTAGACGTTATTGCTTGTTCAATATTCTATTGAATTAAAAAAAAAAGAGAGACTATTATACATGTTTAATACATCAAGTCCACCGTAACCGTAATTATCCTCAACCGTTCCAAAAAAAATAACCTAATCCTCCCCCATTTAACCTATACCTTATAACCAAATTGCTTTCCTTAAAAGAAACCATTAATGCAAAAATGAATTCCTGATTTCATGTTGGTCATATGTCATTCCAAGAAGCAGACCCACCAAAACCAACACCACCACACATGATTAAAGATGACCCTCCAGTTGTTGTATCTGATATTGTTGATGGTGCAACAAATGCTGGACTATAGGAGGGAACATCTTTTGTTAAATAATTGATATAATCAGTAGTACCAATATTATATTGTCGATGGAAAGTTGTATCATTGTGCTTTTTCTCTTTGAATAATAATACTTTATAAAGTAATTGATCCAATAAAGAATTATTATTCTTGTTTGTCTTATCTAATAAATAATTCTTGATATCAACCATTTTATGGAACTTTTTGACTTTGGCAATTTCATCTTGATTCAAATACTTGAACAAATCATCACCATAAAACTCTCTTAATATAGATTTGCTTTCTTCCAACAGTTTCAGCGACTCTTGACTACTTTCCAAAATATTTGCTTCTTCATCTAATTCCCAACTAGCAATTCTCTCGTCAATTAACAGTTGATGATGACTTGAACTTACAACGTTGGCGGTATACCAACTATTTATTTTATGAGACAACCTATCTCTGTTTAAAACCTCAGTATCGTTATGTTCATCATCAATAGAAACTCTGTCGTCTTCTTGCGCTTCATCCTCCTCCTCTTCTTCTTCTTCAATCTCACTATCTTCTTCCTCTTTTTCAGTGTCTGATTGGTACTCGTCATTGGTGTTGGAAGTATTAGTAAAGGAAAGAATATCTGAATCATGATGTTGGCTCTTTTGTTTCCCTCTTGAAGACAGTGCTAATGATTTGGGATTAAATAAAACATACAGTGACTGATCATCATCGATTACTTCCAAATCATCATAATCGGATAATATACTTGAAGTTGCATCAAAAGAATTGTATTTGTTCTTCTGTTGGTGTTGATGCTGTTGCTGCAGCTGTTGTTGTGATTTTTGCTGTTGTTGACTATTCATTGTATCAGTTGAGTTGTTGTTGTTTTTCCTATTGTTTATTAATTTGAATAGTTTCAAGTTGGGATTTATTGACATATCTTTCTAATAAAAAAAGAAAAAAAAAAGGAAAAAGAACTGTTGATGATTTGCTCTTATATATATATGTGTCTGTGTAGATGTGTAGATGAATTAAACTATTGTAGTATGTGAGTTAATTTGAATTACAATAAAAGTTAGATGTTTGTAACAGGTAAGAGAGAGAAAGACTAAACACACATTATTCATAACAACATTGAAAAGATAAGATAAAAAAAACTAAGAAAAAAGAAATAGAAAATAGAAAATGAATGGGTGAGCGGGTAGTGCGTCAAGTCCGATTTATGGATGACGTTTCGTGGTGGTGACCCAACCATTATCGCATAACTAGCAGCAGTAACAAATTATGCGGGAGAAAGAAAGAAAAAGAAAAAGAAACTCGGAAAATGTGGTGGCGTGTATCAGATTGGTGAAATTGTGGATTGGGGGGAGAGAAAAGAGAAGTGACGACTAAATAATTTGATCTAAAAATCTTACTATATTGATGCCATTTGAATAATTAGGAGTCTTATGTAAAGGTCCAAATGAACAAACTACCTACAAATTAAAGTAATGAGCCAGTGAACAACAACGGTTCGTACTATAATGTCCACATCGCTCCAATTTCATGGGATACGCGTGTACGTGTACGAATTAAACTCTAAAGTATCTGTGCCGTAGGAAAAAGGCTATAGTTAGTATATATTATAACACGATTTTTACAGTTTTGATTTGGTTGATATGACAAAACAACAATAGAATAATGTTATTTGTCAAGTACAAAGGACCAAGCTCTTATGCCGGAGTTTTGGTTTGTTTCATGAGATGTTCGTAATGAGATTTCTCTTCAATGGGTGTTGAAAGAATCTCCCCACTTTATCTCTTCACAACATGTAATCAGTAAATAGCTACAACTACAAGTGATAGTTTCCAATTGATGTTACATCAGCTCACCCAAAAATAAAGAAGAAGAAAACACAATAAAAGCACAACTCAACAATTTATGTCCATCATATTTTTGCTTGTGTTATTCCCCTCCCCTCATTAACTAAGAAACAAGAAGAATAAATACCGAACATCGCACCAACCTTCTGTCATAAATTGCTACTAGTAAATTTAGTTCTTCTTTGTGCCCCCTTTCATTTTTCTTGGAATTTGTGCAGCCGTTTGGTCATTGAAGACGATGTAACAATGATGACTTTCCTCCGATAATTGTGCTCGTTGACGTAAATGCAATATGATGAAATGGTTGGTGTATCAAAAGCACTCGACTATAATTGCTTATTTGAGCAAAATAATACTACCATTTAAGTATACGCACTAGCATCTTTGTCATAGAATCATGCTTGGCTGATGAGCAGTGCTGGCACTGTAATACCAATAGTAGCTGTGACATCTATGTTCTTCAATCACAACTTCAGGATTGGGTTCAAAAGAGCTGAATATTTACTAAACGAAACAACGGCAGTGCACCTTAAAAAAAGTAGATCCCACCTCGGTAGCAATGTGTAGTTTAGCCTGATGTATCTCGAGGTTAAGTTCCGAAACTCGGTATACAAATGAACTAGTGCTCACCAACTACATCAAGTGGTATATGCACATCAACTACAGAAATATCCCGAAACTAAAAAAACACTACAAACACAGCCCTCCAATGAAATCGGATAAATGTCAATTTCATTTACTCAATGTCGATCAACATCACATGAAAAGTGGAAGGGGAAAAAATTTAAAAAAATAACGGTCGTATTCAATAACTGGGGGAGCAGATCAAATACGTGTTTTTTGTGGTTTTTCAATTTTCATTAACCTTTGTTATTAGTTAGTATTTCCTTCATAGACAAATAAGCCTGTTTCATCTTACTTGAATTTGCAATTCTCTTGAAACTTTTTTCAATTGTTATTTATAATGTTCAGATAGGGGTGAAAGACTATTTTAAAAATATTGTAATGTTTTTTGATACATCATTTACCTTTTTGTATATGAAATAAAACATATCATCATAACTGGAAATCAATTGAAAAAAAAAATCTCAAAGATAATCATCTATAATTGAACATACTATTTGAATATTTGTTTCAATCGACGTTTGAGTGTTAAAGAAGAATGTATAGTTTAAAAATTGTAAAAAGAAAGCGATAAAATACTGAACGAATGAAAAAAATTTTGATATTCTCTCATGAACGATGTGAAATTTTTTTTGTCATCGTTGTTGGTGTCAGATTTGCCGCCTGTATATAAGCATGTGAACACCAGATAATTATAATATGACCAAAACTGATAATCAGGAAAAACCCAACTATAAATACCTAACTAATTGTGTTCCGTTCAAAAATCGAACTACCTCAAAACTACAATCACAAAATTATACAAATATAAATACTCAATTGAAAATGGCTGTTAAAGGTTTAGGAGAAGTTGATCAAAAATACGATGGTATGTTTTTTATAATAGTTGTTCCCACAAAAATTCAATTTGTCCATTCAATGTTCATCTGATTACTAACATTTTGTTTCCAGGTTCCAAATTAAGAATTGGTATTCTTCATGCCAGATGGAATAGAAAAATCATTGACGCATTGGTGGCAGGAGCCGTCAAGAGATTGCAAGAATTTGGTGTTAAAGAAGAAAATATTATTATTGAAACTGTTCCTGGTTCATTTGAATTACCATATGGTTCTAAATTATTTGTTGAAAAACAAAAAAGATTAGGTAAACCATTAGACGCCATTATTCCAATTGGAGTTTTAATCAAAGGTTCAACCATGCATTTTGAATATATTTGTGATTCAACCACACACCAATTGATGAAATTGAACTTTGAATTAGGCATTCCTGTTATTTTTGGTGTCTTGACTTGTTTGACTGATGAACAAGCTGAAGCTAGAGCTGGTTTGATTGAAGGCAAAATGCACAACCATGGTGAAGATTGGGGTGCTGCTGCTGTCGAAATGGCCACTAAATTCAATTAAGTATATATATAGAGTTTTGCGCCTGAATAAATGATCTTATATGAAACTGCCAGTGCTTACTTGCTCTGAAATTGAAAAAAAAAACAGTCCGCTTAAAAAGTCATAATTTTATGTAGCATCAACCATTTATTTGTTATTTGGTTCACTATTTTTGTTGGTGATCTGTAGTGATGAAAAATTTCAGTCAATATTTTCATGAAAAATACAACAAAATAAAATAATTGCCAATTATACAAAATAATCTTTACCTAAGTAATCAGACGGATTTATTAATATGAGAAACCTAATTAAAGTGACCTGGTACTTCCAAATCTTCAAATCACCAACTAAATGATATCAAAACTATCTACAAAAATAGTGCAAAAAAGAATATTTTATTGACATATAAAAATTTTGACACCCCAAACTTCAACAAAGACTGGGTGGCCAAGTTGGCTAAGGCGTGAGACTGTTACCAAGAAAACATTTTACCGTGTTTTCTTCGACATCTCAAGATCGAGAGTTCGAGCCTCTCCCTGGTCGTTTGTTTTTTGCACAATTTTTATTTTCAAGAGTTATGGTGCGTAATCTAGTGAGACTCCAACGGGTGGTCTCGTGACATCACAAGAGACTGGGTGGCCAAGTTGGCTAAGGCGTGAGACTGTTATTCGGTAATAACTTGGCATCTCAAGATCGAGAGTTCGAGCCTCTCCCTGGTCGCTTAATTTTTTTTTACTTCATATTGATCAAAAAGTGAGTACAATACTCATGGGTAATTAACATTTTTGAAAACCGATCAAAAAGTGTTGTGTTAGGTTTTGTTATGCAATGAATAATTGTTCACCTCTAAAGCATTCCGAGTTTATGAAATAGCTTCCGAAGAGAATAGGGTTGAAAACAGTAAGACTAGTTTAAAACTTGTTGTGTACTCTAAACATAAATAAAAAGAATAGAACGATGGAGAAGAGATGACACTTAGTATTGCTGACAACTTCTTTGCAAAGTTTATTACATTGATGTTGATGCGGCTGTGTATTTAAAACTCCAGGACTAAATAACTATCTTAAACATAACAAAATGACTGGTAGAATTATTTTCTAGAAATGCTATTTATTTTACTCACATAATTAGATGGCACATTTAAGAAACAGAAGTTGATAGCCTAACAGAAATGTTAAATAAGACAACAACTTGCATCAATTAAATGTATGGACACTACTACTTCATAAAAGTCCACAATATTTAAACCAACATCAAAAGCTCTTATGGCCAAGTTGGTAAGGCACCTCACTAGTAATGAGGAGATCGTAGGTTCGAATCCTGCTGAGAGCATTTCTTTTTTTGCAGTTATTTTTCTCATTCTCTACTGCTTATCAAGTGACAAAATACTTTCCCACTTTACATTAAGGGACTAAACATTTTTTTTTTACTTTAATCTATATAGCATATCAATAATAGTTAATTTTTATGGAAGGGAGCCAGAGGGGCAAATCCCTTTTTAAACATGAACATCAAATAAATACAATCCAATGTACTCTGTTGAAACTTATTCAACTCGCTTTCTTCAACTTTTTCCCTCTTCTTGGCTTTGCAGAATTTTATCGTTGAACAGACCTAGATATGAACCAGAATAAACCTCAATATTCAGCTTGGTGCCCTGAAAATGGTGCCCTCATTTCCAATGAAAAGATTCACGAGATATTTTTGACCCTAGGCAATAAATTTGGGTTCCAAGACGATAATGTCAGCAACATGTATGACCATTTCATGACCTTATTAGATTCACGGTCAAGTCGAATGAGTTGTCCCAATGCATTACTATCATTACATTTAGATTACATTGGTGGTAAAAATAGTAATTATAAAAAATGGTATTTCTCTGCCCAATGGTACTTTGAACACGAATGGTCACCGAAAATGAAAAAACGCAAGGCAATATCTTCCGATTACCAGCTTTGGTTGTATCACTTCCAAAAATACACAGAAGAAGATTATGTCTATCAGGTTGCACTATATTTGTTAATTTGGGGTGAAGCAAATAACGTTAGGTTTATGCCAGAGTGCTTATGCTTTATTTTCCAATGTGCGTTGGATTGTAATGGTCCCAATCTTCCCAAATTCAATTATCTAAACCGAGTAATAACACCCCTATATGAGTTTACACGAGACCAGCTATACTGTAAAGTAGACAACAAGTGGAAACGGCGTGAAATTGATCATGCCTGTACCATTGGATACGACGACATTAACCAGCTATTTTGGAGCCCAGAAGGGTTATACAAATTAATTCTTTATGATGGAACTAGACTATATCAATTACCACAAGCCGAACGGTATCACAAACTAGAAACCATCAATTGGTCAAAATCCTTATCCAAAACTTATCGAGAAAGACGAACATGGATCCATGTTTTGAGTAACTTCAGCCGCATTTGGATAATTCACGTATCAGTGTTTTGGTACTTTATGTCATTCAACTCGCCTTCCTTGTACACACCAAATTATACCCCCAATAAGTCACCGCAAGTACACATTAGACTAGCCATTGTATCCATAGGCGGAATCATTGCCGTCTTAATATCGTTAGGTGCCGCAATATCTGATTTTTTCTTTGTGTCAGGAAGTGTCCGAAACATTATTTTGTTATTGATATTGACAGTTGCAAACTCTGGATCTATAGTGTACAATCTAGGGCTTTTGAAATGGGACAAGTATTCTAAAAATGGAACGGTAGTTGCAGCTATTCTGATGTGCTTATCGGTTCTCACATTTTTGTTCTTGGCCATCAATCCACCAGGAAGTTTCAAAACCGTGTTTTCCAACAATTTCCCAAAATTAAAGTTAAGAAGCCGATTATTCTCCATATCCTTATGGATTGGTGTATTTGCAGCCAAGTATTCAGAGTCATACTTTTTCTTAATATTGTCCTTGAAAGACCCCATTCAAATTCTATCTACCATTGAATTAAACTGTGATAACGGTCATTTTCTATGCCGGTTTCAACCAAAGATTACATTGATATTGTTTTATCTCACTGATTTGATATTATTCTTTTTGGACACTTATTTGTGGTATGTGATTTGCAATTGTTTATTTTCAGTGGGACTATCGTTTTCATTAGGTGTGTCTATTTTTACCCCTTGGAAAAATATTTTTTCTCGATTACCAGATCGGATTTTAACCAAGATATATTATGGCGATTCCACAGAGTTGATATTGGTGATATCACAAATATGGAACAGCATTATCATTTCCATGTACAGGGAGCATGTCCTCTCGGTTGAACAAGTTTGCAAGTTGATTTATCAACGAGGAGCTGATGAAAACACTATACGACCACCACTATTTTTTGTTTACGAAGATGATAACAAATTTTATGATTTTATTAAAATCGAAAAGGAATGGGAAAGAAGGATCACATTTTTTGCTCAATCGTTATCAAGCCCCTTACCAGAACCATTTCCAGTAGTTTCTACACCAACATTTACCGTTTTGATTCCTCATTACTCAGAAAAAATACTATTAAGTTTACAAGATTTAATTAAAGAACAAAGCTTTTCAAAACTAACGTTGCTAGATTATTTGAAACAACTTCATTCGAAAGAATGGGATTCATTTGTTCAAGATAGTAAGATGATCCAAACTATAAAGGAAATGGATGAAGACAAGTTTGTACGCGAAAATATGGATGATTTGCCGTACTACTGTATCGGGTTCAAAGATTCTTCACCAGAAAATGTTTTACGAACAAGAATTTGGGCTGCATTAAGATGTCAGACATTGTATCGTACAGTTTCAGGGTTTATGAATTATGTGACTGCTTTAAAGTTGCTTTACCGAACGGAAGTAATCGGTTTTGAACAAAACGAATTTCCAGAAGAAGAACTTGAAGAATTTGTAAGCAGAAAATTCAATTTACTAATTGCTATGCAGAATTTCCAGAATTTTGCCCCAGACATGAGGACCGATGCCGATTCTTTATTTAAGGCTTTCCCCAACGTCAAGGTTGCCATTTTAGAATCTGATAACGATCAAGACTATTATTCAACGCTATTAGATGTTTCAAAACGAGATGACAAAAATCAGTATGTTAAAAAATACCGAATCAAGCTATCAGGAAATCCTATTTTAGGTGATGGCAAATCTGATAATCAAAACAGTGCATTAATATTTTATCGTGGAGAATATATCCAAGTCATAGATTCCAACCAGGATAATTATATCGAGGAATGTCTCAAAATCAAATCTTTGCTAAATGAATTCGAGGAGATGAACTTAGACGTAAGTTTTGGTTATACGACAGAGCACCCAGATACTAGTTCTGTGGCAATTGTGGGAGCAAGAGAATTTATATTTTCACAGAACATAGGAATTTTAGGAGACATAGCCGCAGCAAAAGAACAGACTTTTGGAACATTATTTGCAAGAACAATGGGAGAAATCGGATCTAAACTTCATTACGGCCACCCTGATTTGCTCAATGGAATATTTATGACGACAAGAGGTGGAATTTCAAAAGCCCAGAGAGGCTTACATTTGAATGAAGACATTTATGCAGGGATCACTGCAACTTGTCGTGGTGGAAGGATAAAACACTCAGATTACTATCAATGTGGCAAGGGAAGGGATCTTGGGTTCCAATCAATTGTGAATTTTACAAAGAAAATTGGATCTGGAATGGGCGAACAGCTTTTGTCAAGAGAGTATTACTATTTGGGGAGCATGTTACCAATAGATAAATTCTTGTCATTTTACTATGCTCACGCTGGATTCCATATCAACAACTTGTCTATAATGTTGTCTGTAAAAGCCTTTATGTTTTTGTTGATGAGCCTTGGTGCATTAAACAACGGCACAGCCGCGTGCACGGAAGATAACCCAACACCTGGCTGCCATAATTTAGTCCCCGTTCTAAACTGGATTGACCGTTTTGTGCTTTCAGTATTTGTTTGCTTCTTCATTTCATTTTTGCCTTTGATAATTCAAGAGTTTATCGAAAAGGGATTACTCAAAGCAATTTTGCGAATATTATTACACATTGTTTCGTTATCGCCATTTTTTGAAGTTTTTGTGTGTCAAGTATATTCAAGAGCGTTAAGGGACAATTTTATATTTGGAGAAGCTAAATATATTGCTACAGGACGAGGATTTGCTATCTCCAGAGTATCATTTGCCACATTGTACTCCCGATATGCCAGTTTATCCATTTACTATGGTGGTGAAATATTTTTGGTGATTTTGTTTGCCTCAATAACTATCTGGAGAAAATCTTTACTATGGTTTGTAATCACTATTATATCCTTATGCTTGGCACCATTCATTTTCAATCCTCATCAGTTTAATTTTGTTGATTTCTTTGTCGATTATAGGGACTATGTCAGATGGTTGACAAGAGGAAACTCTTCTCTCAAAGAACTGTCGTGGACTCATTATACCAAAATTAGGAGAGCTCGGTTAACTGGAGAAAAGTTTGATGGCGGGTATGTTCTGGGTAGAAATACTGCTACATTCAATTTGTTATTGGGGGAGGTAGCGTCACCGTCGATCAATTTGATATTGTATCTATTACCGTATTTGTTTCTTCATTCAAGTCAAAATCTACTTGCATTCAGTGTGAAAAATCCACTAATAAAGTTAACAGCAGTTGTATTGGCACCTTATCTCGAGAATTCGGCGGTTCTTTTCTTCGTATGGGTAATGTCCTTAACTCTTGCGCCATTGGTTGGAATATGGTTTAAGAAAACACCGGCATTTTTTGCTGCTTTTGTACATTTTGCTTGTTTGATATTACATATTTTCAACATCGAACTATTGCTATTTTTAGAAGACTGGAACATGGTTAAGCTCTTGTCGGCTTTGTTGGTTATATTCAATTGCCATAGAATCATTTCGAATTTCATTTTGATTTTAGTTATATCAAGAGAACGCACAGAAAATGTCAACCAGGCATGGTGGTCTGGCAAATGGTTCAAAAGAGGGTTGGGTGTTCACGTTGTTTCCCAAAATTTGCGTGAGTTTATTGTCAAAACTTTGGAATTGAACAAATTTACTTTTGATTTTATTATGGGACATTTTTTATTATTTGCCATGTTTCCCTTTTTGTTTATTCCGTATGTGGATTCTTTGCACACAAGTATGTTGTTCTGGTTAAAACCAAGTCGACAGTTTTCTCGACCAATTATTAATAGATCACAACGGAGGAAACGTAATTGGCGTATAATAAAATACTTTATTCTTTTCCTAGGGATCTTGGGTATTTTCATTGCACTATTTGTGGTCCCACCAATATTTCGTGATAAATTGTCATTTATCAAGAAATGGGTTGGTCTTCAATAATTGTTGGAAAATGTAATGTGTAATATGACAAAATTACCGGAATTTGTCTTATTGTACATACATAGTAGCCTGATTTAGTTTTAGTTTGTAGATGTTTCTTCTGTCTAGGAACCAAGTATTAATCTATTATTGTACCTTTTACCAACGTAATAAGCTTTGCAATAAATATGGTTGTTAACAATAAGAATTGGTTTATAATACCCTATATTGTTGATCTGCGACACTACTATTCCGAAGCGTTTTTTCCATGTAAGAAATTGTTTTTGGTTTTTTTTTTTCAGACCTCCCATTCTGTATACCGAAATGAGCCAAATTTCAATGTTTGTACGAAAGCTACATAAGTTCAGCTACAACCCAAACTACAAGTTCAAATGTGGTCTTGAAATTCACACTCAATTAAAGACAAAATACAAATTATTTTCATTGTCTCCAACAAGTTATAACGAACCTCCAAACACAAAACTAAGTTACTTTGATGTAGGACTACCAGGCACACAACCATTATTGAATCCCGAGGCATTACTATTAGCATTGAAAGCATCAGTTGCATTGAATTGTGATATACAACTGTACTCATCATTTGATAGAAAGCATTATTTTTATGCCGACCAACCTTTAGGATATCAAATAACCCAACACTATTACCCTTTGGCAAAGAATGGATACGTGCAATTGAACAAGTTTGATGACATGCCCGACAAGGTAATATCTTTAGAACAAGTACAACTAGAACAGGATACAGGAAAAACCGTGAATTATGATGACAGAATAAATGTTGATTTAAACAGAGCAAATACCCCTTTGATCGAAGTTGTAACCAAACCCGATTTTGAAAATATAGATCAGGTGCAGGCGTTTGTCAGAAAGTATCAATTATTAGTGAGCCATTTGGACATATGCACTGGTGACTTAGAGACGGGTGCAATCAGGGTTGATGCGAATATAAGTGTTAACAACAATCCAAGAGTGGAGATCAAAAATTTGGGTAGTTCCGGTGAAATTGTTGATGCATTGAAATATGAATACAACAGACAGGTGACTTTGCTACAAAATAATGGAAAGATAATACAGGAAACCAGAGGCTGGAATGGAATTGCAACTGAATCACTCCGAAAAAAGGAAAATGCCGTGGATTATAGATACGTTCCAGATTCAGAGTTGCCCGTGATTCGACTTGACAAGAATATACAAGCACAATTGCAAAACACACTTGATGAATTACCTGATTCTGTGCTTGATAGGCTAACGAAAGAACCTTATAATTTACAGCTAGCACATGCAAGAAATTTGTTGTTTCAACCAGAAATATTGGATTATTACGAGAACATTTTTGGGAGAATAAGGGACGCAAACAAATGGTTCTTCCATGAGCTTTTAGCCGCTTTTGCAAAGAGTGATGTTGAGTTTCAAGTTGACATCGTTTTGCCAGATATGCTTGTTGATATTGTACTGTCTGTGGAAAAGAATGAGATTTCATTAACCGGAGCAAGAATTATCTTAAAGCATATAATACGGAACAAGTCAACCAAGACATTACCACAACTAATTAAAGAGCTTGATATTGGTAAACCAGAAGCCTCAGCTGAGTTGGAGGAAGCAATAAACGAAATTTGTCAGCAAATCATTAACACAAATGCAGATGTTGTCGAAAAAATTGCTCGTGGCCATACTAACGCCCTACAAGTTCTTATTGGTCAGGCGATGAAGGCTACAAAAGGTAAAGTACACGCAAAAGAATTTAGATCAAAATTTATGGAACTACTCAAATAGTGAAATACTTATGAAGAAGAGATTATTAGAATTGTTTTTTTTTATTTATTATATTTTTCATCAACAAGTAACAGGATACGATGGATCAATTATCATACGATTTCAGTTTCACTTGATACTTGTAAAATATTTGATCACTGGAAGAGTCAGTATCTTTGATAATCGATTGTAATTCTCTAGGGACTCCGTCTTCTTTCACCAATGTTGCAGGCGAAGACTGGAGTTGTTTCTCAAATCTGAAACTAGTATTTTCCTCCGAGATAATCTGATGCATAACATCGCCAAACTGGTTTTCAATGTCACGCATTGTTGAGGTATTAGTGAACGATGTGGTATTACTGAATTGTGATTTATTGGAATTAATTTTAGTTTGTGGCTCCATAGATTTGATGGCTTGCTCTTGGGAATACGGCTCGTCGGTCTTTTTGTACCAGAATCTGTTGTGCACTTTATGAAACATGGATTTATACATGTCAAGTGCATCTGAACCCAATCCAAATATAATAAAAGCAAGAACAGAAAGAATACAGTTGACCAATCTGTCATAAAATGTGAAAAATCCAAAATCATAAAAATAAATAACATTCCACTCTTCATTATGAACTTGGTCCCAGTGGAAAGGATTTTTCAGAACTTCAGCTTGTGAAACAAAGTAATAAAGTGACAAAGGAACCATAGCGAAAACAATAAGGAAGGAGAATATTAGCAAACGTGCAAATCTCTTAATGTTTAATCCCGAATTGGTACACAAAAGTATATCCTTGACGTCTTTGCGCTTTCTGAAAAAAGTGATTAAAGTTAAAACAGCAAATATTAATGCAACAATACTCCAAAGCACAGTCCAAATGGAAACCAAAAGAAGAGAAGCATATGTAGCCGAATAAATTGTACTGCACCCTTGATACTTGACAATTGCATATCTTGATCCTGTCACAATATAATGGACAGCCATGACAAATATTGGGTTTATTAAACAAATTGCCATATCCATTGCAAATTTTTTCCATGAACCTTGTTCTAAAAGGGTAGGATGTTTGGCACATAGAACAAAATACAAGTTCATAATTACACAAGCAATTGCACAACATTTTCCAACAGAAGAACCAGCATCCAACTTACCAACAATGTCACAGTAAACTTGCCCATCCCAAGCTTCATCAAAATTATCACCACTCCATATCATAGTACTAATAAACCCCGTCAAATCAACATACATTAACCAGAAAATCAATATGGTAGCAGGTAAATTTCTGCTTCTTATGTGCCATAAAAATGGCGGAATCAATAAACAAAAAGATATAATTAGGAAAGATCCCATTCCAGCTGCTCCTTTGTACATTTTGCTTTAAATATTATTAAGAAGCCAAAATAAAGTTATCTATGTATGCTAAGGTATTAAAAGAAAAGGGCTAAATGGCAAAACTTTTTTTTTTAAAAAAAACAGGGAACCAGAAGTTAAACTACTTTAAATACAATTAATAAAGAGATTCGTTAATATTCAAAGAAAAAAAAAGTATAAGTATTTATCATCACCTCGATGTAGTGAATGTTTAGAATCTATATTCCTTTGCAATCCCAATTCGGGATTTTCCTCTTGGTTTTAAACTTTTATTATGTCAGTAGTTTTTTTTTTTGCAACTAAGTAAAAATTGATTTCCTCTTTAGTGCTGCAAAGGAACAATAGAACAATAGTAAAAAAAAAAGGGATCTCTAGATCTTTAGACCAATTTCCGAAACAAAGAGTTTCTTTGAACAAATTGGAAACCATTAAAAGACAAAATTTGATATTATACTTAGTAAACAATTATATATGGAATCTACAAAAAAATTAAAAAATGATTAAAAAGTTTAACTAAGCGACGACAGATTTCAAAATTTCATTAGATGAAACAACCCCTGAGAATTTTTGATCCAAGTACTTCAATAATTCCACAACTCTATTTTTCAAATCATCACTAGAAAATTGCTTCAAGGAATCAATGTTTTCTTCTCTGCCCAAAGTAGATTCATTAATTAACTTAATTCTTTCAGCATCAGCTTTGAAGGCACCAGCAAATACCTCAACAATTTTTGGGGTTTGGTTAACAATCAATTCGTTATTAGATCCATATAATTTGATGATAACTTCAAAAATTGGGGTGTTTTCTTCAAGACCAGTTTCTAATGGCAAATGAGCCAATAATGCTGGAAGAACATGTTCCAAAGGAACAGATTGTTCATGTTTCAAAATCATTCTTGAAACACAACCACAGGCATTTGCATATGATCTATTAACAACGTCTTTAGCCTCTTCATCATCAATACTACCAGCTTTCTTATCAACTTTGTTCAACAATTGGAATAATAATTGCAAAATGTGTGGGTATGTAGAAGAAAGATCAACACTACTGTATTGAATAATTAAACCTATACCGTAAGCAGCATTTCCTTTAACTTCAATTGATTTGTCGTTGGCAAGTTTATCACTGAAAATTTGCAAAAGTTCTTCTGAGTACGGATTAGCTTCTTTCATTCCTTCAACCATTTCAGCAATAGCACCAATTGAGCCGACTCTTAATGGTTTAGATTTACTGTTAAATTTAGCTAATATGATATCTTTGAAAGAACCAAAGATTTGAACGAAATCGGATTGCAAAGCAAGTGACAAGTTAATCAAAACTTCTAATGTAGCTTCATTCAACATAACTTCAGTTTCAGAAGAGTCTTCTTCTTCATTTGGCATCTCATCATCATCAATTTGACATTGATGTTCTTGTTTCAAAAGCAACATCAAAGTTGTGCATAATTTTTCCAAAAGTTCTGTGTTACTTGGTTCATCAACAACAAAAATTGGTCCAAAAGTGAAAAGTGCGGTGGCAACACCGTCCAAAATACTAGCCACCATAGTTGATTCGAATTCTTCTTCCAAAAGTGAAATAGAGACTTTTCTAAGATTTTGAATCAATTGCAAAATATTGGCTTCAACATAAGATTGTTTTGGAACACCTTTTGGAGCTTTAAAGTTTTCACCTTGAACAGCAACAAACATTGCTTTGGTAATTTTGAATAAGCAGCTCATAGCACCTTCTCTCATACCATAAGAGTTTTCAATTTGGTCTTGCAAGACAGCAATAGTGGATTCAACATATGGGAAGAATTGATTACCAGTACCAACAGCCAATTCCCCCAAAGCAACAGATGCCATTTCTTTTTCGATAGTAATACCAGTATGAATCTTTAATGGATCAGCATCCTCATCATCTTCATCAAATTCTGGTTCATCACCTTCTGGATCACCTAAATTGAAACTGAATTCTTCTTGCTTCAAACATTCAAGAATTTTAGGAACAATTTGGTCCAAGAAGCCAGCAAACTCAGTTCCATAAACTTTAGCCATATTAGCAATAAAAGCAAAACCAGATTCTCTTATTCTGGAATGTTCGGAGCTTAAAGAGTTGTAAGCAGCTTCAACCAATGGTTTAGCATAAGCAGAAAATGATTCTGAACCGACTGCTCTGGCCATAGTAGAAATGTTTTCAAAGGTAACTGCTCTCAATTCAATATCATCTTCAGTTAAACCTTCAACAGAAGCAGAGTTTGCAATAAAAGGTTCCAATTGCTGAACGGAAGCTTCAAAATATGGAGTATAAGCTTTACCACTGGCAAAGGCAGTAGAACCAATAGCTGAAACAATAGCAGATTTCAAAGTTGCAGAATTGGCTTGTTGTAACATGTGGAATAATTTGTGAGTCAATGGTTCAATGTACTTGCCCATTGCATTGTGGCTCATGAATTCAATTAATCCATCTAAAGCAACACATGCATATCTATAAGCCACAACTGAGGAAGCGGAATCAATAATTTCAATTATCAAAGGCAACAATTGTTCGTGGTACTCGGTAACAATGTCTTGAAGTTCTGAAGTCAATTGACCTAATGTTCTCAAAGCGGCAACTTTGACTATAAGCTCTGTATCTTTCAAACCGTTAACAATTGCTGGGATAATTTTTTGAATTTGGAGAGAAATGAAATCTGGAGCACCAGCAGAACTGACACCAATGGCCAATAATCCAGCTCTTCTTTCAAATTGATTTGTTGAAGTCAAGACTTGTGGCAAAGCATCAAATAATGGATTGACAACTTGAGAAGGTGGCAATTCAGCACTCAAAACAGCCAACAAACGCAAAGCCAAAGAAGGAGGGCTATTTTCCTCATTTTCGTTTTCTTCATCTTCATTTCCTAATTCGTCCTCGATATCAATTTCACCTGAAGCCACTTTCAAAGCAACTAAAGTTATTTGAGGTCCCAATTTGTTTCCTGAGATCTTAGATTTTCTGTAACTGACACAAGAAATTAAAAATTGCAAGCCAAAAATCTTGAATTCCTCGTCCAATTGTTGGTTTGTAACCATCTCAGCAATAATTTGGATCATGGTGATCAAATGGTCACCAACCAATTTAGAATCAACAAGGATTAAACTGTTGAAGACATTGAAAACACTCTTGGCCAGTTCAACATCATCACCACTAATGACGTCTTTGAAAATATTAATCATGCTTGGAACAGTTGATTGAAATTTGCCAGCCAATTCAACAGTACGTTCTTCATCTTCTTCAATGATTTGAGAAATAACATCCAATGACATTATGGAGTTAATTCTAACTTCCTTAGATTCTGAATCATTCAATAAAGTACCAAACAAGGACAATAAGTCACTGATATGAGGGATCACAGTAGCTATTTGAGATTCCAACAAAGCGAACAAAACAAAAGTACCAACTTCTCTAGTGTGAACGTCAGTGTTTTGAACTGCACTGAATAAAGTAGGTAAAAGGTCTTGCCATTCGTTTTTGTCCAAATCAACTTCTCCAATGGCAGCAATAACATAGGCAGATAAGTTTCTGAGACGTTTATTTTGTTCTTCAAAAGTACCTTTCAACAAAGATTCTCTAAGAGTAGGTTTCAATGAAGCATCAACTGTTTCCCATTGGTCTAAAGCCAATTTTCTAGCTTCAACCAATGATAACTGCTTTATTTCATCTTGTTTGGTTGTTTGAGAAATTTGAAGCAAAGCTGGTAATGCAATAGGGTTTGGATAAAAATCTTTAGTCAATTTACTTGAAGCTTGTTTGATTACCGATGAGTCTGGAACCAAGGTTTGCTTTAAAGTTTCCTCCAAAGATGACACAAATTGAGCATCCATATTTGATTAAGTAAGTAAGTATGTATGGAAGGATGGGTAAAGGGGGTATAGAGTTTACTTAATCCAGGTGAGATGACCTTTGATAGTAATGAAATCAAAAGAAAATTAAATGAAAAAAAAAAAAAAAATTTTTTTTCTTAGCAATGAGCGCAGCTTCTTCTTAATCTACTACCACTATACATTTTATTTTATTCTATTTATTTTTTTGTTAGACGAATTTATGGCCCCCAAATCTCTCGTCTAATAAATAAAACCTGATCTTTATTCAAACTCTTTATACTTTTTTACATTATATCATTAATATTCATTGGCATTTCCTTAATTTTCGTTGAATAATATTTCTCCAATTCTTTTAAAGTGACCACATCATCTTTAGTTATCAAGTTTATAGCTGTTCCCTTTCTACCAAATCTACCTGATCGTCCAATTCTATGAATATAGTTTTCCTTATCGGTGGGCAAATCATAATTTATTACCAACGAGACTTGTTGGACATCAATACCTCTTGCCCAAACATCTGTGGATATTAATACTCTTGAATTCCCCCTTCTAAAATCGTTCATAATTGAATCTCGTTCATCTTGTTTCATATCACCATGCATTGCCACAACAGTAAAGTTTTGCTTTTTCATTTGATCAGCAAGCCAATTCACCTTCAATTTGGTATTACAAAATATCACTGCTTGAGTTATTGTAAGGTTGTCATACAAATCACATAGTGTATCAAACTTCCAATCTTCACGTTCACATTGAACATAATATTGTTTGATTCCCAGAAGCGAAATCTCATCCCTCTTCACCAAGATTTTCACTGGATCAGTGGTAAACTTACTTGTCATCTCCAATACTTCACGTGGCAAAGTGGCACTAACAACTACTACTTGAACCGAAGGTGGTAAATGTTTGTAGATTTCGTAGATCTGTTCTTTAAACCCTTTTGTAAAAAGTTCATCAGCTTCATCTAAAATAAGAACCTTGATATTTCTAGTTTGTAGATTTCTTCTTTTTATCACATCAATCACTCTACCTGGTGTCCCACTAACTATTTGTTGCCCTTGCTGCAATTTCTTAACATCCTCACCGACATTTTTCCCACCAATACAGGCATGGGTGTGAATGTTCATATAATCTCCTAAATGCATGACCACATTTTGTATTTGAATTGCCAACTCTCTAGTAGGAGACAAGATAAGTGCTTGACACTCTTTTGATTTAGTATCTATAACCTCAAGCATACCAATAGAAAAAGTAGCAGTTTTCCCAGTTCCAGATTGTGCCTGTGCTATTGTGTCTCTACCACTGATGATCTGCATAATAGCCCTAGATTGAATAGCAGATGGTGTTTCAAATCCATAGGCATATATTCCTTTCAAAAGATCAGGTTTCAAATTCATACTTTCAAAAGTGCGATGAACCTTTATTCCTTTCGTTGATTTATGACTAAATTCCAACTCATTATCTAAATCTCTATCAAAATCATCCATTATTAATTAGAAGATAGTGTTTTTTGTTTTGTTCTATAAGATAGGAAAGCTTCTATTTATAATGCTATTTTTTTTTTTTTCAAGTGTAACTTTTTTTTGTTGAAACTCCCAATCAGATGAGCATCACATCACATCATTCATCACCATCAAAATGGCATCAAATACTGTGAATAGATCAATTATAGTTTTATTGGGTGGGGGTCATGCATCTGGTAAGAAAACCACTGCATTGTCTCTAAAAGAAGAGCTTCTGGCCATAGTTCCCGAGTGTCACGTTGACGTACAGATTATCGATATGAATGATTATACTGTTGATGGCAAGTCGTCGATTGATTCTAGCCAATTTGTTAGCAATAAGTCTGCAGCAATCTCAATTAATAAAAGTAACGATAAATTACCACGTCTCAAACCTTCGAGATTTCAATTTGATAAGTTGAAAACCTTCCTTTTAAATAATTTAGATACACCAAGTAACGAGCCTCAAAAAATATTACTCGTGCATGGTTTGTATGCTTTGTATGATAAAGAAATTAGAAACATAGCACATATTAAAGCGTTTATCGATAGTGATTCAGATACAAGATTAATCAGATGGATTAGAAGAGACGTTTTACAAAACCAAACAGACTCATTGGAAGGTGTTATCAATGCTTATTTATTAGGAGCCAGATCAGAAATGAGTGATTTCATTTTCCCCACAAAGGAATTTGCAGATGTAATCTTACCTCGTGGTGCTGAACCTAATGCAGTTAGATTAATCATAGATGGTATTATGTTATATCTCAATGACAAGCATTTGACAAACGACACAACACAATTCCCGGAGAATATTTTGCGTCCAAACGAAATTGGGAACTTCCAAAAGGAACGATTTGATGTTCAAAAGAACAAATTTTACGAATTAAACTAAATCCAAAAAACTAGAACAAAAAAACGCCGAAGTAGTATATATATATTTATAATTACAATACAAAATCACCATTACGTATAATTTCGTTAATTGGATCATTTTCAACACTGTAGTTGTTAACTGAGTTAGCAATCTGTTCCGCAGAAACTAATTCTCTCAACTTTTTATCTTGTGAATACCAATTTTTAATCAAGTAGACTATTTCATTGGTTTTCAAGTCATTGGTAAAACCAGGGTAAACTTCAAAAGTATTATGCTCAATTAATGATTTGATAACATAATAAAGCCTCTCATAACTAACACCAGTCCTGACAAACATTTCCACAAGAAAACCCTTAGGTGGTTTTTGAGAGGCAGAATTTTCGTCAAAGGCTTCTTGAAGATACTTACTAGCAATCTTTATTAACTCGTCAATCGGGAAAACCAAATCATTGGAGGATAATTTTGAGCCACATGCAGTGAACTGCTCATTCAATAACACATAAAATGGTTCGTTTTTGTTCTTACTCTCCAGATTAAACTCGTGAAATATCTTTTCAAAAAATAATTCCCATCTTTTCAATATATCGTCAGTGTTCTTGTAATCAGAAACTTTAAAAATAAGTAAAGAAAGATCATAATAACCAAGGGTGTCAGTGTAGTTGTTAAAAAGATCACTTATTGACAAAATTTTGTAGTTCAAAGCCTCAGTGGCAATATTCTTATTCTCTTCAGATATTCTAGAATCACCTTTTATTCTGGATAAAATATCTAACTGAACATTGGCCACTTCAAATAATTCTTGAATAACTGATGAAAGCTGGATCATTTTTTGTCTCAAGTTAGGAGGACAAACACAGTTGCAAAATCCATTGGCTCGTGAAAGATATTCAATACGTTGGTTTAACTCAAGATTAAACTGCGAAATAGACAAAGCATATAAGATTTTAGCTGCATCAAAATAGTTTTCCCTCTTGGCATGATATAACCAAAGTAGATCACTTAGAGCCAAGTTGTTTTCGGACTTCTCTTCTAAATATGGTAATATGAAAGGAGTGTTAATGTCTAACAAACGCTCACTTACTCCTTGTTGGATGAACCAGTCATAGAAAGTGTATTGGAAATTCTTATCGTTTGAAGCAAAACAAGTATCATAAGCAGTATCCCTTATCTCCAAGAACTCATTAATCAAAAGTTGGTTGTTGGTATCACTAATCTTCAAAGCCTTCATGTCCATTTTGATAAGAATATTAAAAATTAAATCATACAAGCTTTTCTTCTTTTTTTCAATCTCAGCAATATCCCTCTTTAATGGAGCACTATCATCATCCTGATTAAAAGTGAGGCTCGGAACTTTCACATTATTGCCTACTTTTTGCGCAATATTCAATAACATACCAACAGCTCCGGCATAGAATTCAAGATCTAACATGATGTTTATTGAATTTTCAATGTTCTCTAATGTCAAAGATTCATATGCTTCTTCGAACAATAATACAGCATTCTTTAAACATTTGTTCTTCAAATCGGTATCCCTGAATCCAATATTTTTAGCTTTGGTCAAATTCTCAATTGCCTTAAAGATGAAAACATCATTGGTAGAGCAAAATGAACCACATCTAGTCTGCAATGAGGATGCGATTAAATCGATAGAACCACCTGTCAAAATATTTTTGTTGATAATTGAAGATAATAAATCTTTGACCAAATTTTTGACATCACGATTAGGAAGTAATAAATCTTTGAACTTAACAGTCAAAAGATTTACTTGATTAGATAAAGACAAGAACTCAAAAATTTCTTTAAAGTTTGTTTGGTTGATTTGGATTTCTTCAATTAAAACCATCAAAAAAGAAAGTGCTTCTTTCATAGAATTCAACGATTTAATAATTGAAGTAAAGGCAATATGTTCAGCACGTAAACAAATTTCACTTTCAAATTGATTTGGATCAGAACTGTAACTCGGAGCACTCAACCCTGGAATATTAGTTCCATTTTCGGAAAAAAAATCAATCAACACAATCACAGATCCAATGAAAAACTCAACTTTCTTCTTATCTATATTCAATCCCTGAATGAGTAGCTTCCCCTCTTTAATACTTGCCACTTCAACATCCCCAGATGGTGTTATTTTTATACTGCTCAATGGACTAAACACTTTTTTATTCCAGAAATCACGGAAAAGTCTTGAAATCAACAAACAAGTACCATAAAACCTATCGCTTAGCACAACTTGGTCCACAGTTGGATGTGCGTATGAGCTGATATTCATCTGGTGGTGTGGAATCAAAGACAGCAGAGGCTGCTGTGACGAGTCATTGAATCTTGCGCCATTGCCACAAGTGGAAAACAAAATTTGAGCCTTTCGTTTGTACATATCACTAGTACTGTATTGTCCATAAGAACATGCTAAATATAACAATGACGAGCAAGTTTCCTCATAACCATTTTCTTCTAAAAAGTTCTCAATGACTTCGTCTTTCAAGGATTTCAATATTTGGTCAGCTGTTCTGAATTGGTATATTACAATACCAAAATTAGTCAATACAGCAAACTTCAAAGGCAGTTTTGTGTATTGACTAGCGGCAATATTCGCATAGCCGTTGGGAGTGTTTGTGGCATTCATGGATGGTGTAAGCTGTACGATATCTTGAATATAAGTGTAAGGAGAATCTTCATTGCTAACATAATTCATAAATTCTGCATCTTCAACCAATTTGTTATTTTTCTTTAAATAACCGTAATTTGCTGTAGCAACAAATAATTTGTCAGATCTCTTTGTTTTCTTAACACAAAGAAATACACCTGGACTAATGATTTTCGAAATCTTGGTGTTCTTGAGCAATTGCGATTTTTGCTGATTAGCAATTAGTTGAGACATGTATTGTCGGTCTCTGGAAAATGTGTCTAGCTCAGCATTAATCTTAGGAACCTCTCTAGTCGGAGGGAACTTTATGTTCACAAGGTTTAACTTCAAAGCGTTGGCAGCACTGAACGATGAAGTAAGTAATGACGAAAATGTGGAAGTAGATCCCAACTTGAGTAAAATTCTACAACCATTACTGGTAACAGCAATTAATTGAATTGAACTTGATTCTTCAGGAGATATTTTGTGAATGCTGATAATCTTGAATCTTTCAAATACCTTGAAATTACTTGCATCGACAAATACAGTCGAGGCTGACTTGAAAATCACACTTGGTGTCAATGTACTTCCCTCTGTTAAATGCTCTTGCTTTGGATGAAGTTTATAAACTCGAATGACAGATTTGTTCGAAAGGGAGTATAAAATATCCCTGTCTGAATCAACTTCCAACTGAACTATAGATTCTGGAATGCTGGAAGAAGAATTTTCAGTTGTCGACGAAGGTCCAGAAGAAAACCCAAACCCAGACAATTTATTTGGAATAACACTTGAAAACCCTCCTTTTGTTAAACAAACTTTATCACACTTGTTTTTAATGAAACTAGACTTGTTGGAATAGTCTAATCTCCAAATATTAATTCCATCGCTTTCACCACTGAAATAGATGTCATTTGTTTTTGAATTTACTGTGAAATTATCAACGGCTAAACCTTGAGTGGAGACAGATAAATCAGGGTTGAATATTTCTAAATTGTTCATTGACTCATCGTATTTTACAATGTAGATGTGGATATCCACTGTAGTAGAAACTAAAAGCAAATAATTCACCTCATTTGTGAAAACACCTTTTTTCGGTTTAACCAATTTCACAGTCAAAATTGTATGCCTAATTTGATCAATTGTTAAAAATTGAGATGCCTCATTAAATGATGAACGAGGGAGCTTGTAATTCCACAACACCAATTTATTATCTATTGCTATCCACGTTCGTTCTATTTCAGGAAATAACCCTATTTTGGTAATGCATTCAGTGGAATTATATTCTTCAAAAAATCTATCAGGCAAATCCAATTGCTGAACTTTCTCAAAACGTGAAAAGTCTTTTAAACCATTTTCATAATCAAAATAGTAGTTATCCAACCCTGATTCACTTTTACTTACAGTTTCTGAATAAAATATATCATGTGGAATACTGGAATCAATTTTATTCAAATCAGAAATGAATTTGGAACCTAATTGCAAAGGTGGTAGATTTGCAAAGTCGGGAACATTGATCTTATAATTGGATTCCTTGGTCTCTAAACCGACTGGTTGAACAAATCTTCTAGATAATTGTCCTCGAGAAGAGCCAGTTGATTTATCTTGATGAAATTGTAGTGAATCAACAACAACGTCATCTTGTAGCTTCAAAGTTGGCGAAATGTACTTTGAACTAGACGAACTTGCAGAAGTGCCTGAGGATAAAGCCTGTGGAACTTGTACGACCATTTAAAAAAATAGATTGATTGATTGGTCAATGTCTTGTGTTGAAAAAGTTGTAGACTCGTAATGGCTTTATACAGATGTGACAACAACAAGAACAACAACAAAAAAAAAAAACTTTACTTAAAGCAAGAATGGATGAGAAAGTGAATTGAGAAAAAAAAACATCAAGAAAAATATTCGATGAATTTTTGAATGAGATCCAGAAAAAGATTCTCATCTGCACACGACCTTCTTTTCTAGAGTATTGATATCAGCATCGTTAATGTCAGACTCATGATAGGACTATTCAGAAAATATATTCTTTTTTTTTGAAAACCGGTATCAAAGATTAAAGTGAATAGTTTGTATCAAGTAAAACTCAAGAAAGTTAAAGATGCAACGAGATCTTTCAATTTGCATCAAGTGTTGCCATTTTGTTTTGTTCTATTGTTGTGTGAGTGGACGACATTTTAGAAATCCTCTTGTCCCACACTCGCTCTACTTATCTTTCGAAAAAAAGCTCAACTATTATAGCAACTTACATTACCACGCCTTTTCCAGTCATACTTAGACTTACTACATAATCAATAAAAGTATACATCAGATATGAGGATTACGGTTATATTAGGTTTTACTGTATGTTTGACCAATGCTTTTCCTTTGGATTTCCCCGAATGGACAACAAATGCAGTTTCATTTTTTACCAATGATGGGTATCGGAACAGCGATAGATTAATCAAATTAGGTCCAGAAAACTATAGAATTGTTTCGGAGAACGAGAAATTAAAGTTGAAAAGAAACAAGATTAATTTTATCGATGCCACTAATCAAATACCTATTGAAAGCGCAATTGAACAAGGTTTAACTTTGAAACCAGCTCCTCCTTCACTTTGGCGGAAATTCCAATTAATGAGATCTAAACAAATTACAACTTTAAAGAAGAAAATCCCAGTATACAACTACCCGAAACACCCTCAATATGAAAAAAAGGTATTGAGTATTTTCCAATCCATAAACGTTGAGTTTATGCAAGAAAAATTGAGCAAGTTTACCTCCTTTTACACCAGATATTATAAATCAGATTATGGTGCTGAAAGTGCTGAATGGTTATATCAACAAATCTCAGATATCATTGCGCCAGTTAAAGATACTGTAACAATATCTAAGGTTGAACACAAAGGATGGAAACAGTTTTCCATTATTGTCTCCATTCCTGGAAAAGTGACTGATAAAGTTGTTGTTGGTGCCCATCAAGATTCCGCCAACTTAATTTTGCCAAATTTAATGAAAGCACCAGGTGCTGACGACGATGGATCAGGAACAGTTACAATTTTAGAGTCATTACGTCTTTTGATTGCTTCGTATAAAGATGGCACTTTCAAACCATACAACACTTTGGAGTTCCATTGGTATTCTGCGGAAGAAGGTGGATTATTGGGTTCGATTGATGTTTTCACTAGATATTCAGAAAGCAACCAAGTTGTAGTAGGGATGTTACAACAAGATATGACAGGATACACTCAAGGATCAATTGACCAAGGTATTGAGCCTCATTTCGGTTTGATTGCAGATTACACTAGTGTTGAATTGAACAATTTCTTGAAACAAATAATCACAAACTACAACTCCATTCCTTATCACGAGTCTGAATGTGGATATGCTTGTTCCGACCATGCAAGTGCATTGGAGAATGGGTATCCATCTTCATTCTTAATTGAAAGTGAAATGAAATATAGCAACAAGTACATCCATTCTACCATGGATACAATCGACAGATTGGATTGGGCTCATATCAAAGAGCATGTCAAATTAACCGTTGCTTACGCATACGAATTAAGTTTAGCTAGAAATCTTTATTAAAAAAAAAAACATAGTTTAGATATACAGCGCATTTGTGTTTACTACATTTTATTCTTCTTGAAATCTCCAAAGAATAAAAGGAAACAAAAAAAGTCGTCTACTCTTCTTGGTGAGAGCTGCTTTCACCTTCACCTTCACCTTCCGTTTTCTTTCTATAACTAGCAATATCGAAACCTGTTTGAATCAATGAAATATCACTTGTGACTTTGTGAGTTTCTGGATCTTCATGACGTCTCTGACGCAAAGCTGCATCAACATGAACAAGGCTACCAACTTTCAAGAGCTTTTCCAAACGTTCAATTTGAACTGGATCAAATGCAACAACTCTGTACCAAGTAGGGATATTACCGTTCGACTCTCTGTCGTAACGGTTCACAGCAACACTATAAGTAACATATTTGGTACCACTTTCAGATTCTCTAAAGTCAACATTTCCAACTCTACCAAACAATTGAGCTTTGGCAAAGTCACGCTTAACAGCTGTGGAAGTAAATGAACGAGTAAATGATCTTAACATTATTATTATTTTTAATTGATTATCCAAATGTAATGAAATATATACTTCACTATCAATGGCTTGTTAACTTTTTGTTTTTGTTGTGGTTTTTTTTTTCCTGTCCTGTGTCAGACAATTTTAAAATGTATGCGTGTGGGCTTGCACAAACGCTCCTCCAGTATTATGAAACGCGTATGCAAGTTATCAATCGTTTCGGTCATATACCCACGACCTTTTCTTCTATTTAATATGTAATAGTTGCAAATGGTGTGTTGATGGGTGAGGAAAGAAGGTATATCCTAACCAGAGTTTCGAAAATTCAAGTTTGGAAATACCAAGTCACATTGAGATTTGGATTTGAATCTTTTAACAGGTTTAGGACAATTGTACACCATATTGTTATTATCACGTCTGTGTTTCCGAGGATTACTGTGAATCAGCATATTCTCTGGAGAGTGTCCCATTTGTGTATTAAACTCTTGATGTGGGGCTGCTGTGAAATTTTCCAGCTCGATATCTCTAGTGGATTGCAAAAACAGACTCCCCTCTGCTTCACTAGGCAAACTATTCCCTATTGAAATCGAATTCAAACAATTTATATCACAAGTTTTACTATCAAACAGGCAATCACGCTCCTTACCTTGATGTGAAGATTCCCTTGTTGTTACCTTGTTTATTCCATATTCTAAAAAGGATGATTCTACTAACTCCAATTCTAACTTACTGGTTAATTCATGTGTGTTTAATTGTGTTGTTGGATAATCAATCGACGAGTCTGCTCCTTCTTTGACCAGACCGTTACTACTAGAATTCTTTTTCTCATTTAGTGCTTGATCTTTGGAAGTACTTCCGTGATTTTTAAATAGATAATGTAGTCGTTTATTTCTAAGGTTTGTTGTTGGCGACAGATTGTTTGTGTTGCAAATTTTTGACAGACCAAACATCCAACTGATGGAGTCGGGAATATAGCTTTCCGGACAAGAAGTGCTTTCTTCGATCTTGTCATTCCATACATTCAACTGATTTAACTCTGAAGCGGTAACCATCTGTTGGAACTGTGGTATATTAAAAACAAACTATACTAAATCAGGTAAAACAGGTTTTAACCCCAAATACACTACCACTGATAAGATATATGACAGAGAGTTTTTTAATCACTCATTTTTATTTTGTTTGTGTGTCTTACAATATTAGTAATTCTTCTTAGTGTGTGTGGGTTTAATTATTATTACTATGACACACACTTACTCTCTTCTATGTCTCCGCTTACATCACACATCACACGTTTGAAAACACCCACCCCCTTTTTCTTATCTACAAAAAAAAAATAACAAACTCACTATAACTACTAAACCTTTTTTTTTATTTATTTATTTTGTATTTTGTTATATTAATCAAACTATTATCATTCATCTATATATACATCCCCATCGATTCATCTGACATAATAGTATGTATGATCATACAGAGGGAAAATCACCCTTTTTATTATTACCAAGGTCTCAATGATTAGTGTGGCTAGCGTCTGTTACTACTTACCCCGTGTTTGTAGATAATTGCCACTCAATCTTTAATTGACCATCGACCACAAAAATAATATGGAAATAATACTAACAGAACTTAGAAACATCACTCATAATGAGATCACAATTCAAAGACGAGCATCCTTTTGGTATGTATTACATGATTTTTAGTCCTCTGAATCTTCTTCCGATCATCATATACTAACATTTTCGTGGGTGTTATTCTTTAATAGAAAAGAGACAAGCCGAGGCAGCCAGAATTGCTCAGAGGTTCAAGGATAGAGTACCAGTCATCTGTGAAAAGGTTGAGAATTCCGATATCCCCGAAATTGATAAACGTAAATATTTAGTGCCAGTGGATTTGACTGTTGGTCAATTTGTTTACGTTATTAGAAAAAGAATCAAGTTACCAAGCGAAAAAGCCATTTTCATCTTTGTCAATGACATATTACCCCCAACCGCTGCATTAATCAGTACAATCTACGAAGAACACAAGGACGAAGATGGTTTCTTATACGTTTTATACTCTGGAGAGAATACTTTTGGCGAGAAACTAGCAATTGACATTTCATCATTAGATTTCAGTGATATCCCTGATTATGTTTAAAGGAGATACCAAACCCTAAGAGTTTTCTTCACATGGCACTTTGAAGGTATTGATTTAGTTTGCATTGTTATGAAGAGTATCTGAGGATTATAGTGTTATGTCAATAACCATTGGCGGGAATACAGAAAAGCTGCCTACCTACTTTTGTTTTTCAAATCTCACGCAATTGTGCTGGACTAATGCGTTGATGTGTTTGGTTGAATCTCATTTATAATCTTATGAAGTATTCTGGATGTGTATCTGTGTGTTTTCTTTTACCCTCTTGTTTCCCTTTTTATTTGTCGTCTTTTTTTTTTACAATCATTTTGGTATAGGTAAATGTAAAGTTGAATTTCATATTCTATTTTTAAACAAATTTATAGCATCTATTTTATTTACTTTAAAGTATGTAATCTATGTAGTATGGTCCCACGAAGTGAACTTGTCTTGAGAAACAATTCAAGACTTTTCACTCAACTCTGCATCTATATGTTGATGTTCAATGCCATCAAGGATTTCACATTCGTCTTCAACATCAATAGTTTTACATGGACCATGATAATGTTTTCTCAGGTAGAGCATATAGTAGACGTAAGAAAGTATTATAACAGCTGGTGTAATGACACATGTGTAGTTCATGGTATCCTTGTCGACGTGACTAGAAGCTGGGAGCATAACCATGACAATAGTATAAAATCCAAAGATCACAGAGATCCATTCAATCAAAGGTGAGAATACCTTACCCAAATAGAACTTTCCTGGAACAAAAAGTTTGCGTCCGCTTGTCAACCTGAGGAGAGTTGGTGTAGACCATGCCAAATAGTTTCCAGCAATGTAAAGAGAAAACAATGCGTTTGCAGCAACAGTACCGATCAAAACAAGCAAACCCATGATGACTGAGCAAATACCACCAAAAATAACGGCATTAATAGGAGTGGACAAATTTTTATTAACACGCTTGATCCAGAAACTGAAGGGCAACCCATTGTCACGACTAAATGCCCAGATTTGACGAGAAATTGCAGTAAGGATAGATGAACCCATAAGGAACTGACAGATCAGCATAAATGTCATAAAGAACAATGCCCACTTTTTACCCAAAACATCGTATATGATTTGTGCCATTGGTTGGCCAAACTTTGAGCCAAGAATATGCCCTTCAATATCATCTGTTTGTATACAAAATAAGGTGACAATAATTATGATTGTTCCCAATGTACCACAAGCACTAATCGATCCCAATATACCAATTGGAATGACTCTACCGGCATTGTGTACTTCTTCAGATTGATGGATAACACTGTCAAAGGCACCAATTGTCCAAATTGCTGGAAGCCAGGCAGCGGAAATTTGAGTCCAACCAATTGGCCAATCCGATAAATTCTCAAATTCACCAAAGACATAAGAGGCAGGTTTGAATTTACCTCTGGAACCAACAAGCATAGCAAGAATATACACAATGATAATAAAAACATTGCAGACAACAGAAACAGTTTGTAAATGTGCACAGTTTTTACTTGACAAACAAGTTACTGCTACTTCTGCAATGACACAGGCCACAAACACTCCGTATAATTTAGCTTGAGTAACTTCAAAATCTCCATCTCGAGCAATAACGACAATTGCATAAACTTGAATTGCAAAACCATACACCACAGAACAGAAACTACCTACAAGAGCAATGGAATTTGTGTTACCAATTAAATATGAAAGTACAGTCTTGACTCTTGGAGGAGCATAATAGTTTGTCCAATAATATAAACCACCACTAGTGGAAATAGAAGAACCCGAAATAGACATAGCCACCCCGATAGTAAGAATCAATAACGAAGAAATAACCCACCCCCAGAGAAAACCAGCTGGACCAGCAACTATACCTTGGGAAAAAATAGAAGCTATACTTGGCAATAATCCCATGATGGAGAATGCCACTCCAAAACATTGAAAGGTTGAAAAATGACGTTTCAATTCTTGTTTATAACCTAATTGACCCAACATTTCCACGTCATTGGAAGCAAGGTTGGGATCTATCCTTCTCCCTTCCACATTCTGTGTGTTGTTGTAGTATTCTTTGTGGGATTTCACTTGTTCAACCAACTCCTCTTGAGAAAGAACAGTATGAATCTTCAGCATTTGTACGATTATATTTGAATAAACAAATTTGGGATGGGAAAACTGGAAAATTTCAGATACATCTTCCTTGGGTTGCAATTTATACAACTTAGATATGTTTCAAAAGCTATCTATAATTACTCGATATCAACAAAAATCAGCAATGTGGCTGAATAGATTAAGTCAACTTCACAAGAAACAAATTCTCTTAACAAAATAGGAAGGTCCAGCAGTACCCTTCAAACAGTTTTATTAGGAGCGAAAGACGCAGATGCGAAATAATTTAATCCTTATCAGTTAAACAATTACGTTTTACGGAAAAATGAAAAGAAACCCACCAAGATGTAGGTATGCTTTTTTGGTACCTCTATCGTATCTGTATATCGTTGTAAGCTTCAGATAACTGTTCATAACTATAAAGAGATTCAACGATAAGTAGTCGTGCATGCTTATTGTCATTACACCCAACCAATAGCAATCATTCCTGCGGTGTCAATCAATCATATCTAGAGATTTTTTTTTAGACCCCACAGATAGCTTAATGAGATAAGAGAACAATTATAAGGCACGGCAATTTATACTAGTATTTCCAAGATAAGAAGTTAGACACCCATTTCAAATACCGATGATCAGATGTAAAGTGATATGAGCATTTAAAATCAAAATTATCGACTCAAAATTGTAAATTCTCATTGAGACGAATGGAAATATGACTTCTGCTCTACAAGATCTACTTTCGGGTCACCGATTTAACAACAAGCTAGTAAACCGAAGTCTATTAAAGGTTAGTTTTGTTTTTGCTGAACTAGCGCTACCATACTCAATTTAAAATCTAGGGCTATAGCCCTAATACTATTTTTTTAATTTGAGCTTTCTACACGACTAGCATTTTTTCTCTTGAGACCATCGCACAACTGAATCTTACAAAAGAAAACTGAAACGAACAAAAATTTTTCACTTGACCTTGTTCTCTTTTCCTCTAGTAATCAACCAACAAGTTCCAAAAATGGCTACGTATGTCATCGACTTCCATATTGTCTAGTAACCAAAACGAACACCAAGTTCAATGGGATTGCTAAGACGTTGATACGGAAAACAAAAGATATGAGATTAGTTAAAATCCCTGGTTTAGAATAGTCTCTAGCCAGGGTGGTGAACTTTACCTGCATTTTGTTTTTACAAAATCATGTAATGTTTTTTCACCTAATACCTTGTGAGAGGTATTTTCTCACAGTAACTGTGAGGTATTGTCATTGTCAAACCGCTTGGACTAGTTATTTTTTATTATTAAATGTTTTGACTTTGATTAAATTGATTTTACCAAGGGAAAATCAGATTATCTTGCAGCCTTTTTACTATCTTCGTTTTAGCCAATGCCTGATACATCTGTTTTCTTCTGAGTAATTTGTGAATATTGCCACTGTTGAATGTGAAATAGAATGAACTTGGCAGTTCAGTTCTATGTTCATGTATATAATCTTTCCGATGTATACAACATTCAATAATATTCATTATTTCTTAAAGGAGAGGCACACGTACTTTACGTTTTGCAAAACTAGGCTGTTTGTAATACAGCAACAAAATACTAACATTCCTTTGTAGCACTTTGAAACCAGAAACTTTACAAAAGAAAGAAAAAGCTCAACAAAAAACTGCTGAAGAAAGAGCTGCTGCCAAGAAGGTCAGAAAAGCTGTATGTAAATTTCTATTTAACATTTTTTTCCCAGACATCACAACGCTCATAACTTTTTATTTTTGAAGATGAAACCATACCATTGACTATGGCTAGCATTTATGCAATGTTGTCTTTCAGTTAACCATCTTTCGGGACTGAGAAAATATTTTAGCTATAATATGAGTGTTTGTTGGATGACTTTTTTCTGAAAAATCAAGTTTACTAACTATTAAATCTTTATAGGCCAACAAAGAAAAGAGAAAGGTTATCTTTGACAGAGCTGCTGCTTACCAAAAGGAATACACTGAAGCTGAAAGATCTGTCATCAAAGCCAAGAGAGATGCTAAAGCTTCTAACTCTTACTACGTTGATGCTCAACCAAAATTGGTTTTCGTTGTCAGAATCAAGGGTATTAACAAGATTCCACCAAAGCCAAGAAAGGTCTTGCAATTATTAAGATTGACCCAAATCAATGCTGGTGTTTTCGTCAGATTGACTAAAGCCACCTCTGAATTGATCAAATTGGCTGAACCATACGTTGCTTACGGTTACCCATCTTTGTCTACCATCAGACAATTAGTTTACAAGAGAGGTTTCGGTAAGGTCAACAAGCAAAGAATTGCTTTGTCCGACAATGCCATCATTGAAGCCAACTTGGGTAAATTCAACATCTTGTCTATTGAAGATTTGATTCACGAAATTTACACTGTTGGTCCAAACTTTAAACAAGTCAGCAACTTCTTGTGGCCATTCAAATTATCCAATCCAAACGGTGGTTTCAGAGCCAGAAAATTCCAACACTTTATCCAAGGTGGTGACACCGGTAACAGAGAACAATTCATTAACGCTTTGGTCAAACAAATGAACTAAGCTTAATGTATCATTTCAAACTTACCTTATCTACCTACTACACCTCACACCCTTTTTTTTTCCTAAGAAGATTCGAAGTTAAGAGAATAATATTTTCTCAATGTGTATAATTGATTAATAAATTTTAATTTATCTTTCTATGAACCTTTTTATTTTTTTATTCATTTCTTTTTGTACTGCACTAGTTTTTTTTGATGTATTTAGTTTATTAATGGGATTTACAATCATTATTTTTATATTTATTTTTCATTATGTGTCTCTAATAATTTGAGTTGCTATTTATTTATTTACCACTCGAGATAATGATATATTAGTTTTTCAAGCCAAGGAATATTTCGCCATACATCAAACCCAAGTCTATAGTTTAGTCTATTTTTCCCATAACTATCGTAAACATAGGTTGCTGGACTGGGTGATGTAGAGAACAACAATATTCCTGTGCGATAGGTCATTTGTACAACCATTCCAAATAACCAAGCAGTTAATATTAGCAACATTATATTCAAAGCAAACATCTTGGTGCTTTTATTATCCATTTTGTATTTAAGCAAAATGTACCATTGCTTTATTATAGGCAAACTAGTTACAAACTTCTTTAGGTTAGATGTATCATCATTCGTCTTGTTGATCAACTTTTCCTTTAGTCTTCCCACTAGCTTATCCTGCTCAAGTATGCTTTGTTTGAGTTTATTCATAGCCTTGCTTGTTTCGAGTTGTTGCTGCTCCAACTGATGTATACGTTTTTTATACTCTTTACCAACTTGGTCCAATTTTTTGATAGTCAAATCGCGTTCTTTCAATTGCAAATGATAAACAGCATTTGATTTGTTCACTGGTGGTTGCCTCGATAGTTGTGATTTAAGCTCTTGTATTTGCTTTTTAAGTGTAAGATTTTCACCCTTGAGGGTCTTTACTGCAAGCAATTGTTCATCAATTTGAGACAATAGCAGCGAATACTTCAAGTCTTTCGATTCTAGGGCCTGTGTTTTTTCTTTGATATAATCGTCTTTTTGTCTCAACTCATCCCAAACTTTGTACTTATACTCACGATTAGGCAAGAGTCTTGGTATTTTAGTATTTGTCATAGAATCATTCAGTAAGCTATTTTGTTCAATTCGTCGTTTAATTTCATATGACGTTAGTTTATGTCTATTGAACAAAAATATTTCAAAATTCCCAAACTCAACAGATCGGTCTATAAACTTTTTGAGCTCCTGCTTTTGAAGTTTCTTCATAGGATCACTTTGTATAAATTGTTTGATTATTTCATTTTCTCGTTCATTAAATAGTGAATCTTTCTGCAATATATCTTGAATTTCATTGATAATAGGTCGGATCTGGGATAAAAATATAAAGTCAGAAGTTCCTCTTACTCGTTTCCAACATATATCAATTAACTTATCTATTATATTTTGTTGAGTTGCTATCATGAATGGAAGATCGCTTGGAATAGGTGCATCTATTAAGATCAAGTTGTAAAATAAGTTGAAAATTTAACGAAAAGCAAAACAAAGAAAATTGTAAGTTTTGTTTCTCGTGAAGAAAAAAAAAAAAAAGACATTTGATCAAAGCGCGTTTGTTTGTGTGTATTTTATGTATTGAGTTGTACGAATTCTATGGACAGAAGTTGATTGCTTTATGCTATTTATTTCTCAACAGTTATTGCTTGGGTCAGTTCAGTTTGAGAAGTCGAAAGGTTTTCTGAATGTTCTAGTTCAGTCTGTTTGACAGCATCTCTATTATCCTCAGTTTTATTAGAGATTTTGTCAACAGTAATATTTGTAACTTGTGGGGCAACTGACTGTTGTGCCAGAGTTTGAGCCTTCTCCGAATTATTAGATGCTTCTTCTTCAGGTGCCACATTCTTTTCAGCAATTTGTAGATCTCCAGCTGGTATCTCAGTATCAAGAGCAGTACCAGCCCTTGTCTCAACTAATTTTTCAACTGTATCTGAATTGCTTTTTTCTTGATTGCTAGTAGGCTCTTTATTGCTTGACAATAACGCCGGTTCATCCTTTTGAGTCACTTGTTCAACATTATCCGTGGTAGGAACATTCTCAATCGGTTTGATTTCACTGCTCAACTTTTTAGCATCTTCAAGAATCTTTTCATATTCCCTAATCAAATTCAAAACATGATCCCAAATGTCATTTAATAGCACACCGTTGCCATACAATTTGCGCAATATGAATCTTAAACAGTCTAGTTTAGTGGTAATATCACTCTGTAAAACGACTCGTGCTATTTGGTCTTGTAACCCTATATGATGTTTGGTTAATTCATCAATCAAGTCCTTCATAATAATCATTTCATTAATTGACTGAGCATTTAATAATTCACCTTGGGCATAGATTTCTTTTAATTCACCAAGAGTAATTTGGTCTTGCAAAAATTGATTGTAATTACTTGACATGCTTATCACGAGACACGTTGGACAAATATATTTATCAGCATCTGGATTTGAAACATCTTTAACACACTGAACATGATACCATTCATTACACTTGTCACATTCAACCATGGTACCATACTCATATTCTCTGCATACACAATAATATTTGGGGGTAATCTCGTCATCTTCCTGTAAAGCATCAGCCTGATCCAGTTTAATTGCCAAGTACGAAGAAGATTCTTCATATTTGTCGTCCTCGGATAAACTAAACTCAGATTTATAAAGCAAATGCAACAATTTTTCCACTAGTTTTGCATTGATAGTCAATTTTGAGTTTAAGTGATCAACATCAATTCTTTTATTTAGTGTAGTAATAACTTTAGTTGTACAGAGTTTATTCCAACTCGAGTCAATCCATGATTCAACTGATGCCAACTTTTTAGATAAGACTTCACTTTCAAACTTTAAACCGCTTTCCAACACAGAATTATGCAACTGTTTGAGTTCAGGATACGAAGCTGACTCCAATTCTTTGAATTGCTCAATCAACTTAATATTAATATGTAATTTAGATAACTCAAGGTAATTATTCATAGAAATAAACAACTTTTCAGTACTAAATCTTTTAGCAATATCACCTAATCGATTCAAGTCCAACTCCTGTACATAATTGTATTTTAAAAATTTTGATACCTCATGGTCAAAGGCATTACTTGCATTTAATATGGCTTCCACTTCTTTGATCATTGGCAAATCGTCTGTGGATAATACAGAAATCCCCTGGTCCAAAAATTTGCGCAAATCCACGATTGAAAACACTTCATTCTTGTCTCCATAAGGATCTACTCCTTTTTCAATCAAAGAATAAGTTCGCAACCATTTCAACCGATCTCTGATTCGAATGATGAAATTTAATGATGGAATATCAAGACCAAAACTTTCTCCCAAACTGATTAAGTCATCAAATTCTTGAATAGATTTGTTTTTCTTGGACAATAATAACCTACTAGCCTTGTCAAAATTCTCAATTTCGTTTTTAAATTCTAAGATTTGTTCAATTTCAGAACACATAAAGTTTAATTGCGGTATACTGTCAACCAATTTCAACAAGTCAGTATAAGAATAAAATTTTTCACGGAAAACATCATTACCGTTTCTAATCCTTTGTTGATGCTTTATAGACAATAAATTCTGACATTTTTCAACGAAAGCATTTGAATTATCAATAAAAGACCGCAAATTTTCTACTTGATCTTTGAACTTTTTAAACTTTTCTTGATCAATATCTTGTTGTTTAACAGCTGATGAGACAATTGATGAGTAAATTTTCTCACCATCGCTTAGTATTCCTTTATATGTTTTCAATAAAATATCCGAATTCTCTCTCATCAATTGTTCATAATTAGTAACCCAAGATTCAAAATCAACAGAATAACCATTCAATACTCTTGAAAAATACCTTAGTTTCTCATCAGAATAACACAACTGTAGTTCTAGTTGAAACTGTTTAATAGAATTTTGTTGTTCTTCTTGTTCTTGTTGTTGACATTGTATGAACTTTTGCATTGATATAATTATTGACTTCTTGGATTTTGGATCTGTCACCACTATTCTGGATGGATAAAGGTTAGCAAAGAAATCATCTGACAACATATCAACTGTGTCGTCGACTACCACTTCTTTAATTCTAAACTTTCTTACTTCATTTCTAAGATTGATCTCCTCTTGATACAATTGATCATACATTGATGCTGCTTTATAGAATATATCTGAATCAAATAGTAAGTTAGTACCTCCTTCATACATCAATGCAAGGTTTACAAGTAATTTAAATGTCAGAAATCCAGGTATGATATTCTGTTTTGCTAACCAGTTTTCACTCTCCAATGCATAATCTAGCCAACTTTTTGTTGCTAGATTGACTTCTTCACTCAAATTAAACCCGAATGATATTGTCGAAGAGAATGTTTTGGGGAATTTTATAATGCATTCTCCTGGTTCCTGTATCGTTGTAGTATATCTAATACCAAAACTATCGAGTAATTCTGGCGTAATCATAAATTCTTGATTGTAATTGAATTTTGCACCCTCGCCAATAAGGTTGGCAAATCCTTCATTTCCAATATTTAATCGTACATCTTTGTCAACATTAATTAGATTATCTAACGTTTTTAAAACAACTTCATAATCCACATCTTCATCCAGTTTTTTCAAAAGATTCATTACTTTATCAATATCCACCTGTTTTTTATTATTTATATTTGATCTCAGTTGGTCTTTCATCTGTATGTTTTCAAGTAATCTTTCAAATTTTTCAAATTCCAGTTCTGGGATGAAATACCATTTTTTGACTGCTCCAAAAAACTGGAAATTGATTAAATTAGTGAAATGATCTTCACAAGTCCAATTTTCCGTAGAAAAAGTCATCCCAATATTTATTCTTGATTCATTTAAATCATAATCGTTAACATCAGTTTTATCTAGAGCACCCAACAAAGCGTTTGGCAAAATTGGTAAGTTATGTAAATTCCATGGATGCAATGCTGACTTGAATAATTTTTTAATATATTGATCATCATTGAATCTTTGCAGATCAAATTGGACAAACTGGTTTACTGTAGAATTACCAGTTTTAATCGAGTTTGACGAGTTATGAGGGCCCAGTTTAGCATGAGACAAATTCAAATGTTCACTATTTAAATAATTTTTGTAATTTATCAAATCATCACCCATTTTCACAAACCCAGATCCATTTATGTAATTCGGAATATCTTTCCCCATTTCCAATTCTAAACCGAAATTCAACAAATTTGATCCCTTGCTACTACTAATATATTCCCAATATAATTTCTCTAGACATTGGGGAGATATCAAGTTCCGATCGGTAACATTGACGTTGTTAAACTGGATCAGGTTGTTCTGAACCAAAAACTCTTGGAATTTTATATCCTTTTCCATGAATTGTCGCAATGTATAAATAGAAGCTATTTTGGGTGCCGCTTTAACTCTCGAATCATCTTGACTATTTGCTATGTAGCGAATTGCAGAATCCAACTGTGTTTGAGGCAGTATACTAATGTCCACTTTTTCATTTTGTCTCCTTCGTTTTTTCTCATCTTGTTTTATGGTAAAGACATTGGGTTGTTTAACATCGATTGATAATGGGGAATTTAAAAGATATCCTTTTCTTAGTTTTGATTTGACCGATCTTCGAAAATCTTTAGCTGAACCTATAATTAACGGTGCAGTGTAACCCTCAGTTTTAATCCTTTTGTTGGTTGAAAAATCTTCATCTAACCCCCTTTTCCCATTCAAATTCTTTTGTGAATCCTCGTTAGAGTCATCATGATTAACCAAAAAATCGATTTTATTTTCCTTTTTCACTTGTACATGTTTTAGTTCTTCCTCTTTTGCTTCTAAAATAGACTGTTTCTCTCGAAGATATAATTCATACGGATAAAGAATTTTTTGATACGAGGACTTTAAGGAACTACTCAAACTTGTCATAATTTTCCCTTTATAACCTAGTTCTCTACCAATTTGAGCCCAAAGTTTTTTGTTTATCACCTCGACGAACCCACCACGGATCATCACTGATTGAAATAATTTGTACAAATCTAATGGACGTTTATCAATCATGGGCATTTTATTGGTTTGCTGAGAAGCAGAAGAAGCAGAAGCATTACTACCTCTTTTGTTTTCTTGGTCTTCATATTTTACCAGGTCCTCACTTTGAAGAAATTCGAGCAAATCATGATGAAACTTCAATCGCATGTATACTTCATCTTCAGGAGGATTATTTAGTAATTTATTCGTTTGAAACCAAAACAAGTCGGAGTTTATTTGATTTGTGGTTTGAAATAACTCAACATCGTCTTGAGGTAGTTTTACTTTCACAGCACCATATTCTTTACCAACGTCCATTACACTCTCAATGAATGCTATGGGGTCTTTTGTCTGCTCTGGTGTTAAAGAGAAACATGGGACTTCGTTTTTCGAAGAAACAGAGTCGCTAGCAGGCAGTGTTAAAATCTTGCTAGGCAAATTTCTATAATCCAAAGGTATACTAGCTTTGAGTTTTTGCTGAGGCAAATTAAATGGTGAATAATTGAAATTTGTCAGTTGACCATTGAATAAGATCTTTTTGTTTTGCCTAATAACTTCAAAAGTTTTCAAATCAGGCAAGGACGAGTTATTAAAGAATCTTGAGGTTTTAGGGAACTTGGCCTTGGGATTGTAGATGGTTTCTGTTTGTTCATTGTTGACACTATGGCTATGATTGTGACTATGGTCATCAGAGTGATAAGACATGATCCATGAGTTTTGACAAAAAATTATGTATATATACTTTGCTTTAAAGTATATAATGTGAATATTTATAAAAAAAGAAGAAGAAAAAGACAATAAAAGAAGGAAATAGGTTGTTCAGAAATTGTCCTCTCAATGTGCTTTGAGTACAATTTTTTTTTTTCATATATTTCATGTGTGGGTGTGAGAGTTGAGAGATATCCAGATATCAGCACTTTATCTAGTTATATATATTTGTTTTGCTTTACATTTATGACGCAAGGATATACATCTCATTCAGTCAAACTGGTTAATCCCTCATTATTGATTAGTTCCTTTAAAGTTCTTGAAACAAAATACCCAACAAAGATTACTCAATTGAAGAATCAAAATCATTTTAGACATATTTCTAAACTTATTTATTAAACTGAACTTATTACTTGACAAAACAAATATAATCTAATATACATTAAGTCTTTTGTAAAAGTATTTTCTAAAACCTATTGTACATACGCCCGAAAATGAAAAATAGCGATATGTAAAGTAAAAAACAAAATAAAAGTCATAAAATGATGATTCTCTTAACACCATTCTTGCATGACACCGAAATAATAATAAACACCAACAAATAGTTGATACGAAAGATCGAAAACCAAAAAGAAATATAACAGAAAGAATAAGCAAAGAATTGAACAAACTGAAATTTAAGGATATCAAGACTAGCAGTGGAAGGTATAATTTAGCTTACATCATGGCAGCAGCAATAGCGACCACACCAACTAAAGCACCAGCAACGTTCTTAGAACCAGCACCTTCAAATGATGTGACATTGGCAGGAGCAACACTAGATGGGGAAAGACTGCTTGGTAAAGTAGTAGTGACAACGACTTCGGTAGTTTCGTAGGAAGTAGAAATAATACATGGCTCTGTAACGGTTACTGTGGTTGGTTCACTAACAACAATTGGTCTCTTTGTGCAAATGTTTTCTTCTTCACAAATAGTCAAAGTGATAGTAGTTGGATAAGGACAGTAAGTAGTGTAGCCAGTAGCAGTTACGTGAGTAGTAACAGTTCCATTTTGAAATTCAGCTAAAGCAACGGAAGATAAAGCAGAACCAGCAATAATTTTTGAAAAGTGCATTTTTAATTTCTAAAGTAAGATTGGGTATTGGATAGTTAACGAATGAAAGAAAACTTACTTTGAACTATTAAAGCTAAATGCAATGATAATGTATAGTAAATAAAAAGAGAAAGAAGAAGGAGAACCGAATGCAAAAAAAAGGAGCAACTTGCTTCATCTTTATATAACTGCAAAAGCACAACAAGAATCTAGGAGTTGAGCATTGTTTACAAGACGATACAATGAATTCAAGAATAGTTTTATAGATGTAATTATCGAATTCAATGTATGAATATGTGAGTTGATTGTGATATCAAGAAAAGAATATGGAAAAGGTATCAATGCTTAAAATGGAAAACAATGCACCTAATTAGGCCATGTTACTGAATTAATAAGAGGACCAAAAGAAAAAAAATACGACCCAATCGAGTTTTGTGTAATTTACATAAATCTTTACCATTATTAGTATAATTTGCCCATTACATTAACTCTCATACGATTGGAAGAGAACAATCTTCCAACATAACAATGCATGTCAATGACGATTGTATTATTTTGTTTTTTATAGAAATAATATTTTCACTGGAAGTGAATTTTTTTTTTCTTAGGAAACTATTCTTCATGTCAACAAGCTGGAATAATAATAATAATCAAAATAGTTCTTGAAATCTTTCTCCAACACAAGAAAACTGGTTTAATATCAATAACAAGAACAATTATGTATGGTTTAGTGCAAGATCTCTCATAATATAGCAATGTCATTACAAAGCAGAGAGAAAGGCTTAAACGGTTGTTTGATGAGGTGTTGAATAAGCTAGGTCAAAACCAGTAAATCAAGACATCTTACTTACAAAGACAGAGAAAGACAAAAGTGTTAAGTCAAATCATTACACGCAAGAATGGCATTGGCATTAGTGCTCAACAAAACTCAAGCATAGATGTACATAAACAAACACAAAACTTCTTATTTCTTGAACATATCTGAGTATGGTTTGTTTGTGTTTGTACTCTTCTCTCTATTACTCTAAATTATAGACGGCAAAGATAATGTTGTTGGCCATACTGCCAAGATCCTTTTACTTTTAAAGTTTAACTTTTCAATGAGGCGGAGGGCACTGTAATATTTGCCTCAACTTGCTTGAACTATTGGATTGTTTCCCGAAAGCAGTAGGTCAATAACATAAGTGATTGTCAAATAACCGTCTACATTTTACGGTTCAAGTACATCTCTGTGAAACTTCCTACAAACATGATACTTGCTAGAACGATAGGTAAAAACATAAATATCTTGAACTTTTTACTAACATAAGATCAAATAGGCCATGCTATCTTTTGCACAATGCTTCTTCAAAAAGTGTCAATAATTGCGTAGATAGTTAGCACTAAAATGATCAAACAGAACAATAAGGTACAAATACGAACAATAGAAACATAGATACATTTCATAAAAAACTGTTTGTTTATATTTTTCCGACAATATCTATATACTGCGTTTTGTTTTGTTAGATTCTAGATCTGCAATAAAAAAAGAAACCAATCTTTCTTTTAATCAGCTTCAGATAATTTATTACCCTCTAAACCAAAAGAATAATCTCCCTGTACCCAAGTATTAACCATACTAAGAGCATTTTCTGGTTGATCAAAGGGAACCATGTGACCAGCGTCATAAATTCTCAAGAATGTAAAATGTTTGTGATTCTTGACTTCTCCTGCAGCTTTCTTGCCATCTGGTTTCCATAATTGTAATGGTTTTGGTGCAAAATGTTCACTATCTGAATATTCCAATTCGTTTACCCATGCCAAGTTACCCAACCAATTACAAATATAATCTTTGTCACCAGCATAAATCAATACAGGTACATTATTGTCCAATAACTCAGCAACATATTGTTGGAAAGGTTTCATTTCATCACCATCTAAAATAAAGTTTCTAAACACGGTGTCATCACATGAAGTAAAAATGTCAATATTAGAAGCACCAACAGCTTCTTTCACATAATCGAGATTCAAGTATTCATCCAAGTAATCCATTTCTACGTAACAATTACCACCTTGCTCGGCACAATCCTTTCTGATATCATAAGGATTTAATCCTGTTTGAGCATAAGGTTGAAATAAACGGGAATCACAGTAGTATTGAGCTGGAACACAAGTCAAGGCAGATTGGAAACTGTAACATAATTTAGTCAATTTAGCACATCTAGGATAATCCCTTTCCATTTGATCACACTGTTCAGTTGTCAAAACAGGTTTGTAACCACCTTCACCACAGCCCATTGGTTTATAGGAACCATCTTGAATCAATGGATCGGTGATACCGTTACCAATCAACACAGAGGCCAACTCAAATGACCTATCGGCATTGTTAATGATTTCTGAAGCAAATGCTGGGATATAATGACCGGCGTAAGATTCACCAGCAATGTGAAACTTATTAGTCAAAAATTGTGGGAATTTTTGGAAAAACAATTCCAAAAACACATAAACGTCTTTAGCAGCAGTGAGAGTATTCTTAACTTCATCTCCTCCTGTATACGAATATCCAACTCCAACGGGTTGATCTAAGAAAATAACTGACGCATTGGAATTCCAAGAATATGGGTTGTAAACTGGGTGTAAAGTTTTGTTGATCGAGGATGGTCCCAATTCAAAAAATAATCCCGTTGAAGAGCTGCAACCTGGACCACCATTGAGCCATAAAATAATAGGATCATTCTTTGGATCATTTCTACTTTCAAAAAACCAATAGAAAAGATGTTTATCTAATGAGTCAATATCTAAATACCCAGTGTATTGTTTCACTGTATCAAGACCCAAAATTTCTGGGAAACTCTCTTTTACACGCATTGAATAACCAGCAAATTTATCATTGGAAAGCTTTTCAAACTTGGAACTTGGTGAAGAAAATGTCGACATTGGATTAAACTTATTTTTCTTTGGTTTTTCATTTTTAGACTCATATTGATTGATTAATTTGGCAATTTGTTCAGGTGATAATTCAGATTGCATTTCTGCCCAAGCAGTAATCAAATCAACTGGCAATGAACCCAAGTCTTTGAACACTGACTCCAAATATAAATCTGGGGAGCTTTCCTCAGAATCCAATATAATCTGATCTTTTAAATTGTTGCCGAATGATACTGCCTGTGCACCGACAGTTAAAGCAGCCAACCAAGTGACTAATGTAGATAATTGCATTTTAATCTACTCAATATATTTCTTGAAAGTGTAATACTTGTTTATTTTTAGCAAAACTAAAGAAAAGAAGAAAGAAAAAAGGAATAAAACTAAAAGGAAAATGAATGGTTCCCACAATTGGACGAATGTTGAAGTGAGATGGAGAAAACTACCAAGGGATTTGAGATAACGGAAATTCACTCTCAAAAGGTGCCGCACGGTTAAAAGGAAAAAGAATTATCGGGAGTGCTATATTTAGATACGTCATTGGTCGAGGTTTCCCATCTTGAATATGAATGATGGAGACGATCAAACTAAAACCAGATCATTAGTTGTGTTTGATATCAGATACATTTGTATGAAGAAGCTATGACTACATTGAGTCGTTAGAATTGAAAGAGATCGACTTGTGATAACACTAACTTGAGCAATTCGTTGTTTTCACCACAAGTTTCCACAATGGATTTAGAATTTGTAGAGCTCCGGCTCACCTTCATTAAGTAGTAGCTACAAGTTTGATTTCCCTATACTCAGCCAAGATGCATAGCTCTTGATGGTTTACCTATCTGAACTTGTAAAATCATATAGTCTAGTGTTTACTGATCATATTGCAAAATATTGACATGGTACACGACACTCTTTTTTTTTTTTTTCTTCTTCAGTTTTTTTCTCTCTTTTGGTGCAGCGACTTGGAATGTTGTTGTTTTTTTACTTTCCAGCTATTGAATTACTTCACAATATTAACATACTGGTTATCTACTACTACTCTTACGCTTGATTCACTAATAAAGAAACCTACAACACAAAATACCTTACCATGCCTTCATTAGTACCAGTTAGCTCCAGCTCCAGAACGACTCTCTCATTGAGTGGGGCCACCGGAAATAACTCATACAACAATCAATACGGTGTTTATGGGAATGGTTATGTACAAAGCTTGGGCCATAATCACCGTGGTATCGAGGATATGAAAAGAATTGAGATGTCCTTAAAATCAGGTATTGATTCAGAGATTGCATGGGCTTTGAGTCTGTTAACCCATATGTCTATACAACCATTAATAGATCTTGAACAGAGTCCTTTTCTCGGTAATGAGTTAATCAAATATTTCGTGAAACCATATCAATTAATTCAAGAAAAAAAATTTGACTTGTTAACTCAAGATATATTAACATTTAGTTTGGATTCAGTGTTGACTTTAAGAAATTTGTCACAGGACTTGCCAAATCAACAATGGTTATCACAAATTCCTTCATTTAAGAAAAACTTGATTGAACTGATAAAATTCTTAACAAATTGGTTTTACCAACCAGGTGGTAACCAAATTCCTCAGTTTGAGAAATATAACAATCAATTTGCCGAATCTTTGAATTATATTGTGGACTTATTGGAACCATTGACATGCTACTATATTGATAACAGTAAAAATGATACATTGTTTAATATATTGTTAAACACATTAATGATTACCACGGATAGAAATTTATTTATCAATATTTTGAAATGTATTTCTCACTTGTTGATTATTTGGGATAAGGGTGCCAAAGCAAAGGCCGAGGAAGATGGGAACGGCGATGACGAAGATGAAGATTTGGCACAAGAAGAAGAAGGGGAAGAAGAGGTGAAATTAACAAACAACTGCATAGACAGTATTTCTGATTCTCAACTAGAGACTATCATCAACACTCTTCTTATTGCCGATAGCGAGATGAACAATGCTGTTTTGGATTTTCTCAAAATGTATTTGTTTTCCGAAGCCTTGCATGAAAAGTATTCCAGTTCCATTAAAGATTCTCAGAGACATAGATTGAGAAAGTTGTTACAGTTAAACACTTCTAAGGCCACATTCAACACCTTAATGAAACAGTTACCTTTGTTGTTAGTATCTGACTTGCCTTTGAATGAACCGATTGAAGAGCAACCTGTCCCCTCCTTAAACTTGACAAAGAGATCCCAATACTCAGGGGTGCCCACATCTGCACCAGAATTAACTGAAGAATTATACAAAATAATTGTGGCTTTTCCTGAACCAATAAGAGCTTCAACCTGGTTGCACTGCTGTTATGAGGCAACAATGACTGAACAGGCAGAAGTGACACAAATTTCTATTTGGAAAGCTTATGAAACACAATTCCAAGAGATCTGGAAACCAAATACCGAGGGAACTCTCAATCATAACTATAAACCACTTTTGCCTGCTGTGGAGTTTATTAAAAATGTTACGAAAGCATTTCCTTATGCTGAAGCTAAAGTTGTAGCATTACCTCAAGCTCCAGGTGAAGAAAACCAAGCTCCTAAGAAAAAGTTTATTATCAAAGGAATTCAGCCCAGACAATTTCCAGTGAGTATAGATGTTGGTAATTATGATGCATTGAAACCAATGGGAGAAGCCACTGTTACCGAAGGTGATGAAAGTTTACCAATTGGTCATATGGATGTCAAAAAATTTCATCATCTGTTGACTTCTGGTGTGGATAACATTTTGTTTGCGGACTCTGCCAATAAAATCGCCAAAGAATCATTGAATCTGATTAACGAATCCAGTCACGATATATTAGAATACATTATACTGGAAGTTTTGGAAGTTGCAGGGATTGAATCGAAAGAATCTAGCATATTCCGTCTTTACAATAAATACTGGATTCCTGAATTAGTATACGCCAACCCTTCTTTGTTAGAAAAAGGTATTATAGAAACCACTTGGTTGAAATATTTGCTATAAATAAATCATTAGTCAACAAAAGACATCTTTACAAGTAAATAGGTGTAATCGTTAAATAAAGTTGTATAATTAATCAAAGCGCTGTGTCTTGTCTGTATTTCTTATGTATGTAAAATGCGGAATTTGAATGATTTTTTTTGAAGGATCACATAACACACGCACCAGAGAAAAAAAAATGAAACGACTAATAAGAGTAAAAAAAATATTCAATCTAGAAGTAACTAAACCATTTCAGTATAAACCACACTCTATATCCATTAAATCTTTCCTTGATATCATAAACATGGCCAATAATCAACTTCCATTTCACGTTCGTGCAACAGATGCTGTGCATAGATTAACTGTTTTAGGTTTGGTGGGAATATGTGTTGTTGGAGGTGGTTCAATAGCTTTTAATATTTGGGCCAATTCTGATTATGCTCCATGGAATAAAGAAAAGTTGAAATTCCAACAAGAACAATATCACAATACTAAGAAAGATGAAGAAGAATAAGTCGATTGGTTATCGTTTATTGATTTAACTTCTGGTTTATTAGAATATGAAATTACAAATGTGTACATAGTTTAATTATATAAAAAAAAATCTATATAAAAAGGTAAATTGAAAACCCATCAGGAAACTGTAGACTTTCGTTTTCTAGCACTGGCAATCTCATCAGGTAATTTCCTCTTCCTAATAAATTCGTCTTCATCATGGATCTTTTTCTTTTTAGGCTTTTTTAATGGTAATTTTGAATGTGACAAGCCCTTTTGTCTTAAGATCAGTATGTTTTCTTCATTGATATCACTATTTTTCTTCAAGTTTAATGGATCAAGCATTACAATATCGAAATCACAGAAATCGACATTGCAATTTGGACATTTCTTCTCTGTTTTGGTTTTTGAAAACTCGTTCAACGCCTTTTTGGAAATCAAACAGCCACATGATCGTAGGTACAAGTAAGATTTTTGAACTTCTTTGGTCACTGGGCATTCAATGAATGGTTCTTTGTTAATGATCGTCCATGATACTGTTACTGGACAGATGTCTTTTAGCAGTTTGATATGGGAAAATTCCGATTTAACACTGTGTTTATTCGTTTTAATATCCAATAAGTATTGTAGTAGTTTCTCTTTGATGTACAACTTGCCCTTGTAATCACTAACTATAGGATCATTATTATAAAGAGGTAGACTAGAAAGATGGCATACTTTGATTAAATCCTCTTCTTTATCTTCACCTCTTTGTGCATCTCCATTGGTTCTATTTGTCAATGATGATAATAAATCTTGCCTTTTGGCAATGGTTCCACCGTCAGCACCCATATAGTTGTTTACAAAAATAAGTATAAATAGATAAAATTGTCAAACAGTGTGTAGAATGTAAAAGAAAAAATAGAATCAATCTTCGCAAGGAAAAAAATTATCTGAAAATCTATTCTTTCCACAATCCTAAAAGAACAGGGAACAATGTCTGCAGCCGAACCTACCAATATAGATTTAAATTCATTACCTCCTCAGCAATTGATTGAGTTTCGTAAATCGATAGATGAGGAAATCACCCATTTCACACAATCCTTGCAAGCCTTGTCTGCAGCCCAGTCAAAGTTGAAAGATTGTATTTCCAGTATAAATAACTTGGAACAATCCAAAGAAAATGATTTATTAGTTCCATTAACAAGCTCCTTATATATACCTGGCCAAGTGGTAACAAGAAATAAATATTTGGTGGATATAGGTACAGGATATTATGTTGAAAAACTGGCCGACAAAGCTAAATTAGGTTACAACAACAAAATTAAAAAATTGGACGATGATGCTAAGAAGTTGAAAAACATTCTAGTGCAAAAGAACGAGTTATTAAACACAGTGAATTTGATATTAAGAAGAAAAGTAATCGAAATGGAGCAAGAGCAAGAGGGATCATCTGCAGGTGTAACTAATTGATTTATTCGAAGAAAACTACATAGTCTATAGACCTCATGTATCATAATCTTTATTTGAAATAAAAGGTTCCAGGAATACTTTTTTAAGATTTTCCAATTTTTTAGCTCCCAATCCAGGAATACTGGCAAGTCCAATACCATCATCATTATCATTTTGGCAGCTTTGAAGTACAATTTCTTTCACTGACTTACAATTTGCTAGTAGATTTGAGACATCAGTTTTATTGACCAGTTTGATACCAGTGAAAGCTTTCACTACACTTGAATTGTAGTCACTTCCTTTGGTACCTTCAATAATCTTCCTCCCCTTTAGGGGTGCCTTATCTAGTTGTTTACATAATGCAATGTAATTAGCAGCCTCTTCGTATGACCACGCCAATACTAACGACAAGTCATGCTTGATACAAAAATCCAGTAACTTACGCAATAGGTCTTGATGGGAATCGACATCTACAACAACTAGTAACACTCTTAATGCGTCATCGCCTCTCGTATGAACTGTTGATGAGCCTTGATTTAGTTTTTTCCATCGATTCCAAATATGTTCCGGGTGAAGCTTGTGGTACTTTAACGTCAAGAATATAATCTGAAACTTTGGATTAATATAGTAATCCGAGAGAAGAGACTTGTCAAATGACCATGGCGTTGCTTGCATAATCGGTGTGGATAATAATGGATTACCTTCTTGTGATCTGGATACTAGAATGTCACTTGGCCCAGAAGTTTGTGTTCGCTTCGTGCTAGGTTTTACACTATTATTATTCCTTTTTGGAGGAATAGGTTTTGCAGTTGATTCATTCAATGTTGCTTTTTGGTATTTTTCATTTGTGACGTTGGTGTGAGTTTGTGGCGGTGGTGCTGGTACCGGTGCTGGTGGTTGAATTGCATTTAACGATGACGCGTTGGGCTGGGTATCATGATTGACTTCTGCAAGAGTTGGGTCCTGTGATGGTATACTTCCAGTATCCTCTCTCATTTTCTGTACACCGGCTAGAATACTAGCAAATGATGAAGCATCAATGTCATTTGCGTTGTCTTTAGTATTGGACATTCTTGTATGGTATTGTAGGTGGTTTGGTTCCAGTTGGATTTTTTTTCATTTTCTCGTTTGTATTCTTTTTGTCTTTAAAGTTTGCTCACATCAAAAAACCACCAAACAGTAATCTACAAAGAAGGTATTCCCAAAAAGAGTTATAGTTATAGTAGGAAATTATTGTATATAGAAAATGTCAAAAGCGACAGGCTTAGGGCTGAAAAAATGAAATTATCATAGAATTAAGATGAGCGTATACTATCAAAAATAATGACTTCTTTTTACTCTACATAACAGTATAGAATAAGACCAATCTATTTGCCTCACAACACAACCTTAACAGTTTGATTAGCTATAAAAGTTTGTTCTTCATTCAATTTTTATAAGTATAAGGAAGCTGCGGGGTGGGATTGTGTGTGAACTGTCAATTTTAGTGTGCCGGTTCAGGGCCTGTGCCGGAGCACGGGGAAAATCTTTAATCTCTCTTAATGTTAAAAGTATAAATATACCTTTAATACACAGAAAACAGTATACCTCAGCAATATCAATTTACAAATTTATTGAAATAGAAATATGGCTACATACTCTGAAATGACGTTCAACAGTCAGCATTATGACGATTCAAGACCAAATTATCCTCAACCCTTCTACAAAGAATTGATCAAGTATCATACCAAAAAAGGTGACACCAAATTGGCAATTGATATTGGATGTGGTTCAGGTTTTGTTGCTTTTCAGTTAGTCAACTATTTTGATTCTGTCATTGGAACTGATCCGTCATCTACAATGATTGAACAATGCAATTCCAATATTCCTCCAGAATGGTTGCGAAATTCTCCTAAAAAAATTAGTTTTATGAAAGGCACAGCGGAACACCACCCAGTGTCAATTAAAGAAAACTCAGTTGATTTAATCACTGGTGCCGAATGCTGTCATTGGGTAAATCACAAACAATTTTTTGATGAATCATACAGAGTTTTGAAATCAAATGGTACATTAGCTTACTGGTTTTATAAAGATCCAGTTTTCATTGGATATCCTGAGGCAAACAAAGTTTATACTAATTACACCTACAACTCCTCTTTTGATGAGAGCCGCGATGAAGAGTTTGAGAGGTATATGGGACCATACTATCAACAACCAGGTCATGATTATTTAAGATCATTGATGAAAGAAATTGAAGTTCCAACAGATAAATTCTATGATATAGTTCGACATGAGTATATTTCCGACATACACGGTGCTCCAAAAGAAAATGAAGATCCATACATAACCAAAACACCACTTTTTATTAAGAAAACTATAACAATGAAATGGTTTTTAGATTATGTCAAAAGTTGGAGCGCATATCATACTTGGATGACCCATCACGGTGATAAATATGATATAGCTGAAAAGTTTGTTGCGGAATTGAAACAGAAAATGAATTGGAATGATGATACTGAAATTGATGTAATCTGGGATACAGTTTACACGTTTGCTAGAAAAAAATAAAATAGAGTTAGATCAATAATGATTAGTAATAACTTTGTGAGAGCCGTTCCTGGAAAAAGAGATGACCATAGTTAGTAATTCAATAGAATGTTCTATTGCATTTCCATTAGCGTGTGTGTGTACTTAGTTAGTATAGCGATGAAATAATTAATAAAAGCTAATTCCTGATTGGTGATGCGTCGGAAATCCAAACTATCAATATCCTGCACACAAACCCAAATAAAAAAGTATTTCCGAAGAGCAAGCTCTGCGTGATCGCTTAAATTACTAACCGAGCGGAAATATTTAGTAAAGATTTGTAATGGATGAGTATCACATCTTCTCAGCTCTAATTGATTATAAATACTAATTCAGATCATGTAAGATTTGTTTTTCGTTTGTTTTATAATTATCAAAAAAGGTCATTCAATCGGACTTTCATCAATAGTTTTCCACTCAAGTATAAATAGATGGTTATTTCCCCATTGATTCTGAAAATTCAATTTTTGATTTTATTCATTCTATTTTATCCATTAAGAGTTTTAGCAATTAATAATACCAACAAAGAAAGTTCAGATATGTCTACTAGATCAATTGCAAAGATAGTTACCGCTAACGAACAAGCCGAAGGTGCTGGTGCTAGAGTCAGAAGATCAATTGGGATCATGAATCAAAGAAATTTTGATCCATTCTTAATGTTTGATCATTTTTCCAGTGCTGGTACTAATGGGTTCCCAGAACATCCACATAGAGGTCAAGAAACTATCACATTAGTATTGAATGGTGCTATGGCTCATGAAGATTTCACTGGTTCTAAAGGTATTTTGTATGCTGGTGACTTACAATTTATGACTGCTGGTAAAGGTGTTGTGCATTCTGAGATGCCAGTTGCCAATGCTGACGGTTCTCCAACTGTTGGGTTGCAATTGTGGGTCGATTTGCCAAATAATATGAAAGGTGTCAAACCAAGATACAGAGATTTAAGAGAATGGGAAATCCCAGAAGTTGTTACAGATGACGGTAAAGTTACCATCAAGGTCATATCTGGTAGATCACATGGAGTTGAATCAGTCAAAGAATTGGCTTACACCCCTATCAATTACTATTACTACAAGGTCAAAGCCGGTGGTGAATTTAAACAAGAATTACAACCAGGATTCAACTATTTCTTGTATGTGTTGAACGGAAGAAATCTTGTGTTGAATGAAGACACCAAAGTTGACAGATACCAAAACGTCTTTTTCGGCGACAAAGGTGATTTCATCACTGGTAAGAATGCTGCTACAAAAGATAATAACGAAACCGAAGTACAATTCATATTAGTTGGAGGTAAGAAATTAGAACAAGAAGTTGTCCAATATGGTCCATTTGTTGCCAGTTCAAGAGATAATATCCAAAAGGCTTTCCAAGATTATCAATATGGAAGAAACGGATTTGAAAACATTAAAACTTGGCAAACATTGATCAGTGGTGGTGTTACCAAAGAAATGATTGAAGGACCATTGAATGGTAATCTTGAAAAAAGAGCTGCTAAGAAAAAGGCATTCTTGGAAAAGCAACAAAAGAAAGCTGCCCCTGTTGCTGCTCAACCTGAACTTGTAAAAGACGAGCTTTAGTTTTCAAGATGACTATAATATAGATTGATTTTATATAGGTTTTTTTATTTAACTAGATAGTTGAAATATAATTGTACATTAAATATTTAAAAGTTGATAATTTGAACTTGTAGATTATAGAGAAGAGCTTTCGGTCAACTGAGAAACGCGTTTAAAGCAATTTTCGTTTTTGTGTAATACAACTGACCGCTTCACCACCGCGCTGCCATTGTCCACGCCAAAAATTGAAAATATACAGAGAGAGAGAAAAAAAAGGATGTCAGAATATCATTACTTTTTTCATTCAATTTTATAGGCGATAATGACGATGAGTAGTTCTGCTGATGAAATAGAATACTTGGCTACTGAAATCATAACTAATTCCAAACCTGTTTCATATCACAAGTTTTCTCGTCAACTCAACATCCATGTATCTAAAGCCAAAGCTACATTACTTGAATATTATCAAAAAAACAAAAATGATCTAACAGCAACGTTTATTGTGACTGGCAGAAATGACAATGGGAAATTAATCAAACTATCAAATGAAGATGATTTGGAGTCAGATTTGAAAAAGTTCACCACAGTTCATTGTGTTCATGTGTATTCCGTTCACAAGAAACTGATTCAGTTTTCTAATAATGAGCTTGCATTAGAAGAATTGAAACACTCAAGTTCTTTAAATAAGATATCCGAGTATGAAAAGAATGGGATTATTATTGGACCAAAAATTGAAAAAGTCATCCCTGTAAATATCCCCTCATCTCCTGTGAAGCCAGAACCAAGTCATAAGAATAAACCGACTGAAGAAAAGAAATCTAGTTCAAGTCTACTTTCATCATACGTGTCCAGGAAACAAGAAAAGAAACAACAGGATACAAGATCTGGAACATTATCCAATTACGTGTCACGAAAAACCGAACCTACAATTCCAAGTAAAAGATCTAACACAGAACCTGCTACAAAACCAACATATCAATACAAATCACGGAAACTCGAAGCTAAAGCACCAAAAGAGAGAGTGATTATTGCAGAAAACAATGATAATGAAGACGAGGAGGATGATGACGATGATAAGCCAATTAAAGCCTCACGTGCTACGAATACATCAGATCTTCAGAGGATGTTTGATGGTGACGATTTTACTTTTAGTGACGATGATGAATCACCAGAAAAGGAAGTCAGAGAGACAGAAGAACCAAAAGATGAAGATAAAAAAGATATTTTACCTGAATCACCGAAGGAAGAACAACAAAGCAAGGAAGTCAATCCTGAGAATGAGCCAGGACTTTTTGTTAATGAAGAAGAAGAAGAAAAAGAGGAGAAGGAACAAGAAGAAACTCGCTCTGGAGAACAAGAAGAATTTATTACTGAAAAAGATGAAGAAGGATATCTTATTACAAGAAAAGTGAAGCCTATAACCAAACAAGCAAAACCCAAGAAACAGGTTGTCCCACCAAAAGTCACTAAACCTTCAACGGGGAAGAAAACAGGAATGAAACAATCTTCATTAATGAGTTTTTTTGGAAAGAAAAAGTGAAATTTAGTTTTGTCTGTCATTATTATGTAGTTAGGATCCAATGTAATAGTTTTTAGCCCCATCAAAAAAAGTATTTACTCGCGTAATTTTTTGTTTGTTCTGTAGTGACTCGGAAATACTATTTGTATTTCCATTACTATGACATTACTAATGAAATTATGGTTACTAGTCTCTTTTTTTCTTCACCCATTAAACTAGCAATTTTAGTAAAAGTATTTAAATATGACCTTGAGCAATGAAATTTGGTCACCCCCCACCGTCACCTTTTTTTTTAACTATATAGACTGTATCCACAAATAATGTCACTTAGATCCATAGCTAAAATCGTCACTTCAAAACAAAAAACTGAAGGTTCAGGAGCAATTGTACATCGATCAATGGGTATTTATGGACAACGGAAATATAATCCATTCTTATTATTTGACCATTTTATAGGTGCAAACAACCATGGATTTCCAGCCCATCCTCATCAAGGGCACGAAACAATCACTTATGTTTTAAATGGAGCAGTTGCTCATGAAGATTTTACTGGGGCCAAGGGAATGCTTTATAAAGGGGATTTGCAATTTATGACTGCTGGTAAAGGAATAATGCATTCTGAAATGCCAGTATCAAAAGACGACGAGTCAACCACCGTGGGACTACAATTATGGGTTGATTTACCTGAAGATAAACGAAATATAGAACCTAATTATCGAGATTTAAGAGAATGGGAAATACCCGAAGTTATCGCTGATGATGGTAAAGTTACAGTTAAAGTTATTTCTGGTAAAAGTCATGGAATAGAATCAATCAAACAATTGGCATACATTCCCATTGATTACTTCCACTACAAGATAAAACCTGGAGGTCAATTCAAACAAGAATTGAGATCTGATTTTAATTATTTTTTGTATGTGATCAGAGGAACTACACTTGAATTAAATGACAATACAACAGCTGAACAATATCAAAATGTATATTTTGAAGAAACTGGAGATTTTGTTATTGGTAAAAATGTCAGTACAAAGCCTGACGAGGAAGTAGAGTTTGCAATAATTGGTGGTAAAAAACTAGATCAAGATGTCTACGTTTTTGGGACATTTGCGGCTGATACTGAAGAAAATATGAAGAGTGGATTCCAGGATTTTAAGAACCAACGTAATGGATTTGAAAAAATTAAAACTTGGAAGTCATTGATTAGTAAAGGTGTAACTCAAGAAATGATCGATGGTCCTTTGAATGGAAATTTAGAATTACGTGAAAAGAATAAGAATGACTATTTGAAAAGTGTGGAAACTCGTGAAAATATACTTGTGTAGTTAATTATTTAGACGGAAATAGAATAAATTCATAAACTCGGAACAACTGATAACGGCTAGAGTAAACATGGTCATGTAGCCCTGTATTTTTAAAGTACATCGATGTGGCACACGGCTGAAAAAACTGGTCATCTCTTTTGTAAACTTTACTAATGATGTTTTGACAAGCAATGACAGGGTACATCATTTTAGTAATGGTTGGTCGGAAAAATCATAAAATATTTTTTTTGTTACATACACTTTGAAGCGCGGAAATACCTCAGGTTATCTCATCAAATCAATCATCATTTCTTTTTTTTGTCCACTATATATACATATTACTAATGATTTGAAATACCAACTGTCATGCATATATCTTTTTCAAGGGTCATGCTTGAAAGATCAACAAGATCAAGAACTCCAGAGGTATAAATAAGATTCAATTATCCCAAGTTTTTGAAAATCTAATTCTTTTTTTTTCTTTACTTCATCAAGTTTATTATATTATTAAACAAAAAACTAATCAATAATTACAAATGTCAGTAAGATCAATTGCTAAAGTCGTTACCCCAAATCCACCAAGACCAGGATCTCCAGTGAAAATCAGAAACTCAATTGGATCATCAAATCAATTTAATCCATTTTTATTATTTGATCATTTCACAATTCCATCAACTGGTGGTTTCCCAGCTCATCCCCATCGTGGCCAAGAAACAATTACCTTAGTGTTAAAAGGTGGTGTTGCTCATGAAGATTTCACTGGTTCAAAAGGTGTTTTATATCCAGGTGATCTACAATTTATGACTGCTGGTAAAGGTGTTGTTCATTCGGAAATGCCAGTACCTAATGAAGATGGTTCACCTAGTGTTGGTTTACAATTATGGGTCGATTTACCCAATGATATGAAAGATGTGAAACCAAGATATAGAGATTTGAGAGAATGGGAGATTCCACAGGTGGTTGCAGACGATGGAAAAGTTATTGTCAAAGTTATTTCTGGAAAATCACATGGTGTAGAGTCTCAAAAGGAATTAGCATATACTCCAATTAATTATTATCATTATAAAGTCAAAGCTGGTGGTAAGTTTAAACAAGAATTACTGCCTGGTTTCAATTATTTCTTATATGTGTTGAATGGGAAAAATTTGAAATTGAATGGAAATACCACTGTTGATAAATACCAAACTGCTTTTTTCAATGAAACTGGTGATTACATTACTGGTGAAAATACTGCTACTGAAGAAACTGAAGCCAATGAATCAGAATTTGTATTGATTGGTGGTAAAATTTTAAACCAAAAACCAGTTCAATATGGTCCATTTGTCGCATCAAGTAAAACAGGAATAACCAAAGCATTATTAGATTATGAGCTTGCTCGAAATGGGTTTGAACATAGAGTGAAATGGAATTCATTGATAAGTCGTGGTGTCAATAAATCAATGGTGACTGGTCCATTGAATGGATGTCTAAAAAAGAGAGCCGCTGATAAGAAATCATATTTGGATTCAAAAATCTAATAAGACAAACTTTATAGTTCTATAGATATATAACTTAATTGAAAATATTTTACCTTACGTATATTTTAAACTGTTTTTATGTATGATAATATTGTAGTTTTTTTTCATCAAACTGGAACCTATACGCTAGTTAATTGATACCGACTAAAATCGAGGTAACCAGCCATAAGACAACAAATACAGAAATCAAGATTTACTCTTACATAAATCTCGCTTATTAATTAAATTGACAAGATAAATGCAAAAACAGATAAAGAACCCTTTGACAGACCAAAACTGATATGTGTCAGCCTTGCGGTCGTGTAAAACTGCTCAATTGTGGATTTAGCCATTCACGTAAAATAAATTTGTAATGTATTAGTAAAAACTTTGTCATGCGTGTAATAATTACCAAAAAAACTTATTAATTGAATATCCGGAACAATAGAAATTTCAGGGAAGTAAACGTTGTCGATGAGGCGGCGGAGTATATTTCTCTCTCTCCCCTTGTGAAGATTATTATTAGTAAATCCGCATGGATTCTTCTAGAGCAATATTATGTAATACTCTTCTTTTTTAGTTCAATTGGTTTGTAATATCCAATCAATATGTGTAACCACTAATAAAATATTTACTCACCCCCCTAATTCCAACTTTTTTACTATAAATACTTCATTGATTGCTGTTCCTTGATTTTGAATTGAATTTTTTTTTTATTTTTCATTTCATTCTTTCTACAATTTATTTTAATTTATCAATCTACTTAAACAAACAAAACAACTTAATTACTTATAATATGTCCGCAAGATCAATAGCTAAAATCGTTACTGCTAGACAACAAGCTGAAGGTGTTGGTGCTAGAGTAAGAAGATCAATTGGTGTTATTAATCAAAAATCATTCAACCCATTTTTAATGTTTGATCATTTTTCCAGCTCTGGTACTAATGGGTTCCCTGAACATCCACATAGAGGTCAAGAAACCATTACTTTGGTATTACACGGAGCTATGGCCCATGAAGATTTCACTGGATCAAAGGGTATCTTGTATGCTGGTGATTTACAATTCATGACTGCTGGTAAAGGTATTGTCCATTCAGAAATGCCAGTTGCCAATGAGGATGGATCTCCAACTGTTGGGTTGCAATTGTGGGTCGATTTACCAGATGCATTGAAGGATACTGAACCAAGATATAGAGATTTGAGAGAATGGGAGATCCCACAAGTAGTCACTGATGATGGTAAAGTCACCATCAAGGTTATTTCGGGAAGATCACATGGTATTGAATCAATCAAAGAATTGGCTTATACTCCAATCAACTATTACTATTATAAAGTTAAAGCTGGAGGTAAATTCAAACAAGAATTACAACCAGGATTTAATTACTTTTTATATGTTTTAAATGGTAATGATCTTTATTTAAATGGTGAAAAGAAGATTGATCAATATCAAAATGTGTTTTTTGAAGAGGAAGGTGATTACATAACTGGTGAAAATAAGGCTACAGAAGATAATAAAGACACAGAAGTAGAATTCATATTGGTTGGTGGGAAAAAATTGGATCAAAAGGTCGTTCATTACGGACCATTTGTTGCTGATTGTGAAGAAAATATTGAACATGCTATAATAGATTATCAATATGCTCAAAATGGATTTGAAAATAGAAAAACATGGAAAACTTTGATTAGTGACGGGGTGACAAAAGATATGATTGAAGGTCCATTGGATGGTAATCTTGATAAAAGAGAAGCAACCAAGAAATCATATTTGGAATCCAAACAATAATAGTGTCCACTAGTCCAGGAGAGAGTTATTTTATTTGTATAGGTAGTATAGTGTATAATACAATTTATGTCAAAATTTTATAAAGCTAGAACTTCTCGAATAAGATTTCATCTCTAATTTTGTGATATAGTTGCGGTTATGAGTGATAACTAGAAGAGGGTTCTTTAAAATTTAATGCTGACAGATGTACTAATTTATAAAAGTTTTAGGTTAATGAGACTAGTTGTTGTAGATAATTCAGATTGTCAATTAAAATAATATTAGTATTCACTTCAATAAATTAACCTTGAAAAGTTGCAAGAAAGTCAGCAGGTGTACTGTTCTAACCAAGTTCATGTAACAACGAAGCCATGCAAGGACTCTTTAACTTTCACGTAGTGTTGATCCGAGGTATATTCAAGGTGCTAAGTTAATAAAAACCATGTCTTCAACACAGTATTGACTGAGCCAGAATAAGGAGAAAAAGAACCACTCAAACATTGTTCATATATCTTTCTTGAGCTATTCTTCATTTGTTTTGATGATTGTTCATTTGTTTTTGAGTTCGTATTGTTATATCTTTTTTTTTTGACTTCACTTTACCCTAAACCAATTGGATTACCAAAAATAGATTAATAATCTAATGAATCTAAATAATTTTTAAATCTCTCCTCCTCCTCCCCATTCTCCATTCTCTTTGTTTACATATCCATATATATACATATAGTTTTCAAACCAAGTAAAATATAGACATATATATCATTTTTCGTTAAGATGGTTTTCCCAATATGGTTATTTGAGTATAGAATTTAGATTTGCAACTAGACCAACCAACCGAACAAAAAATTTTTTTTTTCTTTTGACCTCTTTTTTATTCGCAACTTCCCAAAAGAGTAATTTTTTCAGTTTTGTTCTATACCCTTTTCAAGTAATAATATTACTATAGACCTCTTTTTGGAATTATATCAAGACAATATAAACTGATTGTATATGATTTCTCCTTCCCTAAAAAGGAGTACCATAACATTCATATAAAATGATATATAAACTTCATGAATAGTACGAGATTTCATTCCTTCAAATAATTTTATATTTTCTTTTTCTTGTCTATTCAGTCGTTTTTTTTTCTTTACCCTATACCACCCAAGACATATTTACACATCCATACATTCGTTATGAAATTATCTACAACTACTGCTTTAGCAGTTTTGGCCACTGCCACTGCAATTAATGCTGCTCCAGAACAACAACAACAACAAGAATCACAATTTGCTTCTAAAGCATTAACCAAAAGAGAAGAACAAGATATTCAAGAATTAGTTCAACACATTAACAACTATAAAACTAGAAGAGATGCTATTGATGAAGAAATCATGAAAAGAGATTATGCTATTGTTACTGATGTATTAGCAGCTATTAATCAATCACAATTGGCTCCTAAAATTTTGGATTATTTGGTTAGTAATGAAACTTTCAAACCAATTGTTGTTAATGTTACCATTGCCACAATGAAATCAGGGATTATTTCCTTACAAGCTCTTTTAGATGCTTTAGTTTCTTCTAATTTGGCAGTTAATCTTGTTAATGATTTGATTAGTGATTGTTCATTATATGTTGAATTATTTAATGCTGCTAAAAGTGTCATTAATGATCTTGCTTCTAAAGTTAAAGGTTTGATTTCTAAAGGTGTTAGTCAGTTGATTACTAGAGATGAAACTGATATTGATGCCTTGGCTCCATATGTTGTCACTATGGAAAAAAGACTTGATTTAGATGGTGTTGTTGATAATTTGTTGGATTCTTTATATAAATCTGGTTTAGCTACTTCGGTTGTTAAAGATATTTTGACTAATTCTGATTATATTCCATTTGCTACTGATTTAATTAAAGCTATGATTGCCAATAATTTAATTGATCTTGGTAATATTGTTGATGCTGTCAAACAATCTGGTTTGGTTACTCAATTATTCCAAAAACTTGTAAACTTTGGTACCGTACAAACCGTTGCTGAAACTGCTTTTGCTGCTTATGCTGGTGAATGTCAAGGCTCTGGTGCTATCTCTGGTGGATCAGGTTCCGGTTCCGGTTCCGGATCTGGATCTGGATCTGGTACTAGTACAATTACAACTGGTGGTTCCTCTAGTGGAGGATCTTCCGGTGGTTCATCCCATGGTTCATCAGCTGGTCCATGTAAAAAGAGAAGAAGAAGAAGAAGAAGATCCAACTATTAAACGGATACTTTACAATCTCACCAAAAGAGCAGGACTCAAAAACAAAATCGAAGCTCAATCAACTTTTTTCTTTAATTAAAACAAATTACCCAAACTATACCACGATTTCACTCCTTCTCCTTCTATAAGGAGAATCTTTACCATTATTTATTAACTATTGCACGTAGTTGATGAATGATGATTACAGCTCAATTTGAAAAATACTTTATTCTCCACCACCCCCTTTATTCTTTTAAATAAAATATGTCAAAAACACACTACTAAATTGCAACCACAACACGAAGAAAGATAAGACCAAATTAGTGGATTTTAAAAATAATACAATTGATATTATTATACGTTACATTTTACTTTCTCTTTCTCTTTTATATATTTTAGATAACTTTACTTTTTATTTGGTATATCATTTAATACTAATTTTAACTTTATTGATACAAAAAAAAAATTTTCCATTTCGTAGTTACCGTTACAATTCAACTTTGTTTGTCGTAGTTGAGAACAATAGTTTTTCTTAATCGTCTACAGTATATTAACCAGCCCTTAATTATTATTTCAGTTTTTTGAATTGACGATCGAGGTACTTTGTGCAAATCTTGCTTAGCTAAGGGGGTGAAAGATTAGCAAAGCAAGGGAAACCTACATTACGTCTTAGTGTAGAGTAGGTGATGGTGGTGGCATCCTCGTCTAATCGATTAATTATGCGTATAATAAATTACTATTGTCTAGGCTTAATTAGAAAATAAACTTTCATGTAGGAAATGATATCAAAAAAAAAGTTAATACTTGTGTAAGGAAGGAGGAGGAAGAAGGGCTTTTGGTAAAAGGTTATTATTTCTGTGTTTCTATTGTTTAAAATTAATCAATATTAGGCAAGTAATAATCCTAATTGGGATGAATCCTAAACATCATTTTGATTTTGAGTTTTACAACAATATGAAAATCATAAAGATAATATTTCACAAAACAAACGCAGACCACCTAAAAAAAGATTTTTTCTGGTGACATGTACACGACAAGAAAAAAAATAAGCAGATTTTATGTAGGGGCGGGACGGAATTAACTATCTTGGTGGTGGTGGTGGTAAGTTGGACGCACAACCAAGAAGAAGTAAGGGTACAAATTGACGTTGACGACGCGAAATAAAAAAAAAAAAATTATTCAATCCATCTGCGCATAAATTGAACAATAAATTGAAATTCCATTATGTTACACAATAAACAATTAATCATTGATAAAATCAATCAAAGCATAAAAAAATAGAAAATTACAAACTAACAAAGAGGTTATGAATATATAGGGAGATAGTGAAAAGAAGAAAAGAGATGATTAGTATTAACTGAGAACAGTTTATCAATTATTTATTAATGGTTGGTGAAAGATATAAACTTATTAAACGAAATCCAAAAATAGAAGCCAAAAAATAAGAAAAAAAAAAGAAATTCAGCAATTGACAATCATAAGGAAGTAGTAGAAGTAGAAGGAAATGAAAACATACACAATATCAACTTTTTTTGGTTTGCTTCTTAGTTTTTTTTTAAGTATTGTTTTCACACTTTGAATGATCTCTCTTTCTCTCTCTTTTGCTGGCCTTTCTCTTACTTTCTTTTTCTTTCTACTTCTTCCTCTTTGACTTTTTAATTACAAACTATATTCATTCGTTCATTTATATATCAGTATTATACAAGAGTACTTAAAGGATTATTTACATCTTTAATCATCAACTCCATTTAAAAAAAAACCAACTACTATTCATTCGCTAAAAAAACAACACCCAACCACCTTTCCTAACTTTTTTGTTTTCGTTTTCGTTTATATTACCTTTTTCTTTCAATCATCATCAAACTTGATTAGACTTTAATTTCTTGTTCTTTCATTATTATCATTATATATCCCCCCCCGCTTATAATCATTTCAATAATATTATACAACAGGAGAACTACCAATGAGTGAGGAGGAAGAAGATAGACATTTAAAATCACCGGGTGGATCCTCATTAAATCCAAGGAAACTGTCTGACCTTCAACCTTCAGCTTCATCATCCCTGCAAACTCTTGATGATACCCATTCTCAACCTAAATCAACTACTCCATCGGAATCAACCGAATATACATCACCTTCAAAATCATTAAAGAGTTTTTTCTTTAAAAATAGACTATCATCATATTCAATCGATAGTATTAGTGAACAACCTGAATTAGAATTCCAATCACATCGTCATTCAACAGAACGTACCCGTACTAAGAAATCATCTTCCATTGGAAGTGCAGAATTAAGTCCTAGTAGATCACCACGAATGATGAATTTCAGTCTACGTCCAAAATTCATTCGATCAAGATCTTCAGGAATATCCGATACTTCAGCCGGTAGTACTCATCCAATACCACCTGCTGCATCAGTACTTTCATCATCATCACAACGAAGAGCCACCATTGAAGATTTTGCTGATACCGAGTCTGAAGAGTCTAATGACAGCAATGAGGATATAGAGGATAAGAACCAAGATCAGACCAATGCTAACAAGCAACAACGAGAGCATCATCATCATCATCAGCAGCAGCAACTGCATGATATTGATGAAGATTCAATCAATTCATTACTTCAAGAATATCATAATCGAGATTCTGAATTTGATAATAAAGATATTAAGAATAAATTTATTTTCCGAGAAGAATTTGATGATACAAACTCTATAAAGACCAAATCACGACCAGCAAGTAGAATATTAACCCCGGAAGAAAATGAAGAATTAAAGGCTGAAATTATTAGACAAGGGTCAATTAGAAGTTCAGGTGGTACTTCATCTTCATCACAAATATTAAAACCACTTGGCAGTGGAATGAGTCGAGGATCTAGTTCCCAACAACAACAGCAACAGCCATATATTGATACTCAAATTGCACAACAATATTATGGTGATGCCAGAAAACACATTGAAGTTATTGATCCTACAAAGAGAGAAAAATCCAACAGTGTAATTGCTACTACTGTTCTGGGTGATTCTCCAACTGCGTTGAAAAGATTATCTGGAGGTTCTAATAGTAGTGGCAGTAGTAGTGCAAATACAGCTATTGGTGGTGGTGGTGGCGGTGGAAGTGAAAATCGAAATAGTGGAGCCAGTAGTGCCACATCACTTCGATTCAAAATTTATAATGATAAAATCGAACCAATCAAACATGCAAGTGCTGGTAAACATATGAGTACATCAACAACCAATGCTGAAGCCGCCGGTATTTCTGGTGCTGATAGATCATCTATGAGGGTTTCAACGGCATTTAGTGATGAAAGTGAAACTGCTGGTGATGCTAAGTACCCTGAACCAACAGTGACACCAATTCAAACCCCTCGAATAAATCGAAATTCTGATACTCCTTCAACAGATACTAATTATACTAGTAATGATACTAGTGGAATATCTTATGAGGCTCCACTTGCAATAGCTGGTCTGTTGCATAAATCATCATCCACTAGTAGTAGTAGTCCTAATTCTGGACATAGATCATCATCACTGGTTCCATCAACTCCACTTCGAACTCAACATGCAAACCAACAACATGGCAGTTCTAACTTACAACGTAGTGGTGGTGAAAATCTCCAAGAAACCAAAACCGACGCAGATGGTACAAGATCAACGGGAGGAACCAATACCACATCAACAGGGTTTTTCGATGAAACAATGCTTAAAGGTGGTTCTCGTAAAAGTGTTGCTCATTCTTCAATGTCATCTGGTGAATTACTTCAAAATTTAGAACACTCATATGATTATTCCAAGAGTAATGATAATAGTGGTAATAGTGATGATACCAATCAAAATCAAACTAAAGCAACAACAGCACAACAGATTAAACAATCAACTCCAATTCATGAATTTGTCATTAAAGACGCGAAAAAACTGCCACCAATGCTGTCACCACCACAAATTGATACTTACCCAGCCGATAAGCCTTCACAATCAGGAGAAGATGAAGTATTTGGAACATCGATCCCACGTCCTATGGGGGTACCCAAATCTGATAGTGTTGGACAAAATATGACTGCTGGTTTAGATTCAAAGAGTGAATTGCCAGTGATGTTGTTTAAAGTTCAAGATAGAGATATTCAAAGAGATTCTAAATTTTTTGATAATTCCAATTCTCATGGTCAACGTAAAAGTGGTGGTGGTGATGGAGGTGTTGGCGGCGAAGATGAAAACCAGAGTTTAAGTGGGTGTGATAGTGAGAGTGCCGGGAATATTCGTGAAAGTGTGAGCGGCAGTGTCAGTGGGAGTGGAAGTGGTAGTGGCAATGGTAGCGGTACTAGAAGTGGACGTAGTAGTCGAGGTCGACTTACAATTGGATCCTTATCAGAAGCAGGAAATTCTAGTCGAAGTTCAGGTAGTTCTATCAAACAAATTATAAGCAGGCATTTTAGATCTATTGGTGAGAGTTTAAACACAGACGAAAAACAGCCACAACCAGAATCAAACTCACAAGATCCATCACAACAACAACCTTTGCGTAGTCTTAACTTAGTCAAGGATTCACCACCAATATTATTTGATGAAAAAAATCATATTATCATGCCATCATCCAAATTTGATCAAGAAAGTCAACAAGAACCCACGAAACAAACCATAGATTATCCATGGATCAATTGGAGTTTATTAATGTTATTGGGATTAATTGTTCCACCATTATATTTTGTTATACCTATAGGGTTAATGGATAGAGATTATCTTGGATTAAGATATGCCAATAAACCATCGAAAAAATTCACAACAACACAAAAAATCATTAGTTTAATACTTGGTATATTATGGTTATTGATTGTGTTAGCTATGATTGGTGTTGGTATAGGACTTGGAGTAACAAGAGAGAGTTGATATTGGAACAAGACCATAAGTTCATTTTCGAGAATGCAAGAGTTAAAGAGTAAAAGGAGGTTGCAAAACCAAGTTAATTATTTTTTGTCAATAGATATCCGTTATTATTTCCGTTCATTTTCGTTCATTTTCGTTCATTTTCGAAGCTTATATATATAGAGTATATTTACGTTAAATAAGTATTAGTATTAGTAATAATTAATTTTGTTAAATATGGTTAATAGAAATTTCGTCTCTCTTTTGTAGGTAGGAGCGCTCTGGTTCGTGGACACCATTGATATAGCTAAGTAATAAGCATATACCTTCAAAGTTGATGGATTATTATCGTGAATAAGAGCCAGGGCCACCTTGAGGGCGGGGCAAGAGAGACGTGGGGAAAATTATCTTTGTTTTTTTGGTCTTGTACTATTTCCCCACTTTCCCCATTAGCTAATCCATTTCATCTGTCAATGTAATACCTAAACAATTAAATAGGCACAGAGGAGTGAAAAATAAATAGTAACTTGCTGATGATATTGTCTGGGTTTGTTCTCAACTTATTCTATCGTATGATCTTATTCGTAGAGTATTACTTTGTGTGTGATTGTGTTTACTCGCGTGAGTGAGTGAGTGGGGTGTGGTTGCCAAATGACAATGCACACGTGACTGCGTTGAATAGTAACAATAATTTCGGAACTACTGGAAGAACGAAATATACATTTACCGACGGCTTGAATCAAAACCCGAGAATTAATTCTATATAACCTTGAACAGCTTATCCTTGTCTGAAATGGTAGTTTTGAAATAGGGTTTGTGTTCAACAGAAATAGTGTAAGACGTGTTTCAGTTTATACACCAGCAAATAACAACCAATTCGGCTCAGTAGTACACGACTATTACACGAATCATCTAATAGAAGCTGATTCCTCTAACTCTACGTACAATTCCACCTCTAATGAGATAGAAACAGCAAGGAATCAAGGCGGTGTTAATTTTTTAATTACAGGCAGGAAAAATTACAACAACCATCTATGCGGGAGTCATTAATTAAAGATCCATTTCATCATGCATCTTTAATGTACGTGTGAGACAGGTTTTAACAAATAAATCGTTTGATAAAACAAAGATAATGTCATCAACTATCAACAACCTTGTAATATCATCTCAACTACTGGGGGATTATAAAGATTGTACTTTGTTAGTAGTTGTTGTTAATATTTCCTAACTTAACTTCGTTTCCCTTGCGCCTTGGAAACTGAAATTGGTTTCTTTTTATTTTGCTTTTTCTTAGTTTGCTGCTCTCCTTTTTTTTTCTACACTCTTTCTCTCTTTCTTAATAGTTGTTGTTGTAGTGTGGGAAATTAGAAATCACATAAATTTTAAATTATGAGCCCAATAAATAAATAATTCTGTACTCACTTCCCCCTATTTCCCTTTCCCTTTCTTTTTCTTTTTCTTTTCTTAACTTTCATTCATTTTAAATACACTTTATTCGATTTCCAAAAAATTTAGTATTATACATAAATATTATTAATATTTCCTTATTACTTTTTATACAGATCTTTCCTTCAAGAAACTATATCTTACCAAGAATAATAGGAAGAAGAGTTACACTTATTTATATATATATATTCATTCACAAAAACTCCACAATAGTACTCACCACCCCATATTGTTGATCTCAACTCACTACAGAAGTTCTAAAACCCGACTTCAATCCAATTTAAAAAAGAATCAGCTAACTACCACCAAACCGATATAATCTATTCAAATCATGGGTAATGTACCAGCTAAAGAAACAAGAAGCAGGTCAAGTTCTTCTGTTTCCGATTATCGGAATTCAACGTCTTCCACCACCCATGGTTCTTCATCGTCAACGTCTTCTAAACGAAGAAACACGACATCGTCATTATATGGAATAGTTTCTTCTGCAACATCATCATCAAACCACCATAATCGATCTGGTTCACACGATTTACGGAAATTGAAACGACAAGAAGAAAAGGAACAAGCACAAATACAACATTATATGCAATTAATTGTAAAATTTAATGAAAGTGTTGATGGAGGATATTTAGCTCCATTTGGCACATATAAATCTAATCTTGATTATGATTGTGATATAGTTCGAAATTTAATTATAAATCGAAAATTATCACCATTTTTCACTCCTTTACAAGATTTTGATGAAAGTTGGACTGATGATGAATTATGTATATTATTAGGACAATTGACATTACATGCATTAGAACCTGGGTATAATAATGATGACGATGAAGAAGAAGATGACATAGATAATCATAAAATTCATAAATCAGCAAATTATTATAAACGTCAAGAAGAAAAGGCCAAATTGAAATCGTTAATTAATAAAGTTAAAGAATTACAAAAAGATGAAGAACAGAAATATTTTGATGAGAAACAAAAAAACTTTAACAAGGATTGTCCCAGTCGTGATTTATTATTAAGATTATATCGAAATGCTAGTGAATGTCCAATTTGCTTTTTATATTATCCTAAACATTTAAATATTTCTCGATGTTGTTTACAACCAATATGTTCCGAATGTTTTGTTCAAATTAAACGATTGGACCCTCATCCACCTCATGATGATCAATCTAATCAAGAAGCGGGGGAACTACCTCATCGATTGATTTCTGAACCAGCAAATTGTCCATATTGTGCATCACCTGATTTTGGTGTCACATATGAACCTCCAATCGATATTCATACTGGTATTGATGGGATTAAGCCAGGTGATTATAAAGTTAGTCCACCAATAGTGGAAGAATCAGAACTGGCAATAGATGATGATGGTGATAATTCTTCAAATGGTAGTACTACTGGCAAAGGAGAAATAACTTCTAATTCAGCAACAGCAGCAGCAGCAACAGCAACACCACCACCAGTTAATAGTTTATCACCTAGAAAGAATTCATTGAAAAAGAGACGAGGATCATTAGCTGCCAATGCACCTGGTGTTATAACTATTGATATGATTAGACCCGATTGGGAAACTAAATTGAATTCAGCAAGAAGTAAATTGGCAAGAAAAGCTGCTACAGCAAGTGCTATTCATGCTTCTAATCTATTACTTGATGATAATAGTAACAGTAACAGCAACAATGGTAATGGCAATAATAGTGGTAACAACAGAAGAAGAAATAATTCATCATCAGGTCGTTCCGGTAGTTTTGGTGGATCTAATAATAGATATGCCACTGTTGAACAAAGAATGATTGAAGAAGCCATGAGATTATCAATTTTAGATGAAGAAGAACGGAAACGAAATGCCAATAAAGAGAATAAAAAATGAGTCCAAAACAAAAAAGAATTTAATTATAGTATATGTATAATTTATGTCTAAATAATTAATCTAAGCTATTCTATTTTTTACAACTCTTCCACCTCAATCCATATAAGTATAGAGATAAGAGTGTAGATGTTAGTAAATTCAAAAACTGATAAACAAAAAAACAAGTGTGTAAAATATGATGGCCCAATCAACAAGTGTAAAAATCTGCTAAGATAATATGACATTACTTAGGACCAAATGACATTAAAAAGAACAATATCAAGATGCTACATTGTCAATTTAACCTTTAATACCACTCCAACTAACACAACTTTCAAAAAAATTCATTCTTGGTGTTGCTGTTGCTGTTATGGCACTTCATATGAAAATTAACAAGCTAACTTTAAATCCAAATCCAATACCACAATTAAGTACGCCTCTTTTTTGTCGCTTATCTCCACTACCAGTAGATTATACTTGTATTCAAGTACATTGGGTATTTTTGTATAGTTTAGAAACCAATATTATTCAAAAATTAAAGTTTAAGAAAAGATAACTTTTAGTCGTTGATTATTTTTTGGGGCTATGAAATGGGGGTCTCTTCTGATCCCTGTCCTGTATTGTCTAGTTTGTGTGTGTGGAGGGGAAATCACATATAACCTTAACCAATAAACAGAATGATTGCCAAGTAATGCTACCCACCCCACCCACTCTGTATATATTAGACTTCAATTGTTATCTTGAGGAGACGACATTCTACAAAAAACAAACCTTAATTGGTGTTATAATAATAATATGGTACTTCGCTTCCTACATTGATGCCAGTTTTTTTATGACGATAAATGAATCAAATAACATAACGTAAAAAAGGGTTATGATATATGATGTAAAACCTGAGAAATATTTTGCTCATTAGTAAGTATAGAATCAACAACAATGGGCCAAGATTTGGATTTATTGGAAGTTGTATTTCCCGATTTGTCTCACCCAATTACAATCGAATGAACTGATATGGATATGGTCCATACTGGTATTATTCGGTGTTGTTCCTATCATAAGCCTTATTCAAATGCCCCGCGTAATATGAATGAATACATAATCAGCTTGTTTTAGTTGATATATAGTTAAAACGTTATATACTTTTCTTGTTGTATCGTCTAAAAAAGAAAAATATCACCAGTTTTATTGTATTGTTTAAAAAATTTAGTTCTAATCAATTAAGAAAAATGTTTTATGGATTTTTCATTTTAATTGGTTGAAAGTTTTATTTTAGGTACCTTTTTCAAAAAATAACAATAACCCAAATTATGAACAATAGAATTGGCTTCAAAAAAAACAATAACCAAATAACAGGTTTAAAAAACATGAAATTCTCTTTACGGTTAATGGTTATTAACTCAAACAATGGTTTGTTGTCTAAGATTACTGAACTTTGACATTGATTGATTGAACTAAGATATCACTAAAATGAAAAATAGTACAAACTAATTTGAAATAGTACGATATGTCTTTGTGTGTGTAAGAAGAAAGTCCTTGAAAAAAAAAAGAAACACCGAGGAAGAGAAGAGAAGAAATAGAAGGGAAAGATCTATTCTGATACTCATGAGAGTGGTGGTTGTTTTATATTACAATGTTTCATTATTTAACCTAATATGGATAATTAATTAATGTTGAAAGGCTGAAATATGAGTTGCTATATCAACAACACCCACTTAGTAACAGAGTAGAAGTATAGGAGGAGAAAGACGTGTTATTGACGGTGACGCCATAAATCTCAAACGTACATGATGATTGTTTCCCCATCACATATTGTGAATAGTACATAGCACAACAACCTTACAATGAACAAGGGAAATGGGAAATATAAACAAGAGGGGGGAAATATATTGCCACTTATCGCTATCATATATCAATCAATCAGAAAGAAAGAATAAACTCAATTTATTCCCCTATCTCTATTGTCCCTGGTTTCACGCGTACGTAAAATATAAGGTGGTTTTTATTGTTCAAGTTTGCTTGTAAGAGTGGAGTATGTACACAATACATGAATATTGAACTCACAATTGTTAGACAAAACATTAGCCTGTCTAGACTCAGTAATATATGCTTTCAAATGGAGTTGATTTACAGGGAGGAGGGAGGAAATAGATTTACAATGACCAAAATGAAAAGTCCAGAAATAAGTAGGTTTGGAAAATAACGTGAAATCACTTAAAGAGAGGGTGCACAATTTGTTAAAAAGAATACAAAAACCCACCTGCTCGTCAAAATTAGACCCGTTTTTTTTTCATGTACGTTGTTGGTTAGTGTTAGTCGTTTTCATGCACGTGCAAAAATACGTCACCAAATGTCGCTAATGTATAAAAGTTCTTCACTAATTTTCTTTCCCTTTCCCTTTAAAAAGATTAACTCCGTTTGTGGGTTGTCTAACTTCTTTTCAATTATTCAGTAATAACTTTCCCTTTTGAAAACAACCTATGGTATGACTTTCCCAACAACAGCAACAACATATTCAAAACAGCAACATTCATTCCCCTTTGGAAATTGATTAGCTAATTGATTGTTAGTTGAGACTAATTGTTCTTCGTTTAAACAACAATCACCAGAACAATGCCCAACCTTTTTATTTTAGTTTTTCCTATTTTAAAATAGCCAATAAATTGCTTGGAACAAACATGCCAATGAAATATATATATATAAGGAATTTAAAGAAGAACAAATAACAAAGAACAATCCATTGTCAATATTGTATGAATACTGACTATAAGCTTTACTAGCAACTTTTGTGTGTGTGAAGCTTTACTGTGTACGTGTTAGCAAAGCAATTTTGCGACATTATTTTATTATTATCATAACGCGTATGGTTTCTTTATTAAATTTGCCTTGTCTTGAATTCTTTTCCCTCCCGAAATGTCGCACAATACAAAACACAGAGTACAAAGGAGTTACAAAACCAACAGAAATTTTTTTTTTTTTGGGGGGCTTGAAGGGACCCAAAACTTCAAATCAACCCATAATTTTCCTAACGCTTTCTATAACTATAGTGTGGGCTTTATTTTTAAAAAATTTAAGTTTTTAAATTAGTTTTTTTTAAATGGTTTATTGAAATTCATATATAATCATCATGGATTGTCTTTGATTTGTATTGACTTATTTTCATTTTTATTTTTATTTTTATTTTTTAATTTTTAATTTTCATTTCACATTATAGTATTATTATTAATATTGTTTGGTTTTTTTGTTAGTTGCAATCAACTGTTTCATTCATTGAGTCTCCTTTCTCCCTGTTTAGTTCAAATTCAATTCCCTCCCCCTTAAGACGTGTATTAGTTTTTGTCTTGTTTAAACTAACTTAATTAATTTTTTTTTTCCAATAATTAAATATGACAATCATGGCTACAACTACAGCTTTGAGTCTACCCAGTTCTGATGTAAAGACATTTCATAATTATCAAGTTGTCCTTCCGACTCAATTACCAATAAAGCGCTTATATAATCCATTGAAAGAACAACTTATCCAACTGATTAAACTACCCAATGACTTCAACTTTAAAAAGAAGAATAACAATGCCAACAACGCCAATAATGAAATACTTGTCAAGGTTAAGATGTGTGGCATCAATTACTTGTCTGATTTCAAATCATCTGCTGTAAATAATGGTGTTATTCATAAACTGAGGAAACCTATTGTACCTGGGATGAGAATAATTTGTAAAATTGATAGTATAAAAAATATTAAATTTTTAGTATTCCCATTTACTACATGTCAATTAGAAAATATTCATAATCATCCACACCTTGTTCGTCAACAACCATTAGCAAACAAGTTAGAGGACAGCAATAATAATAATGCCAATTCTTCTGTCGACCATAATTGTGATTTGATCTATGGCAAAGATATTGATGGTGGATTACAGACTCATTTGAGTGTACCCAAAAGTTTATTAATTCCTATTCCATATAACATTAGTCTTCATGATGTTTGTTTTATATTTGACATATTGTTACCTTTTTATAAGTTTTTCCAATTTGTGAAACCTGGGAAAACTATTATTTTATTAAATGATATCAAGAAGGAATTGAATGAAGTTTTATTAATTTTGAAAATATTCAACATTAATTTTAATTCGATAATTATTATTGATGGGAATTCTTTATCACCTCGATTCAATAATAAATTTGAAACAGTTTATTGTTTCAATAGGAATTTAAAATATGAAGCCATTAATTATTGTGTTTCCACTGGATTACAAGCAACAAGATCAAAATATACTGTATTGACTAGTTTCCCTGTTAATGTCAATTCAATGTTGACCAATCCTAAAACCCATAAGCGTCACAATGCCAGTACTGATTCAAGTATTAGTTCCATTTCAACTTTAGCATCCAATTCCAGTTTCAAGTCTGCATCAATGATGATGGGTGGTGTTAATTCTGGTACATCTAATAACAACCCAAACACTATTAGCAATAACAAATTCAAGAATGATAAAACTATCAAATATATGCAATTGAGTTATCAGGATAAGCCATTATGTATTGAAGTTTTGAAGATTTTATCAGCCATTAATTTTGAAAGAGAAGATCAAGAAAAGCAGAAAACTGACCAACAACAACAACAACAACAGGATAAACAACAACAAGACTCGCCAGAATTGGCTCATGATGGAATCATTGATGATTATGATTATAATTATGTCGATGAATATGATGAAAATATCAATGAAGAAAAGTATCGACAACTTTTAATAAATGATAATGATTCATTAGTTCATTCTACCAGCTCAACTCATACAGGTTCTTCAACACTTCAAATGCATTCACAAACTGAATCTGATCCCCATGGCAATATCAAAAACCATGCAAAAAAGAATGAAAAGAAGGGGAAAAGAAGAAAAGTGATCACGAGAAAGTATCATCATTATTCCTGGATATGGTGTAATAAAGATGTTTATTTGAAGAATTATTACGATTTAAATGATTATGATGTAAATGATTTAACCAATGACATTGATAATACTGATAATGAGAATGAGTATGAATACAATTATGATGAATATGGGTATAGTAGTAGTTATCATTATCGTGATGGATACGACGATGATGAATATGGTATTGGTGATAATCATCAAAATAAAATCATCAAACAAATGAATCGATTATTACAAGATGATGTGAATTTAAATCGTGTTTGTTATTTCAACAGTGATGATCATGATAATGATAATGATTATAAAGATGATAATGATGGATATGAAGATCCTGAAGATGTGAATGGTGATGATAATCATCTGTACGAGTATAAAAAAAATACTAGCACTAGTCATGAAGATAATAATGAGAGTAATAATTATGAAGATGAGAATAGTAATCAAAGTTCTTCTTCATCAGGAAATCGAACTTATAAATCACATCGTGATCGAAGTTGGGCCAAAAATATTAATGCTTGTATAATTTAAATGAATCTGAACCCAAAAAGTTGATACTTTTTAATTTTATGTAATATTATATTCTATATACACCTATTATGTCACCACTAACTAATATAACTAATTAAGTAATTTGTTAATTCACTAATTCATTCACTAATTCACTAATATAACTCGTTCACGACATGCCTAATTCTTTAAAAGTATCAGTCAAGATTGCTCTTAATTTAAACAAATTAATAATTCGTAATTTTTCATCTTTTAAATGAGCATTATCACTCAGTTGACCACAAGGTATTTGTGCTGCTGGAGCATTAAAACATTTTTCTAAAAATCGAATCAGAGGAATTGATCCCCCTTCTCTAATAAATAAAGGTTCTTGATTCCAATGATTTTTCAAATTTTTAAATAATATTGAATAAACTTTATTTTCATGATCACCTAACCATGGTTCAGCTTGATGGAAAATTTCCACCGATAATTTATTCCCCGTAATACTATTGGTAGTAGTATCCATAGAAGAAGAAGAAGAAGAAGATAGTTTGGCGAAATTTTCATTTAAAGTATCAATTAAAGATTGTTTAATTTTCAGTAAATCTTGATTAGGTACTATTCTCATTGATATAGTAGCTTTAACAATTTGTGGAATCACCGTGTTATTATTAGGTCCCGAAACTTGAATTTTATGAATTGTTAATGATGGTTCACGCCATTTAGTCATCAAAGTAGATACTTTAATCCCCAGATATTGAGCAATAGTATCATATAATTTTTTTTCTGATGATGTTAATGGTAAAATATCATTATAAAATCCAGGTAATTGGATTTTCCGAGTTATGGGGTCAACCAAAGTGCTTAATAAATGCATCATGTCCATGGTTGGTTCACGACTAACACCACCATCAACACCTGAATGACGATCAGGTTTATCGGATTTAATTGTGATTGAAGCATTAATAACTCCACGTAATCCATAATTTAAACATGGAGTTAAATCATCTAACCAATAAGAATTCGATAACATGATCCAATCAATTCCTGTAGTTCCGTTACCACCACCACTGCCACCACTAATTAATTGTTTATTATCATTAATGACTTTTTGAAACCCAATTGAACCACATTCTTCTTCACCTTCAATTATAAATACAACATCACAATTCAATTGTTGACGATGATATAATTCTGCTACAGAATATATTGCTGCTAATGTTGGACCTTTATTATCCGATACACCTCGAGCATAAAGATTACCTTCTTTAGCAGTTAATATAAATGGATCAGTTTTCCAATCTTTTGCTTCATTTTTCGTGGCATCAACAACATCATAATGAGCATACCATAATAATCTAGGTCTCCTGGCATTGCCAGTACCATTTGTGGTGCTATTGGCTTTGAATTCAGAAAATACAATGGGGTTACCATTACTTATGGGTAATAATTTTGTTTGATAAGCACCAAAATTATTGAATAATTTACATAAAAATTGAGCACAATGACGACTTTCTTCTAAATATAATTGAGGATTTTTACTAATGGTTTTAAAGGCAACATATTTTTGTAACATAATTAACATATCATCATTAGAAAGTTTTTTATGTAATTCCCCATTCAATAATTCTTGTTCTTGTTCTTGTTCTTGTTCTTGTTCTTGTTATTG
>OKKB01000057.1_pt1 | contig 80584 bp, 42 predicted proteins | sample 1613931 | NCBI WGS metagenome assembly OKKB01 (sample SAMN04436893, study PRJEB24849) | human gut metagenome | biome: human gut; feature: NICU; material: stool | host: Homo sapiens | place: USA: Saint Louis, MO | collected 2012-02-08
TATAAAGATCATATATGAAAAAGTAACATCAGTAACAGAATGAAGTTTAACAAAATGTATTTTAACAACATAGATTTTAACAAATTCTATGAATATTTAAACGATAATTACAATGCAAGATTATTTTATGGAGATTTAACCGTATTAAAAGATAAGTTAAATGCAAATAATGGTCAATTAACTGAAGAAGAAAAGGAATTATTAAAGAAAGGCATATTGTATTCTGTTGACACTGCAAAATGGGTACTTGATAATATGGATGAATTCCAAGAATATTGCAGTGCATCATTATTAATACATAATGAATTAAATATTGAATTATTAAAAGAGTATGAACCAGAAACATTGTGGTATCCAAAAATACCTACTGAAAATACATTAAGAGAAGCATTAAAAATAAGAAACAATGAAACTTTTATTTATAAAGTTGCAAAAGCATGTATAATTGGAAGATACCTATACTGTTTTAACAGTTTAAATGTATGCTGTGACAAAAGTTTGCTAAATATGTGTAGAGAAAGATCAACTCAAGTGTTTCTTGATGTATTGATGGATAAATTCTATGATAGTAAATATATGGGTGATGTGTTAGGAATTGGACATATAGATGCTCCTGATAATGAATCTGAATTTTTGAAAGTGTATGAGAAGGAGATGGAAAACTATAATAAGCCCCTCGAAAGCAAATCTAAAAATCCCGACTTATGAAGTAGTTTTAAGTTTGGGAAATGGCAAATTATACAGATTCAGTCGGCGGCGGCGGTGGTGACGCAAATGAGACAAGGGAGTTAAAGAGGATTTCAAGGGGTTTGACGGTAGTAGAGCATGTCATAATAGTTCATAAAAGCTACCTAATATTTCGTAAATCTTATAAAAATACATTAACTATGCAAAAAAAAAAAACTCTTATCATGTCTTTTCGTACACCTTTTCATTGTTTCTATTTATATATATGTATAGCCATACATTTTAGGATCACATTTTACTAATTTTTCAATTGCATTATTTTTACTATAAATTCTACAAGACATGTATGATGGATAAAAAGTGGTACTAAAAATGATATTGATCATGCCTTGTTCAAGAACCAATTAATTGGTTGACTGCTCCAAATCTTCATCAATTAGTCCAAATATTTTGCCAAGAATATAAAAGTCAACTTTCATCATCATTAATATATCAATAATTCTCACGATTATGTAATATCAAAATTAATGCACCAATAAATAAGCAACCAAGTCCATTAAAGCAGCCTTGTGGGGCTAATACCGAAAAATTCGTAAATGAAAATTTCTATTAGAAGATGGGAATGAGGGGGGGAGGGACGGGAGACCCCAATCAAATTTAGATTGGTTCATGGTCTACCAATTGTGCTTCAACAAAGATTTGGTATAAGTATAGATAGATTCATCCATATTCAATGAGTGAAAGCTAGAAAGATTCACTCTATACAACAAATTCAAATTACTTAACAATGAAGTTTACTATTGTATTATTTACCTTGATTCTGGTTACGGTTGCTGCTGCTGCTACTACTACTACTACTGCTGCTGCTAATAGAATCCAAAACAAAGCTTATGCATACTATTATTGCAATTCATATTGTACTCAAGCTGTGAATGATGAAAATTCTTGTGGTTATTATGATACTGATGTTTCAAATCAAGAATATTATGCATGTTTATGTACCAAATCAAGTTATTATAATAATTTGAGAAGTTGTGATTGTTTTACTAAAGTAGTTTATTATTATTCAACATCAATTTGTTCAAGAGCAAACGTTGGAACTTATGTTGGTGGTCGTACTCTGACTACTTGGGGTGTTTCAGCTACCAAGTATCGTTCATCAACTCTGACTAGTTCATTAACTAGAAAAAGTTCATCTATTGGAGCCAGTCCTTCAATTGCAATTGCTCTGTCTACTAAAGAAAGTTCATCAACTGAAAGTTCCTCATCCCTTGAACAAAGCTCCTCAGCTGGACAAAGTTCATCGACTGAACAAAGTCCCTCAACTGAGGTCTCCTCTTCTTCATCCATTGAAGAAAGTTCATCTAATCAAGATATTTCATCTACTGATAGTATTACAACTACTAGCTCAGACTCTTCCACAGGTAATACTGACTCACCAACTCAAGGTGGTGGTGGAAACAGTGGAAACAATGGAAGCAATGGGGATGGGGGAAATGATGCTAGTGGTGGTGGTGGTGTTGTTAATGAGAACGAACAAGCATCATCCCCTCCAAGTTCACAATCTTCAACAAACAGTAACCAACCTAATAGTTCTCAAACAGCACCAGGAGCTGCTAATTATTTGTCAAGTGTCAGTGTTGGTACATTGATGATTTTGGTCTTAGGGTTGATTTGATTGGTGATATAGTTTGCCTTTCTTTTTGAATACTTCTTAATAGTATTATTATCGATTATATTTGTTTTCTATAAATCTCTTATTGGATTATTCTATATGTAAACTAAACAATTAGCAGTCCTAAGATATATTCAACTCTTTGAACTTAGAGGCTAACTCCAATCTCACAAATGAAAGTCCTGGAGACAGCTAGTTTACACTAAATAATATTGGATGGCTAAACTACGTACTCTACTGTAACCTTAGTGTCATCCAGTCTAGTGAGCCTCTGACTCATGAATTTTGGAGTTGTTGAGGCTTTCTTAGCCTGGATAAACTAGAGGTAAAGAAATACCAAATGTCGGTATATTATCACAGCATCAACGTAATATAAATACTTGTTGGAAAACTCCCTTTGTATTGAGTTTGAGAAGGCATAAGAATACGAACGCCACAACCAACCCAAATGAACATCTAAAAAAGGCTTGACTAGACAATTACTTTTAGAGAAGCCCATTTTACCCCCTCCACCAACTCTTATCATTTGGAAAAAATTGAATAAAAATGATGATAAATTGAATCAAAAACTTGTTCAAGTAGCGGTTTCATTGGAAAACAAAAACAGGATCCATTTGGAGTCAGTTTTTACATTACAGAATTTACACATCGTACTTAAATACTTACATACTTTCTAACAAATTTCGATTACATAATCACGTAATTATAAGTAAGAGATATGAATGCACTCTGTCATCTTAAACATGATGGTATACGATTGAAAGGCTAACGTCAAAATGTTCGTAAATGACATTTCCATACAAAGTTAAGGAGTCCTAACAACTGTATTAGTCATGGTCTATCAATTGCACTTTTAAGAGGATTTGGTATAAATACAAACGAATTTAGGCATTATTCAAAAATGAATTAGAGATATTAAGATTCACTTTATAGAATAAATTCAAAATTTTCAACAAATGAAGTTTATTATACTATTATTTGCTTTAATTCAGATCACTGTTGCTGCTAATAGAGCTCTTATCATAGATTACCTGTACTATGGTTGCAACTTAGACTGTTATATAGCTCTGAATCAAGAGAATACATGTGGCGCCCATGATAATGATGTTTCGGACCAACAATACCATTCTTGTTTATGCATGAATTATGATTATTTTACTAATTTGATGAATTGTAATTGTTTTGATAGCAATGTTTATTATGTCTCATCATCAATTTGTTCTATGGCAACTGCAAGCTCAGAATTTGAAACGTATGATGGTGCCCCGTCAACCATGGATGTCTCAACTACTGATTATAGCTCATCAACAGAGGATATTTCATTCACAGAGGATGTTTCATTCACAGAGGATGTTTCATTCACAGAGTATAGTTCATTCACAGAGTATAGTTCATTCACAAAGTATAGTTCATTCACAAAGTATAGTTCATCTGTTTCTAGCTTCACTAAAGTCATTTGGTCCACTTTAGAGACTTCATCCATTAAGGGCATTGCAGCTACCACAAGCAGTTATTTTACCAACTCTCAAACAACATCAGGAACTGCTAATGATTCATCAATATCTAAACCTAGTGGATCTCAGATTTTTGTTTTATGTGTGATTTCAGTTGTTGGATTTATTTTCTTTTTCCTTTTCTTCCTCAGTTTATTTGTCTAGGTAATACTACTTTTAATTCAATATACATGTTTTTTCCAGAAATTTGGTATTAATTTGTTTTTGGATCTGAATCAACTCTTACTAAATGGATTATAAGTTTTAATATCGTAAGGGTTTATCCTAAGAACTGACAGTCTTCATTAATCATTGACCAATGCTAAGCTATTTATTCTACTGCAATTGTGGTGACCTTAAATATTCTCTCTATCAACTAAAAACTTGTGTATTAATAATGCTTCAGATGCTACTCTGATCTCACTTAAACCACATCACCTATATTATTCCTCTCATTCAGATAACCCAGCAAGAATATAATCTCACACACGATCACGTAAAAACTATCTATTAGAAAACTCATTATCGTTCGACAGCCTCTAGAATGTACATAAGTTGTTCTAAACCAACTTACCAAATTAAAACTCTAGGAATCCCCCCCCATTTCTGTCTATCCATTATTCTTATAATCTTGTAATTCAAACAATTGATCTTTTTTACCATCAAATTCGTCCATACATTCTATGATTGTTTTAATATTATCTATCATATTACTTATAGCCACACGAATAACTCGATCACTCACTCCTGAAAATTTCACTTTGAGATTGTTGGAATCTGTAGCATAATCAATTGTTAACTCATCTGATCTGAGTATTGGATCTGGTGATAGCGTATTCTTTGCAATTGCTGCTTGATTGAAAGTTTCAAACGGGATATTTAGTTCAAGGGTATAAGGGAGTGACATAATTGTAGATACGATAATGATGATGATGGTGGTGGATTTGCGGATGGTTTAATTTTTTTTTTGATGATTTTGCAGAAATCGGTGAATCGAGAAACATGAAAAAGAGAGCCGATTACTTCGTTGCTGCAGACTGCCACAGATACCATTAATCACCAGAATGCACAATAGCTAAACCGATAGTTGCTATGTATTTTTCTGTAATGTAACAAACCATTATCCCTACTGCAATTTGATGTGAACAACAACATGAATTGGTTCATATTTTCCAAGATATATATATCAGCGTCAATTTCTTCACATTCTTGGATACTTGTTTGAACAGGCACTAACTATCATGAAGGCCGCTGTTGTTCCAATTTCCATTAAGGATAACTATTTAACTGAAATTAAAGATATCCCAAAACCGGAAATTAAAGATGATCAAATCTTAATCAAAGCTAAAGCTTGTGCCATCAATCCAATTGATTGGAAACATATCGTTTACCAAATGAGTAAACCAGGTGATGTAGCTGGAAGTGATGTTAGTGGAATTGTTGAACAAGTTGGGGCCAATGTGACAAATTTTAAAAAGGGGGATTTGGTAAGTTCATTTGTAATGGGGAATATGTCACCAATGAGTGGTGCATTTGCCGAATATGTTGCTGCATTTCCTCAAGCCACTATTAAGTATGATCATGATTTAGATAATCCACCAAAGGCGAAAGCTTCCATGATTGATTCATTTGAAGGTGCAGCGAGTATTACTATGGGATTGACAACTGTTGCTCAATCATTTTCACATTCTTTGAATATACCAAAACATAAGAAACCAGGTGATTCCATTTTGATTTGGAGTGGTGCTACTGCAACTGGTATTGTAGCAATCCAAGTTGCAAAATTAGTTTATAATTTAAAGGTTATCACTACTGCCTCACCAAGAAATCATGAATATTTGAAAGAGTTAGGAGCTGATTTCACATTGGATTATAAAGATCCTAAAATTGTTGACAAATTGAAACTGCTTGGACACATCAAATTTGGGTTGGATACAATTGCTACTCCACAGACATTTCAAAAACTTTATGATGCCACACAAGGTACTCCTGAAGTTTATTTGGATTCCTTATTAGGAATGGATGGTAATTCTATCAAGACGGATCCCGCAAGAGAAACTACTGTTCATTGGGGGCATACTATGGGTTATCTTTGTGTTCTTAAAACGAAAACTTTAGGCTCAACTACATATGTCCAATCAACAGAGTTGTTGAATGATTATAATAAATGGTGGGAAAATGTCATGCCAACGATTATTAATAAAATAAAACATGCAAATTTAAAGATTTTACCCAATGGATTGGAATCAGCCAATGAAGGGTTACAAATGTCAAGAGAGAGTAAAGTTTCTGGAGAGAAGATTGTTTTTAAAATTTAAAAATTGTCAAATACCGTATGTTTGTATTTTATAAGTAGTTCTATATTTATTATGAATGATATATATTGTTATGAACAAGTCCAGCTTCCGTATGATTGGCCTGTCAAGAGAAGTACTAATGCTCTTAATAGAGAACTGCTGTAAGTGCTAATAGGCCGTTTTGGGCAATAGTCTGGTGTATTCATTTTGATAGACCATGCCAAGATTAGTAGAAAATTTAGTTTGGGCTCGCACATGGTAGCGTTTTCTCTATACGACAAGACTTACCTCTAATCGTGTTGGAAGTCAAACCATGCTCGCATAAATTAATCAATGCGATATGGATTGAAGCAGGGAGAAGAAAAAACACAACACAACTTTAGAATCTTTTCATCACAGCATTTCTTTCTATTGCCAAAAGGATATTATACAAAAAATGAGTGAATCTTTACAGTCAGTATTAATCATTGGAGGATCAGGATTTTTGGGACTTCATTTAATAGAACAATTTTATAGACATTGTCCTAATGTGGCAATCACAGTTTTCGATGTTCGTCCTTTACCTGAGAAGTTATCGAAATATTTCACATTTGATCCTTCAAAAATACAATTTTTCAAAGGTGATTTAACTTCCGATAAAGATGTCTCTGATGCTATAAATCAATCTAAATGTGATGTAATTGTTCATTCAGCTTCACCGATGCATGGATTACCTCAAGAAATTTATGAAAAAGTTAATGTTCAAGGAACCAAAAATTTGCTTTCAGTAGCACAGAAATTACATGTCAAGGCTTTAGTCTACACCTCCTCAGCTGGTGTGATATTTAATGGACAAGATGTTATTAATGCTGATGAAACTTGGCCATACCCTGAAGTTCATATGGATGGTTATAACGAAACAAAAGCCGCAGCTGAAGAAGCTGTCATGAAAGCCAACGATAATGATCAATTGCGTACTGTTTGTTTACGTCCTGCGGGTATTTTTGGACCTGGTGATCGTCAATTGGTTCCTGGATTAAGAGCAAGTGCTAAATTAGGACAACTGAAATACCAATTGGGTGATAACAATAATTTGTTTGATTGGACATATGTTGGAAATGTAGCCGATGCTCATGTTTTGGCAGCACAAAAGATTTTAGATAAATCTACAAGAGACGACATTAGTGGTCAAACATTTTTTATAACTAATGACTCACCAACATATTTTTGGACATTGGCAAGAACTGTTTGGAAAAATGATGGTTACATTGATAAATATTACATTAAATTGCCATATCCAGTAGCATTGACTTTAGGTTATATTAGTGAGTTTGTTGCTAAAAATATTTTGAAAAAAGAGCCGGGTATTACACCATTTAGAGTTAAAGTTGTGTGCGCCATAAGGTACCATAATATTGCTAAAGCTAAAAAATTATTAGGCTATAAACCAGAAGTTGATTTGGAAACTGGTATCAACTACACTTTAGATTGGATGAATGAAGATTTGTAATTAGTCAAATGTGGTTTATGAAGATAGATGTTGAATGACAAACAATGAGCATATATGATATTTCTAAAGCCTAAATTGTGTATTATACATATTTAATACATAGCGAAAAGAGTTCCTGTTAGAATAGCACAAAGTATAATTATTGGACTGTTTAAGTACGATGAGGTTAAACACACTGATCCACTTTCTGATTTTGCCGAAATGGTGTTATTAGAATTATTTGAGTGGTTTTGAATTGCAAATGTTTCGTCTTTATCGATAAGCAACTTGATTTTCTTCTTGAGGAATTGGTCTTGTTTGACGTGGCTCTTGATCTCATCAACCTTGTTATGCACTTTACTCTTGAGACTAGCATCATACTTTTCGTCAGCTTCTAACGCTTGAACTGCGGATTTGGAATTTGGAGTTCCCTTCTTTTTGTCAACGAGCAAATCATCTGTCTTTTTGAATGGTAATGCACAAGCATTTATCTCGCTTAATTGAGCACAATCTTGTAGTAAAACCGTTAAAAAGTTTGTCAGTGGATTACCAGGACACAAATGATAACAGTCTCGATCAATCAGTTGTAATGCACAACACTCACAAGCCAAATCGTCTGATTTACACTGGTCCAATTTGTGTAACAACTCATTACAACATGATGACAATTTTACTAAATCATTGGCTTGACATTGTGGATACTTCCGAGGATTAGGATTCAGGTAGGTCCCAAATTCTGGATCAATAATTCGTGCTAGGGCAACTATTGATTGGAGATAAAGTAAAAGTGTTAATAATATCGAGTGGTGATTACGTTGATGCATTGGTCGTATAGTCTTTCAAATCTCTAAAAGTTTGTATCCTTATAGAGAAGAATATTTCTAAAACAAAATGCAAATACGAAACTGTTATGAAAAATGACAAGAATGTTCAAGTTTTTTGTTATTCTAAAGTTGCAAAAAAAAACCCGATTTAGTTTGACAATCCTTCAGTGAGTAAATATTTGATTTCATATCAAAATATAGTAATCAAAAAATAGTGTCACCAATTCCAATCAGCTGTGGCATATTTACACTTGTAATAATTCAACACTGCTAATGGTTCAAAAACAACCAATATTTATCTATGAGGAGCAACTTCCAAATAAACCTAATCAAGCAATTAGACCTATTTTGTATTTAATCTCACAATTTTCCTTTTATTTTTCCATAATAACATATTATTCACCTCTTGACGAGTTGTGTATGGTAATCTCTTTAAGGGTCTTTTTAATCAACCTTCGCTCTTTTACTTTGTGGTTATTTGAATAGTGGAAAAAAGTAAAGAGGGAAAATCGAAACGACAAAGAGAATGAGACATAAAGAGAAAGAGACAAAAACAAAGTGAAATTAAAAATAGCGAGCACGCAGAAAAAAAAAACTCTATACACACTTCAACACCAACAATTGATTAACAACAACAACAACAAGGGTAACTGATATTAAAACAGAAAGTAACAAATTAGCATTCGTTATTTCAAATATTCTTTCATAAACATAATATCAAGAAATATTGATAACTTTAAATTTAGATATGTTCAGAAGTCCTAAGAGATCAAAACAAAAGCAATCCCAACCTCAACCTCAACCTCCACCTCAACCTCAACCTCAACAACAGCCACAACAACAATCTAGACTGCACCATCATCATGTCCCTAATCCTGCTCATTTATTTTCCCATCCATCAAGTCATCGTCAACAATCACCATATCCACCACCTGGACCGGGATCACAGACAAACTCCGGTTACTCCACCCCTCAAAGAAACGGAATGAGTCCGCTTCAAACTAATGTAGCAAGAATGGCTGGACCCAACTCTCCTGCTGGGAGCACCAATTCTGAACAGCAACGAAAATTAACTACAGACAAGATTATTTCCGATTGCTACTCAAAAGTAATAATTGATGGAGGAAGAAAAGTCAATGATGTTTCGTATATAACACATATTGGTGTTATTGAGTATTCACACTACCCATCGGCCCCTCCACCTTCCAATACGAATTTTGGTACAGTTAAACATCGTATACTTGTTTTGTGTAAAAAGAATTCTGGAAGAATGCAACTACAAAAGGGGAAGTATCAAGCTGATAAGAATTTCTACCAAATTGGGAGAACATGGGATCTATCGGAACTACAATATATTAAAAAAGTTGGACCAGAAGGGTTGATTCTACAATTAAACAAAGTATATTATTGGAAATGTGACGAGGATGCTAATCGTGTGTGGAAATTTGCTCGTTACTTAACTCAACATTATGGGATGTTTATGGGGAAATACCCTAGGCTTGAAGGGTTTTCGCTTGATGATTTCATGTTACCTACAATCCCCAAATCTCCAACAACTACTGTACCTAGATCACCTTCATTAAATGAGCCGAATCCTGATCCTCAATTGTTAAAGTCACGTTCATTGAAAAGAAAGAACATGCCGAACCCAGTCTTACCACAACCACCTACTGCACCAGCAACGAAAACCCCACCAATGCCTTCCAAACCGGAAGAATTATACAAAGATATGGACTTTACAGTCAATGGTGCGTTGCCTCAAAAACAAATGAAGGTGATACTGCGTGAGTCGAATGATAGAGGCTTTGCTAGCAAACTTGACCCTGGCCGATCCGTTCATGAACAACAAAAGCCCCAAGGCAGTCACCTGCAACTGGGCTTTAACAGCCCAAGCCAGGATGGTACTCATCAAGCACCTCCACCTAAAAAACACAGTCAACATCCATATTTCCAAAGGTCACCAATGAATGGAACCGATTCTTCCAGTGTTGTTAGTAATGATTCTCATAGCTTTGTTTTTGGTTCAAATGATGATAAAAACCAATCGCGAGAAAGACTGGATAATAGCTCAAGGTCTTCCAGACAACAACAAGGATCCATAGGAACTGGTTCACAGTCCACAAATACCAAGGGTCTGCAAACCAATAGCTATGCGAGTAAAAAACAAGAAAGGGAATCTGTTGCGTCTCAAAAATCTGCAGAAGATGTTGTCAAGGAATTTTCAGAAGCGATCCCACCAAAAAGAAAAATGGCTGCTTCAGCAACAGTTCCTGATTTTGGTGTTGAAGAGATTACCGATGACAGTGAAGATGATCAACGACCTGCTCCTACATTTAGTATCCGTAAGCGCCAGCAGCAAATAAAGGCTCAGGATAAGAAAAATGAAGAGACCCAGAAAGTTACAAATGAACAACCAATACGCCACCACCATGAAGATGCAACTACCAGTTTTGCTGACAAATCCAGTCATTATGACGAGAAAACTTTTGCGTCTCAAAAGGGATTAGGAATTTATCCAGCTGGATCCGGGTCCTTTATTGAGGAATCTACGAAATTGGAAGGTCAAAACAGTGCTAGTTCTAATCTTCAAGATTTACAAGATTTATTATCGTCACATATTGATAGAGCCCAAGAGGATTCTTTTGATTTTAATGATGTCAGTAACGAAAAGAGTGCTGATGACTTGAATGAAATTCCTGAAATTCGTGTAGCTGGCCCATCAAACAATTTGAATGGTGACACAAATAGTTTTGAAGGCGAACCCCTTGAAAAGGGTTTGAATATAGTTAGAAAGTCGGAAACACCAGAGAACGAAAAAGTCAACCCATCGTCTATCATTCCAAAAGACCAAAGAGATGTTGAAGTAGACACATTAATTAATCAGATTGGGTGGTCGGTCAAAGATACCACAGATACTTTGATGAAAAAGTTGAGTAAGGAATTGAATAATAGTAAACAGGATATTGTATCGAAATTGGTGTCAATAGACTTGACCAACAATTCAGGAAATGATATAGGGTCTGCTTTGAATGAAGTGGATAATATGACTCAGATTTTCCAGAAGATGGAGGTGAGATTGAAACTTGTACGAAATGAGCTACAAAGTTCTGCTACTGCTTGAAATGGAGCAAGTCTTTTTATCAAGAGTATAGTAATTATTAAGTTTGTATAGTATAGCTTTAATTAATTAATACTGTTTTTAGTACTGCTTTCTCTACTACATATACAACAAACAAACAAAAGATAAACTTATTTAGTAGTATGCTCCGCGACCGGTATAATCTAGTTTTACTTCAGTTACTTCTTGGTTTGGGTGGGGATCATAGGGTTTAATTTCAGAAATGGGGATAGGACAGCCAGTGGGCCATTTGCTGTCAACAAATATATCCAGCCATTTAACTATAGTATCAAATTTCAAATTGTTGTTTTCTTTAGTAAACTTGAGATTTAGTTTGATCAATTGATCAAAAAGATAATTCAAGTCATTGAGAATTAATCTAGATGAAGGTGAAGATTTCTCGTTAAATGCCGATTTGTCAATCTGCAAACTTGAAACTGAATTCAAGTTAGATAGTATCATCTCATTCTTTTTATTGTTGAATTTCATTCTCACATTGCGAATTATATTTTTGGTTGATTTTGTAGACTCTGTAATGACAGCTTGTTTACTTTGTAAAGATAAGAGACTGAAATGAACCAAACCTAAGGCATGGCCTAATTTGTCCTCCTTGTACATTTGTAAACTTTGAAATAATCCAGCATATCCATTAATGTATTTTTCAATTACATTCAAATACTTTATCCAATGTGAACAATCTAATGTAAAGTCCTGTTCACTTTTTTCCATCCCATTAATCAAATTCTTTATCACTTTTAACTCCTGTAATATGTAGATAGCCACTTTTGATAATGTGGAATTGTTTTCTGTTTGTATTGTTTCTCCTTTGAATTGGAACGAGTTTCTATTGATCCAAGAAAATTTAATCAAAATAACTATTTGAATGGATACTTGAGATATTTTATGAATTATACTCAACAAGACATTGTTCATTTGGAGTTGTGGAGGTTCTTGTTGTTGCACTGGTGGTAAATTCATTGCATATAAAATATAAGATATCCCAGTTTTGTAATAAGACATGATATGTTTCCAATTCTCATTAAATTGCCCCACATTATCTGTTTCCTCGTCAATAATTGCATTGGTCATTTCTGCAGCTTTTTTCAAATATGTCAATGTTATTCCGATAAGTGTCATGTACAATTCATTTTGGGCTGTCCAGGTAATCTTATTGTCGGTGCTTGACCCTAATTTTGGTATCTTCCTTTGTTTTGGAGAGATAACATTTGTCCATGGTATACCTTCACATAGCACAAACGAGTTCCCGGTTCCATTTTGGTCTATATAGGCTAATAAACACTTTAAATACTCTTCTAAATGAATCAAATAGGAGGTGCTATCAGTCACTTGTTGTTGGAGCTCAATTGCTGCTCGTACTGATAACAATTGTGGAGAAACTTTGGAGTTTTTAAATTTTATAGCCACTGGTGGTGTATCTGGTAAGACAATCATTGATGATATATAATTACACAAGTGAACATCAGTGGTCGACAAGGCTATTGTTGTTTAGAATTTAAGCTCACCAAATCAAAACCTATCAACGTTCTTTGATAAAACAAAACAAAGGAAAAAAAAATTAATTAGTTTTTCCATACACACACACACTCAATTCTATCAACACATTCATAAATTTTGATACTTCTTCGACTTCCGATCCAGTGATCTTGATTTCTCCACCCATCTTCATAATGTCGAATTTAAGAAGGTCTGATAATTCAAATGAAAAGTATGGTATTGTCATTGATTCAGGCTCGTCTGGTTCTAGAATTCAAATATACAAATGGACTGACCAAAAATTCGAATTGAAATCTTCCAAAGATCAATCTGTATTGCAATCGCCACCAAAGATTACACAAGAAAAAGGATGGACAAAGAAAATTACACCTGGGATCTCTACATACAACTCAAAAGATAAATTTGGTAGAATTTGGCAAGATCATTATTCGGAGTTGTTAAAGTTCGCTGAAGGTATCATTCCTTCTGAAAAACAACCAGAAACTCCTGTATTTGTTTTGAGTACTGCTGGGATGAGATTGTTGCCGAAAAAGACTCAAAAATCAATCGTAAAGGAGACCTGTACTGGTATCAAACAAAACACCAACTTTTATATCCCTACTGAGAATTGTGAGAATTTTGTTGAAATAATCGATGGATCAACTGAAGGTATATATGGGTGGCTCGGACTAAATTATTTGATGAAACAATTCAATAATTATGATAGCTCACAAGACATCTTGCATGAATCTATTGGATTTATGGATATGGGAGGAGCATCCACTCAAATTGCATTTGTTCCATCATCTAAAGAACAAATCACCAAACATAAAGAGGACCTTTCGACTGTCACATTAAGAAACATTAATGGGGAAACTCAAACATGGGATTTATTTGTTGCCACATGGTTAGGTTTTGGTGCAAATCAGGCACGTAAAAGGTTTCTTAATCAATTAATTAATTTGGCAATTGTTAATGGAGAGAACTGGAATAGTGAAATTAACGATCCTTGCTTACCAAAGGGAGCTTCAATGGAATATAATTACGAAAACAAAAAATATTTGGTGAAAGGAGTCGGGAACTATGAAATGTGTATCAAGACAATATATCCCTTGTTGATGAAGAATATGGTTTGTATTGATGAGCCGTGTCTTTTCAATGGTATTCATGGGCCCAAGTTTAATTTTGAAAAAGACAAGTTCATTGGTATTTCTGAATATTGGTATACTGCCAATGATATTTTTCAAAGTGGTGGTGAGTACAATTTCAAAACATTTAACGCAAAGGTGAAAGAATACTGTGAAAGCAACTGGGATGAGATTCTCAAAAATTCCGAACAAGGTCAATACTCAAAATTAGATCCCGATAAATTCCTTAAAGATGCATGTTTCAAAGCAAGTTGGGTCATGAATGTTTTGCATGAAGGGTTTGAGTTACCTAGAATCGGTTTTGAAACAGAAAAGGAAGATCAGACTGAAGAAGATAAGAAGATAACTAATGCTCACGTTCCGTTTAAATCTGCTGATTCAGTGGAAGGAGAAGAGTTATCGTGGACGCTAGGTAAAATACTTTTATTTGCATCATCACAAATTGAACCAAAAGAAGGAGATACCGAGGCTAAGCAAATTGGTATATATCCTAGTCAAATCTCTGGACATAAATTTGTACCGGGTGGTGTCTTGTTATCTAGTGATGGTGATTATTCGACTGACGATGAAGATGATGATTTGGGTGGTCAATTTAGTCATATACTATACTCGTTAATTTTTGTTTTGTTGTTGTTATTCTTTTTGTTTCATTTTGGGAAATCCCATTTCGGAAGATGGACAAATAAGTTTAGAAGATTTCAAATACCGGTTGAAGTCAAAAGAGCGGTTAATTCAATTGGGTCTAAAATTCCTGGAGTTAGGCATTATTTTGAAAATATTGTCATGTTTCTGGACCTTCAAGATCAAAATATAATTTTAGAAGAAGGAATATTTGATAACACATCGTCTAATAATACCAATTTTAAAAGCTTACAGAATCAACAACAGCCTGCATCTGCATCTGTATTAAGAACAAGACTGGCAATAGGATTAAACGAAGATTCTGGGAATGATCATAAAAGTGGCTCTGCACAATCGCTTTCAAACTTTAACTCAAAGGGGAATAACTATTATAACAAGTCGTTTTCGTCACCAAATAAGAACATTTATATATCTGCCAACAATAGCCGAGAGTCCTTAGCCAGAGCATCTAGTAATGCTTCTATTCCTAGGTCTAAAAGCTCATTAGATTAAATACATAAATACATGTTATGGATAGTTTTTAGTTCATAGATGTTGTAGGGAAAAAAGAGGGAGTGATTTTCCATGTGTGTTTACCTTATGCATTGTCAGTGTTGCGTTGTTTACTTTTGCTGCAAAAAAAATTGTCTATTTGGAGACTACTAGCACAACTTTGAAGCGTAACAAAGATATGAACTCCGTATCTTACATAATATCGTTATCCTAGTATAATATTTTCTTTACGTGTAAACTAATATTTTCATTAATACTTGCCATTAGCGGAGTCGAATTAAACCAACTCAGTCCACAATTATCTATCAACAATGAAACCAAAATTAGCCACTGCCATCAAGCTTATATCAGTGCTTTTGTTATACCCTCTTGAGTGTTTTCCTGCAATAGTGCCTTTCAGAGATTCCATTGAATTGGTGTTTACACCCGAAGATATCAAAAAAAGTACCGACTATGCATTGTGGAAAATTCCTGCTGTGAAAAAGAACTTTAAGACTACGGTCAAGCAAAAACTACTTAATAGATTACTAAACAAAGACCTTCAAGAAATCAATCCGAATCCATATGACGAGGATATTTTTGAGGAACAACAACAAAAAGTGAAAGCAAATGAAATTTCAAACACTTTTCAAACAGTGGAACTTGACATCAAGAAACCTAATGGTGTTATGCGATCAGTTTTGAAAGGTCCATCATCGACAGAGAAAAAGCAGGCAAAGTTGGTTGTCCAAAGTACTAGAAATACACTTCTAAAAAACAATTTCAATGACAATAGAACAGAAAATGAAGTAAAGCTTGAGTTGCAAGAGCTCAGTGGTGAACACCTTGGATATCTGCATCCTAGACGTGTCAAGAATATCAAACATGACTTCAACAAAATGCCCTCAGAAATACACGAAAATGTGCCTGATTCAGATTCCGACAGTGAAGAAGATGAAAACCAAAGTGGTTTACAAAATGAGAAGCCAGTTGATCCATTTTATGACGATTAGCCGGATTAATCATGTGAATGTATTTAAATCTATTGGTCATTTTTAAGTCCACAATCCCACATTTCTAGTGTTAGGAAAAGATTTCTTTCTTGAATTGTTGTAATACATAGTACAAGATAAAGGAGATTAACCACAGAGATATGGCTTACAGTTTCTACCCTGAGAACTTTATATGTCAAAAAATAGTTTATATGAACTTCTGGATAAGCATTCCTTAAATATTATAAACTATTTGTTCAATATATTATGACAGATTGTGCTACTTTGAGTGAGACATTGTTCGCCAAATAAACACGACCTTATATTTCTCTATTTTTTTTCTCCTTCTCAAATTGTATTTACGGTCTCATCGCACAATGCATTTTTCATTTTTGGTAATTTTTTTTTTTTGGTTTTTCAATACAAATTATACAGTACTCTACTATCACTAATTGAATACATAACAAGTATTGCCAAACATGAGAGTGAAGAAGCCAACATCCAAAAGAACTACCACTCGTATGAGAGAAGGTATCAAGAAAAAAGCTGCAGCTAAAAGAAGAAAAGATAAAAAAATCGCAAAGAAAGACGTTACATGGAAATCAAGAAAATCCAAGGATCCAGGTATTCCAGCCAGTTTTCCTTACAAGGATAAAATCATAACAGAATTGGAAGAAGGTAGAAGAATCGAAAAAGAAAGAAGAGAACAATTAAAATTACAAAAACAACAAGAAAGACAAGAGGCTTTGGCAAGAGGAGAAATTGTTGAAGACGATGATGAAATGGATGAAGATGACCAAGAAGAAGGAGATGGAGCCAATGGATTAGCTGCATTATTGGAATCAGCTCAACAAGCTGCTAAAGATTATGATGGTGAGGACTATGAAGACAATGAAAATGAAGACATGGTTGATTCTGAAGAAGATGTGGAATATGAAATTAGTGATATCGAAGATACTCAAGACGAAGAGTTTGGGGAATTGGAGAAATCACGTAAAGCTTATGACAAAATTTTCAAAACAGTTGTCGATGAAGCTGATGTTATATTATACGTTTTAGATGCCAGAGATCCAGAATCTACGAGATCAAGAAAAGTAGAACAAGCCGTGTTGCAAAACCCAGGAAAGAGGTTGATTTTAGTTTTGAACAAAGTCGATTTAATTCCAACTCATGCTTTGAATCAATGGCTTAATTTCTTGAAATCATCTTTCCCTACTGTGCCTGTCAAAGCTGCACCTGGTGCCACTAATTCTACATCGTTTAACAAAAACTTGACAAACTCCATGACATCGGATGCTTTATTGAAAGCATTGAAGAGTTACGCTAGTAAATCTAACTTGAAAAGATCAATTATTGTGGGGGTTATTGGGTATCCAAACGTAGGAAAATCATCAATAATAAATGCATTAACCAATAGACACGGAAACAATTCCAAAGCTTGTCCTGTTGGTAACCAAGCTGGTGTCACAACATCTTTAAGAGAAGTTAAAATTGACAACAAGTTGAAAGTGTTAGACTCACCAGGTATTGTGTTCCCTGATGAAATTGTAAATACCAAAAAACAATCAAAGACACAACAATTAGCAAAATTGGCTTTATTATCAGCAATCCCACCAAAACAAATAGTTGACCCTATTCCCGCCATTACAATGTTGTTGAAAAAATTTTCCAAAGACACTGAGATGGCTGATGGATTGAAAAACTTCTACCAGTTGCCACCATTGCCATCGAGTGATTTAAATGAATTTGTCAAACATTTCTTAATCCATATTGCCAGAAGCAAAGGACGATTGGGCAGAGGTGGTGTTCCAAACTTAGAGTCTGCCGCCATGTCTGTTTTGAACGACTGGAGAGATGGTAGAATAATTGGGTGGACTTTACCAAAAGCATCTAAAAGTGCTGCTGGTGTTTCCTCTGAAGAAGTTGATTTGGATGCTCCTAAGAGTTCATTAAGAGGTGAAAAAGAGCCACCTAAAGTTGAACAAACTACTATTGTTTCTACTTGGGCTAAAGAATTTGATTTGGATGGTCTTCTAGGTGATAATTTTGGTCTTCAATAGATTATAGGAACCAAGCAATAGTATGTATATTAGTTGAATAAATGAAAAGAAAGAAATTAAGAAACTGTAAAGGTGTCATCAATCATTCTATTCTCTGATAGAAGATTCGATTTTATCTGTTAATTTGGGAATACTTGATAATTTGTTGGCTATACTAAGATTCTGCACCAATAACTCTTCATGATTACGTAGCAACTCATTTATTGGTTCTTTCAAGTTTGACATTTTTTGTGTGAGCACCAGGTATGGGTTACTTGTATTGTCGTGTATATTGCTGTTTTCTGTTGATTGAGACATATTGAAGTATTGGAAGTATCTCTGGTGTTGTATTGCCTGATGTAATTATTGAATAAACATACAAAACATAAGTCTTCGGTATTTTTTTCCATGATCATCTTTGCAACACCAAAAGTTTGTAAAGGAAAAACGCGCATACTATATTTTTATCTTTCAAAATTATTCTTTTATGTTTACTTTTTCTTTCTCATTTATTACTCAATACAAAAGCATTCCTATATCAATTCAACCATGCCAATCATTCCATTGGAAGATGATAAAGACGATGACTGGATTTTAGAGGACGAAGATGATCCTGAATTTCAAGCTATCTTACAGGGTAACTCTTCAAAAGGACCAGCACAAAGAACATTAGAAGGATCGGTGGCTGCAGTATCAACGCGTCCACAGAATGACAAGTATGAAACCATACCAGTTCCTGTAAAAATAAATACCCCTACTCATCATGCTATGGATTTTGAAAATTTAAAAACGTACATTTACCCTACGAATTTTGAAATACGTGATTACCAGTACAATATCGTTGAACGCGCTTTTTATGACAATTTGTTAGTTGCATTACCCACTGGTCTAGGTAAAACCTTCATAGCTTCAACAGTGATGTTGAACTTTCTACGATGGTTCCCAATTTCGAAAATTATATTTATGGCACCCACTAGGCCATTAGTTGCTCAACAAATTAAAGCGTGTTGTTCAATTGCAGGGATCCCCAGCTCTAAAGTAGCAATATTGTTAGACAAAACGCGTCGAAATCGAGCAGAGATCTGGAACTCTCGTCAGGTATTTTTTACGACTCCCCAAGTTGTTGAAAACGATTTAGCCTCTGGAGTTGTCAACCCAAAGTCAATAGCATTATTGGTGATAGATGAAGCACATAGAGCTAAGGGAAACTATTCATACAATAATGTTGTCAAGTTCATAAATAGATTCAGTGACTCGTATAGAATACTAGCATTGACAGCAACTCCTGCTTCAGATGTGGAGGGCGTCCAACAGATCATAGACAACTTGAATATTTCTAAAGTCGAAGTTAGAACCGAGCAAAGCATTGATATAGTAAGGCATATGAAGAGGAAAACTGTTGAAAGAAAGACGTGCTACCCTTCTTCTGAAATAACAGAATGTATTGAACTATTAGCAGAGGGAATAACTCCAGTGCTAAATACTGCTAAGGAAAGAGGATTATTGGACCTTACTGATCCTACTAGAATCAACTTTTTGCAATGTATGGAAATTTCTAGAAAAATCGTTGCTAATCCAACAATTCCTGAAGGTTTGAAATGGAGCAACTATTTTATTTTACAGTTATTGGGCATGGTTGGTCAGTGTTATAGAAGGTTGAATATTTATGGTATCAGATCATTTCAAAGTTATTTCAATGAAAAATTCTTGGAATTTAAAACAAAGTGGAATGCAAAGAAGTCAACTAATAAGCTTAATGCTGATTTTTACTTTAGTGATCCTATAACCACTTTAATGGATAGAGTTGAAGAATTACTGAAAACATTAACATATGGTCACCCAAAAATAGAGGCGTTAATGGAAGAACTTGATGATTTTTTCAAGAACCATGAAACTGCTGGTTCAAGGGTTATTATTTTCACTGAATTCCGTGAATCTGCTTTGGAAATTGTTCAATGTATTGAAAAGGCAAATGATAATAGAAAACCACATATTTTCATTGGTCAGTCAAAAGAAAAGGAGAAATTTGACGTTGAAAATTTTGGTAAGAAGAAACAGAAAGGTCAAACAAAGAAGAAAAAGGATGAACGACCATCTACTAGATCGAGTTCAGAGAATGCCCAAATGACTGGGATGTCGCAAAAATTGCAAAAGGAAATTATCAAAAAATTTAAAAAAGGTGTGTTTAACATCCTTGTTGCGACTTCTATTGGTGAAGAAGGGTTAGATATTGGTGAGGTGGATTTGATTATATGTTATGATTCCACTTCGTCTCCTATCAAGAATATTCAAAGAATGGGTAGAACTGGGCGTAAACGTGATGGGAAAGTTTTGATGTTATTCTCCAGCAACGAGGAATCAAAATTTGACAAGGCAATGGGTGGGTATGAATATATTCAACAGCATATCATGAAAGGTGATTTCATACAACTTCGCCCGCAGCATCGAATGATCCCTGACGAATATAAACCTGAAGCGGTTAAACAGCTAATTCAAATCCCAGAAGAGAACATTGAATTGAAAGCAGAAGATGATGAAGATGAAATTATAAGAATAGCTACCCTGTATATGCTAGGTGGTAAGGGTAAGAAGGGAAAAAAAGCCAATAATAATAGCACCAAGAAACCAGCTAAGACCTTTTTCATGCCTGATAATGTTGAAACTGGGTTTAAAAGTGCTGCCACTATGGTTCGTAAAGTTGGAGATAACAAATCCTTGGCCGAAAGAAACAAAGAAAAAACGTTTCTTGATAAACTTGTGGATTCGGACAGTGAGAGCGAAGTAGATAAGGAAAATGAAAATGTTATACAAGAAGTGGACAAATCCAAAAATCAAGAACAGAACGATCACATTATCACTGAGTTGGATAATACTGAGCAGTCAGTGGCAGGTAATACCAAAAGTACCACTAATGGCACTAGCTATTCGGAGCCTGAAAATAACAATCAGGTAAATCAAGAAAGTGTCACTGCCAACCTAGATTCTGTTGCAAGGGTGCCAGAACCAGAAGTCATTGAAAATTCAGAAAGTGAAGAGGAACAGATTTCGAAGATAACACACAATACACCAGCCACGTCAGTGGACCTTAGCAACGGTCCAGAGGAGACAAGCTACAAAATTGATCTGGTCCTTATTGATTTGATTGATGATGATTTTACATTTAGTAGTGATACTGAAGGGGATAAAGTTGAGGTTATTGATGCCGTTTCACCTGAGGTTTGCAAATTGCCCGAGAAACCAGCCACCCCACCGATAAGAAAAAGTTTAGGTGTGAAAAGAAAAGTCAATAAAACTCCAGATCCCGAAAGCAATTCAATTAGTATCCCATCTTCTACCACAAAGAAGTCACATAATGAAGTAACTAGAAAAGTGGTCCAAGACCCATCCACAACAAACAAGAAGTCACTAGGTGTAAAAAGACCCCGTCCTGTAAGTATTATTGATCAATTAAAAAGACAAAAGATCAGATCTCAAGTTATAGTCTCAAGAGAAACTCAGAGTATTATCGAGCATGAAAGTCGGACACAGAGTTCACTTCCTAGTCCAAGAAATACGCTGGATGAAATTAGTGAAATTGATGTTATAATAGATCTAGATGATGATGACGACGACGACAACAAGGTTAATGGCCATGACAAGCTGCAAACCACTATATCCAAAGTGCAACCAATTTATGAATTTTCTAATAAAGAAGATGAAGGGTTTCTTTCGAGTCTGCAAACTCGTGAGCTATATAAAAACTATTACATCGCTATTGACTCAAGTGACGATATCCCTTTTTATGATCCAGTACAAGGATTTTCGAAAATCAAGGACACTGACAAATTCACGATGGGTAGAACAGGTCCAATTACACATAGTTTGAGGACACAAAGACTTTTCCAAGCATGTAACGCTGAATTTGATAGTCAACTTGCAGCACAAACAAAAGACAATGATAAACAGGACTATACATTCATATTAAAAAAGTAAATACATTTAATTCCAAATCTATATATATGCATAATACACGAATAGAATAGTAGTGCGAGCACCAAAATTACTGGTGATGAAATATTTCTTCGCGACTATAAATTGCCAACGCTTTACCCAAAAGAAAATTTTTTTTTATTTATTTTCATTTTTGGTCTTTTTCTTCTTCTTCTTTTCTCTTCTTTGTCTTTATGCAGGGGCATTACGTGTATCAGTGAGGATTCGTCCGAGATCATGTTTTTGCTGGTTGAAAACTTAAACCTGACAACTTCTTGAATGCTATAGTATTTTACTTGTGTGTTTAAGAGAATTTTTGGAACCATTTTTTTTCATAATCATCAAACAAGTGGGAAATCACGAATATTGTTATAAAACGTGTTATTTTGCGTCTTATGAATCTGTACTTATCCCAGGAATGCTGAGATGATTGGGATAACGTGTTTGGTATTCACTCGTACACTTCTTTGAAGGTATTTGAGGGGGGAACCAGTTGCACATTCCTTTCATCAGAATCTATTTGTTTGATTGTTTGATTAACTTCCATATTTTAAGTTACAGAATAGTGAGGTCATTATCTGTTGATTTAAAATAGAAGCTCGTCTAACAACAACAGTGTCAGCAAAAGTTCCGGTTTTATTTTGTATTTAGTTGTTGTTACGCCTTGTGCCTCGCTCGGTTCGATTTTTGTTTACTAGTTGAGTCTTGAGCTGGATACTTTCAGTTTATACTAAAGTAATAGGCAATAGTAATATCGTAAAAGATTTTCTTTGAGTGCGATAACACCAAGGTTTTCCTACAAGGATGCTGGATGGTGGTATTGTAATTATAAATCTTTACATTACTGTAAGTGGTTCTCCATTTCGGAATCTCATTCGCATTTACACTTTATTCTCTTCATCTTGGAGAAAAAAAAATTTCGAGAATAGCAAAAAGACAGAACAGGGAATGAAAAAAAAAGCAACTTCTACAAATATACAACACTTCTTGTCTCTTATTAAACTACAACAATTCCATTAGAGATGTTTAAAAAATTTACCAGAGAAGACGTTCATTCACGTTCTAACATCAAGTCATCAGTTCAGAGAGGACTTAAATCCAAGTTTGTTGGTGTATACCCAGATATAGAGCAAGGCATAGATAACCTCATACCTAAAAAGTCCCAGGTAGTGGTTGTTAAATGTGAAGACAAGATTCAATTATATGCCGTGGAACAGAACGATGAACAAGATATTGTTATGTTCCAACACTTCAGTGATGATTTAGTACCAACCTTGAAAACTGTTCATAAATATCCAGAGTGTTTCCCTCGAGTTCAAGTTGATCGTGGTGCGATTAAGTTTGTTTTAGGAGGAGCCAATATAATGTGTCCTGGGTTAACTAGTCCAGGTGCTAAGTTACCGGAACAAAACTTGGAACAAGATACAATTGTTACTGTTTATGCCGAAGGTAAGGAAAACGCATTGGCTATTGGTAAATTGTTGATGAGCACAGATGAAATCAAAAGTAAAAACAAAGGTATTGGTATAGAATTATTACATTACTTGGGTGATGGGTTATGGAACTATCAAGAATAAATGATTATATTGATGCCTCTATAGAAATATAAATTCTTTGGTCGTACAGTAATGAATAACTATCTAATGTACTTAAATAGTTTGTTAACTCGTGCTTTTCTGCAAATGTCGAGTTTTCGTTAGTGTAGTAGTAGGCAGAGAATTTTAGTATGGACAAATCGTTCATCCACAGGGATAACAACCCTTTGAATTGAAGAATAGACGTATTTTTCGTGAATTTTTTAGAAATCTCTTTAGAATCTGGCAATACTATAGTTAAGGGCATCCAGTCCTTTAATGTGTAAGTGTAAGACACCCTAGATTCAACTAGTTTATTATATTTTGAAAGCAAATATGACCATTGTTGTTCATTATCTATGTGGTATTTTCCTTGTTCCACTTTTGAGATAAAGTAGAGTTCTGAATTCTCTATCTCTTCATTTGTTAAAAAGCTACCGTTTAATTTCCATAAGTGTTCTGGGGAGCATTTGATACGGCCTATCAACTGCATCGTCATGTCATCCACAGACAACTCTTGAAATAATGGGTTGTGGTTAATTCTTAGTTCCTTTAAATCGGGTAAATGTATGGATATTTTGTCAATTTCAGTCCAATCTTTTATCTGATTTGCCCTCAAGTCCAAAGACTTTAAGTTGGGAAAAGTGCCTTTAATGATTCGTAAGGATAAATAATTATGTGACAAGTTTAATGCTGACACGAGTGGTAAAATTGGCATGTGCTCTAGTCTATTATAAGACAAATCCAAAATCGTTAACGGCATATTGAGATTCATATTTTCAATATCAGCATTACAATAATTGTTCCCTGAAATGTAAAGTTCTTTCAAGTTGGGAAATTTCTTAATTAACTTCTCTAGCATCAGGGTTGACATCATTGTTGAAGATAACTTTAGCAGAACTATACCATTATGAGTTCTTTGTTCTTGTGAAAATTGACTAAATCTGTTTCCATTAATGTTAAGACTAGTCAAACTGGGAATATTGTCAATTATTTTGCATATTTCATTTACATCAGTAAATAAGTTACAACTTAGTTCTAAATTGGTTAAATTGACAAGTTCATCGAACAATTGCTTGTCTTCATTATCATGGTAAGCAATATTTATCAAGCAATAGTCCAATGTTAATGAATCTAGGTTTCTCAAGTTGGAATGAAATTTGTTTAACTTGTCCCATCCAAGTTCTTCCACAGTTTTGATTCCAAACTGAATATTCTTCGTTTTATATTCAGTATCCAAATAGTTTTCGTGTATGATCTGAACAAAAGATTTTCGAATATGGTTTAAAGACCGATTGGATGATTTTATGAATGTCCCCGAGCCAGTAACCTTGGGGGTGAAGTATTGGATTCCGTTTAAATCACCATTATTTTTGCCTCTGCTAGGATCGTCCCATTCAATTCCTAATGCAACAGTGTTTGTTCCCCAAACAGGTAGGTTACCAATATACCTAATGGTGCCCAAATAGTTGTCAATTGTGGAGACTCTATCATTGAGAGAATACTTATTGATCATTGAGGATTGATTGACAGTAATAACGAGTTGACATATAGATTTTAACTGGAGACAAGTCAACTACAGTTATTTGGTAGTGCGAGCGTTTCAAATCTTAAGCCCAAAAAAAATTGCTTTGTATCGTCTGTATAAAATAGATCTGAGCTTGAAATAGCCAAGGTCGGCGGTGTGGACCACTATATTATTACATGTTATATTTCATTCAGAAAATAAGAGAAGGAGAACAGGTTTTTGGTTAAAAAATGAATTGGTGGATTTTTGGTATTGGTATGTGCCTCTTCATATATGTGCATAATTTTAGCAGAAGTTTACAGAAAAAGTGTTGCAAAATATTTTCTGCTTCTAATAAAAAAATCAATTTCATTACAAAGCCATGGCACCAGCTAAAAAGAATCAACTTAGTACAGAAAATGCCTTAGCATCTGTGCAAGTGTATATGCAACAACAATACCGTCCATACTCAGTTAGCGATATCCTATTAAATATGCACAATGTTTTGACCAAACCGAAATTGATAACAATATTAGACACCTTGGTTGCTGATCAACAGTTAGTTTGCAAAACAATTGGAAAGGCATCATATTATGTATCCAAAAAACAAGAGTGCGTTTCGGATAACACTTCCAAGACTGAAACAAGTGAATGTTTGAACCAACAAATTAAAGATTTGAAACAAGAGATCTGTCACTTGAAATTGAGTATGTAACGAAATAGGTCACTTGATATTAGTTTACTAACGCAAGATTTAGAATTACAAGAAATTGTGACTACTCCCACAAATGAAGAGTTGGACAATTTGATAGAAGTATATACGAAGAAGATAGAAAACTTAAGTTTGGAGTTGGAAAAGTGTCGATACAATACCTCTGTGACTGGCGATCAAAATGAATTAAAAAAGTATGTGGTGCAACTAACCAAAGCAAGAAAGGAACGAATCACCATGGTATGTTAATCTTTGAAACTTAGATCATCTCCACAATAAAGTCAAAACTACTAACACCATTATCTAATTTGGTTTTTTTAACTTCAGTTTAATAACCTTGTTTCCACAGTAAAAGAAGTTACCGGACAAACAAACATTTTGGTATGTTAGAAATCGCTCAGTACTGTTCTAGAAGAGGAAATTAGTTACTAACATCTCTGTTAAAGGATGTCTGCGGTATTGATGAAGAGGAAATGAAAAAATTCACTTGAGTCATTTTGAAATAATACTACACATACGAATAACCAATTTGTTGGTGTAATTGATGAGTTGTTCTTTTCGCCATTTTAGTTTTAGTTATTGTTGTGTCTCTTACAAATAAGCTCTATTGCAGTGCCCGCGTATGGATTGAAACAAAAAAGTGTATTACGTATCAATTCTCATTTTTTCACTTTCTCATCTACCACCACCACCACTTTTTTCCTCATTCGTTAGTCCCCTCCCCCCTCCCCACCACACGTCTAAAACTACAAATCTGGTGAGATCTTAAGTTTTTTTTTGAGTCCGAATTTTTTTTTTTCATTGTTGATTTGTTTTGGTTTCTGCCTTTCAATTTTTTTTTTGTTCGCCTGTTATTTTTAGTCCAAATTGCTTTCATATTTTTTTACAGTGTTTATAATTAAAAATCATAACCTTATTCCTCTTTAAAAATACCCCCCTGAACGATATAAAGAGAAAATATTATACCCATTGAATACAAATCAAAACAAAACACCTCACCATTTTATAACTATATGAACTACCTATAATGATCTCACGAAACGTGCAAAGAGTTTTTGTTTTATTGTCATGTACCTTTTTGGGTTTAATTTGTGGAACACTTTATCTTTATTCATCATACAGTCCCCAACTAGCAAATCAATTGCACTACAGTGCATCTGACTCGTCAATAATAGCCCTTTGCGGAACTATAGGTGTGGCAATAGCTGGACCAATATCTGGGGCCGTTGTGGATAGAAAGGGGTATACCGTGTCACTACTAATAGGTGGTATTTTGATTATATCGTCGTACATTGGATTGAAACGACAATTTGACTATGCTTGGAGCAATGTGCACTTTTCCAGCTTCACTATCTTCTTGGTTGGGGTAGGATCAACGTTCATTAACTCTGCATGTTTGAAATGTTGTGCTGTGAGTTTTCCCAGTATTAGAGGTGTCGCTACAAGTTTACCACTAGCATTATATGGATTAAGTGCTCTATTTTATTCAGTTATAGCATCTGTGTTTTATCCTGGTGATACATCCAATTTTTTGGGGTTTTTGGTAATGTCAATTATTTTCATCTATTTGATTTGTTTCCCCAGTGTCTATATTGCTGATTGTGAACACAAACTAAAAAGTGCTTCAACCTTCCACAAACCTTCAGTTACTGTCAATTCCACACATCACCATCCATCAAACACAGATTCACAATCCATTTCTTCCTTATTTACGGATGTTAAATTTTGGCTTCTTTTTCTTATAACTGGAACTTTGGCTGCCATGGGTCAAATGTACATCTACTCTGTGGGATATATGGTCAAAGCATTGGTCACTAAAGCATTACCTGCTGAAATGAATGTCAATATAATAATCCAACAAGATCAACAGTTTCAAGTGGGACTTATTTCTATAGCTAATTTCATTGGAAGAATAGTTTCAGGTATTTCAGGCGATATTATAACTCAATCATTTCATAAACCAAGAGAGTCTTTACTATTTATACCTGCTATTGGTATGGGTATATGCCAGTTATTAGCCTTCAATATTGAGAGCTACACGGAACTACCTTCCAACTCATTTCTAATCGGATTCTTTTATGGATTTACATTTTGTATCCTGCCAATTATTGTGGGTGATGCCTTTGGTATGGAGAATTTTTCATTCAATTGGGGGATTGTGAGTATGAGTCCAATCGTTCCTAGCTTTTATTTCACAAAGTTATTTGGTCAGATATATGATTCAAATTCCGTAACTATTCAAGATTTAAATGATGCAAATTCAAACACCTTTGTTTGCACTTTAGGAAAGTTATGCTACAATTCTATTTTCAAATTAACGTTGGCGTTAAGTATTTCTGCAATCATTGCTGTCGTTGTGCTAAATTTCCGAGAGTTTATTTCTAAAAGAAGAAAGATAACGTCATTACCACTTGCATCCCCCACACAAGGAATAGTTAACGAAAAAGTCAATTAAAAATATACAATACTACTATTCTTTAATAGATATACTCATATATGTATTCATTCTAATATACAATTGTAAAAACGTCAACATTGATATATAATAAATTGTTTGTCTTTTGTCCATAGTCTATTCACATCTCAACTAATCTTTTCAAATTCTTCTCATCGACAGGAACCTTGAGAGTCTTCCTGATGCTGGTGAAGAAGGCAGCGATGTAATTCTTTTAGGTCTTGGGTATGCACGACGATCACCTGTATCCATCAAACTCTCCAAATTTCTATGGGATTCTGACTTGACAGCAGCAGGGGCTAGCCCAGCGGAAGTATTGACCTCAAATTCATCCGATAATTCATCTATATTTGTATCTTCATCAATTACCAAATCATCGATATTTCTGTTAACCAAATAACGCAAAGCATTGTACCAGATATTATGACGGTGTCTAGTGGCACATGTGATCTTGATGGATCTGTCAGTGGAATGAACAATAATACTCTTATAATACAACCCAGTAGGTAATGGATTATTATCTTCAACACTTTCAACACTTACTATAGCAGCAGCTCTAGTTTTAGACAGAGATGAATTGGATAATATTGGATTATTCTCAGTCCAATAAAGTGTCAATGAGTAAGGATGCACCCAAAAGTATCTTTCGTGTCTCGTTTCTGTGATCACTTTGAAAGCTCCTAATCTACGGTAATACTTGAACAAGTACTCACCAATAACCACTTGCGTTATAGCTGGAATCATGGATCTGTCTGTGAATGAAACATCGGTTGCCATTGAGAACATTCCTTGGCTTCTCAACGATTGATGAACTGACTGTTCAGAAAGACGTGATACAACTGAATTAGATTCAGGAAGACCACGTGTAAAGCTAACGCGACCACCACTGCTAAGTGACAAGCTGCGTTTTGACACTGGAGTGACTTGACGTTGTTTTACAGCAGGATTTATAGGGGGAGTGATTCTTGACATCAGGTCTAATGAATCTCTATCTTGTACTGGTGTCCCCTTGAATTGAGTTGTTGATGCTAATACTGGTGTTAATTGATCCCGGTGAACATATCCACGCTTCTCTGCATACTGCTTAAATACATCATCAGAACACTTTTCAATGGACATTGCCTTCAATTTGAGTAATTGATTGAAATAACTAGTTGGAACCACTTTGACATTATTTACATCAGGACGTGGATGGGCCGTTGTACCCACATATTGTGATTCAGGAACTGGTAATAGTGCCAATTTCGTTGCCGCATTAACAACGACATCCTTGTCTGTAAGAATATCTTTTTTAACAGCATCTGTGCGCTCTGGAGTTTCTGCAGTATTAGATTCCTCATTCTCTAACAATGCCACTTTCTTAACTTGTTCCTCTTTTTCCAAATTCAATTTATGAATCTCTTCATCTTTTGCTGCTAATGACTGTTTCCAGTTAATTACTTCAGATTCTGGGATTACGGTCAAAGACAATCCTTTGGCTAAACCCTTCACTTTTTCCTCATCAACTTTGTTCAAGTTATTGTATTCCTCCTTTGATAACAACACCAAACCCAATCTCGAAGCAGAATAACTCAATTCATGTTCGGAGAGAATAAACGATTCGTCTGCATCATGGAAATGGAAATCTTCTGAATCAGAACTAAACGACTTTTCTGCTGGCAATGATTTCGAATTCTCCTTTGGAATAACTGAAAATCCCAATTCTTCAAGTTTCTCTTTAACAGTACTTAAAGTGTGTTCCTCTCCTGTACTCAAGTCCACAGCAGCATACTTTTCCTTCCACATGTTCTTCTCTTCAAGAATTTCATTATACAACTTTTCAGAAATTGCCACTTTACCTTCAGCTAAAGCTTTGTCCTCGACGGTCCGAGACTCTGCAACTCGTAATTTTTGCAATTCATCAGGCTTAATCAAGGCATATCCTTCAGATTTGGCCCTTTCAGCTAATGGAGTCTGAATTTTCTCTCTCATTTCATCATGTTGTTCTTTTGACATAACAACCATACCCTCTCTGGAACTTCTCTCATATATTGACTCATTTGCTTGTTCTTTCATTTTATTGATAGCTTCAACCGACATTACACCAAACCCGATTGCTGCTGCATTTCTAGCAATATCATCAATAGTTGGTTGGTGGGCCTTTACCAAAAGTTCATCATACTCGTCATTCTTAATCAACTTCCAATCAGTTCCTTCTAATTTATCTTGAATAGTGGCTTCAGCTTGTTTCTTCATTTCAATATGTTCATCTGTTGGAATTAATACAAATTGGTTGACCTTAGCGACTTCTTTCAATTTTTCAATTGATGGGTTATTTGCTTTTGTTGTCAACTCAACCAACTCAGTATGAGAAATCAAATCATAATTCTGTTTCAGAGCAAAATCTTTCAAACTCTCCAAACTTGGCTCAGACAATTGCTTATGTTGTTCAGGAGTCAACAATACCATATTCTTTTCTAAAGCTTTATCCTCTAATGTAGATGCAGCTTGTTTCACCAAATTTTCATGCGATTCCTTCTCTATAATATGATAACCACTATTGCCACATTTCTCTTTAAGGAAGTCAATACTTGGGTCCTCCACAGTCTTCTTTAAAGAAGAAAACTCATCAACAGGTAATACAACCAATCCTTTGGCTTGTGCCTTTTCTTCTATAGGTTGATCCAAATTCTCTTTCATTTCTGATAATATCTTTTTGTCAACTAGAGCATAGCCCTTGTTGCTAGCAGACTTTTCTAAATACTCAAGGGATGGATCCTCTACTGACGATTTCAAATTGTCCAAATCCTTTTGTTCAACTAATGTCATACCCTTTTCATTACATTTCAGATGCAAGAATTCAAGTGATGGTGCTAAAAGTGTAGCTTGCAATTTGGAATGCTCATCTTTATTAATGACAACCATACTGGCCACAGCTGCTTTATCGTGGACTGATTGTGAAGCAGACTTTACTAATTCGTCATATTCCAGTTGTGGTACAATAACTTTTTGCAAAAGCTTAGCCTTTTCATTCAAGAAATCAATACTTGGATTATTCAATGTCTCTTGTTGAGTAGTGTATTCTTCAACAGGTATCAATTTAGCATGTGCCTTTTCTGCCTTCTCTTCCAACGTTTCTTTGTTCTCGGCAACAATTGAAGCATAATCGTCCAACAAAACAACGGTATAGCCTTGCTCCTTTGCTTTTTCTTTTATGAACTCTAATTCAGGATGTTCAAAAGTATTTAAATACTTGTTGAAATCATTTGCCGACACAACCACATGTTCATGTTTAGTTGCCATTTCTGAAATATGGGCCAAAGCTGGTTCATTGGCGTTTTGGATCAAATTGTTATAGTCTTCAACTTTCAATGCAACCAATCCATTTTCTTCAGCGAGGTCTTCCACAGATTTCTTATATCTTTCATTGATCAAAGAGAATTCATCTTTTTCAATAACTTCGAATCCTTGATCTGCAGCTTTTAATCTTATGTAGTCCAAACTTGGAGATTCAACCGATTTTTTGAGCTGATCTAGTTCCTCTGGTTTAATCACCACTAATCCCATACTTTTAGCTTTTTCGTCAACAGTTTGATTCGCTCTCAGTTGAAGTTGTTCATAATCTTCTTCCAGAACAATCTTCTTGAGATGCTTTTTGCAGCATTCCTTCAAATATTCTAAACTTGGTTTCTCAATCTTATTATTTAATTCGTTAAATTCTTCAATGCCAACAACTGTCTTTCCTTGTTCTTTAGCTCTTACATCAAGAGGTTTCTCGGCATTTTCTTTAAGTTCTCTCAACTCTTCAGGTGACACAACACTCATTCCCTTTTCTTGAGCAAGTTTCTCTAATGATTTATTGGCCTTATCCAACAAGTCTTCATAATGTGTTTTCTCAAGCAACATGAAGTTCTTCTCACTTGCCAAATCCTCAATCGATTTTCTAGCTTTTTCAGTTAATTCCGCATGTTCTGATTGTGGAAGAACAACCATACCTTCAGTCTGGGCAAAGTCTTTTAATGAACGACTGGCTTTTGTTGTCAATTCTTGATGTTCCTTGATTGGCACAGGGATTACCCCTTGTTCAGTTGCAAAGTCATGCAAAGTTCTCGATGCTTTTGTTGTCAACTCTTTGTGTTCCTCTGGAGATACTAATACCATTCCTTGCTCTTTGCAAAGGTCTTGTAATGATTTTGAAGCTTGTTTCACCAACAGATCATGATCTTCAGCTTTGAGCAATACCATACCTTTTTCTTTTGCATGGTCTGCGGCTGTTTTATTGGCAGCTCTGGTCAAATCATCATGTTCATTCTTTGATAAAACAATAACACCTTGCTCAGTAGCATGATCTTGCAAGCTCTTAGAAGCCATTGCATTCAAATCTTGGTATTCCTCAATTGGAACAACTACCAGTTTATTTTCCTTGGCAAGATCACTCAACGTTTTCGAAGCTTTGGTGACCAATTGTTTGTGTTCATCAGGTGAAATGATGATTTTATTATTCTCCTTGGCATGATCTTCTAACCTCTTGGAAGCATTCTTCACCAATTCAGCATGTGAATCTGATGGAAGAACCACCATTCCTTGTTCCTTGGCCAAATCTCCAATAGAAATATTAGCTCTTTCAACTAGTTTGGAATGTTCGTTTTGCGGTATTACCACATGATCATGTTTCTCTGCTTTTTCTTTGATATGATCTAAAGAAGGACTCTTTGACTTGCTTAATAAATCTTTATGTTCCTTATCTCCAATAACAGCTAATCCCAAAAGCCCTGCAACTGAAGCAATATGGTCCTTACTTGGTTTCGTTGCCTTTTCATTCAAGCTTTGGTATTCTTTAATGCTCATAACATGAAGTCCCAATTTATTTGCCTTTTCTTCAAGATATTTCTCTGTTGGTTGATCAATTGCTGTTTTCAAGTCATTTATTTCATTCGATGAGACTAGTATATAGCCCAATTTTTCGGAGTTAAGCTTCATGTACTCAACACTAGGATTATCCAATTTACTTCTCAACAATTCCAATTCCAGTTTTTCAATCACTGACAACCCTAATTTAGAAGCATTTTCAATCAAGGACTCCTTAGTTGGATCTGTTAATGAATCATACTCTTCTTCTGTCACAGCTACAAGACCATATTTCGATGCCTTGGCTTGAATAAATTCAGAACCTGGATTATCAATAGAATTTTTCAAAATTTCATACTCAGATCTTGGAATCAACTCATAATTTGCCTTGGCTGAATGTTCCTTTAAGAAATCAAGTGGTGGACCAGCAAACACCGTTTTAAGCTGTTTCAAGTCGGTTGTTGGTAATATAGACATGTTTCTATCATGACACTTCTTTTCCAAATACTCGAAATCTGGAGATTCAATATCACTAAGCAACTTCTTGTATTCCTCATCTGGTATAATAACATTCCCATGTTCACTTGCCTTGTTTTTCAAAAATTCAATACTAGGATTTTTAAGTGAATCGGTTAACTTAGCATGCTCTTCTTTATCTATTAGCAACATTCCCTTTGCGTTTGCTAATTTAGACAACCTTGATTTATCAGGGTTATTTGACTTTTCTAACAATTTTTCATATTCATCTTTTGGAACAACCACTAAACCAGCAGATTGTGCTTTCTCTTCAATATGTTCCTTCGATGGAGAAGCAATTAAGGTAGTCAACTTATTGTAGTCATCTGTACCAACCATGGTAAAGTTAAATTTGGATGCTTGTTCCTTGAGATAATCTGATGTTGGATTCTCAATCTTTTCTTCCAAGGATTTGTATTCATTTTGGTCAATCACTAATAAACCATCTTGAGCGGCCCTTTCTGACAATTCTTCCTTGGTTGGGTTAAAGGCGACACGTTTAATATTCTTCAACTCATCTGAATCGATAACTGATTTGTTATACTTTCTTGCCTTCTCTTCAATAAACTGTACACTTGGGTCGGTAGAAACTTTCACTAAATCATTGTAGTCATTTTGTTTAACAATAACAGAATCATGTGATTTGGCTTTCTCTGTCATATAATTCCAGTCGGGCAGTTCTAAATTCTCCTTCAAAGACTCATATTTATCTGTTGGAATTATTACTGACTTGTAATTTTTGACTGCCTTTTCACTTAAGTAATCAAGAGTTGGTTCCTCTAAGGCTTTCAACGTTTGTTCGTGTTTTTTCTTAGAAATGGCAACCAAGCCAATAGCACTAGCTTTGGCAATGATGTGATCCTTTGAAGGCTCATTCGCATTACTAGTTAATTCACTATGTTCCTTTCTTGTTAAAGTAGCCAAATCATGTTGTGCTGCTTTTGTCTCAATGAATTCTCTAGATGGGGTACTTTCAATATCTCTCAATCGATGAACCTCATTTTCGGGTACTAATAAATGATCAATCCTTGAAGCATGTTGCTCAAGTTTAGACTTAGAAGGCTGTAATAACTCCCTATGATCGCTTTCATTAATAGTAACTAATCCCAAATTCTTTGCCTTGGATATAATATGATCTTCATGAGGTTCATTGGCCAACTTTGTAATATTAGCAAACTCTTCCTTATTTACAACAACAAGATCTTTGGCATCAGCAATTTCCGCCATATGTTCAACATCAGGACTATAAGCCAATTTTTCCAACTTTGTGTTTGCATCCTTGGTAACAACAATGGAGTCATACTTAGCTGCTTTGTTAACTAGGTATTCCAAAGTTGGCTTTTCTAAATCTTCCATTAATTTTGCATGTTCTTTTATGGGCATTACATTCAAACTTAAACGGTCTGCGTGTGTCTTGATTGCTACTTCATCTGGATGCATTAACGCGTCATATTCTTGAGTAGAAACAACTACTTGGTTATTCTTTTCTGCTGCTTCCTTGATTTGATCTAATGTAGGGTTTTCAACTCTTTCTGTCAAATCCTTGAATGCACTGTTTGTCAAGACTGTAAGCTTTTGTTTTTCAGCAACCAATTTGATGTGATCTATGTCAGGACTAGTGGAGTCTTTAATCAATTTCTCATGCTCAGACAATGGTAAAACAATCAAATCTTTTTGTTTGGCAACTTTCTCAATATGTGCAGAATCTGGATTTTCAGCCAAAGTTTGTATAATCGACAACTTGTCATTTTCAATAATCGACAAATCAAGAGCCTTGGCTTTCTCTTCCAAGTAATCCTCTTGTGGGTGTTCTAAGTCTTTCTTTAATTTGTTTAAAGCATCAATACCAATCAAAGACATACCAAGTGCTGAAGCCTTTTCAACCAAATGAGACTTCTCTGGTTTATGAGCTAAATTAACTAAAGAGTTGTATTCATCATTACTTACTAATTTCAAACCTTTGACCTTCAGTTTATCATGTAAGTACTCGTCGGATGGTGATTCCAATGAATTCTTCAAATTTGCTAAATCTTTACTAGGAATTACTTCATGCTCATGTGTTGCAGACTTCTCTTTAATAAATTCAAGACTTGGATTTTCAAATTGTTTCTTGGAAATAACAATAGAATCATACAATTGTGCTTTTTCTGATAAGAACTCAGACGATGGTTTGTTTACTGTTGCTTCCAATTCCTCAAATTTAGTTTTAGGCATTGTAACTAAACCAAGCTTAGTTGCTTTGGAATCAATTTCTTCCTTGGTTGGCTCATTGATCAATTTTTGCATGTTTGTGAAATTCGATTGTTCAACAACAACATATCCCAATTCTTTGGACTTCTCAGTGATATGATCTATTGGTGGCTCATTTGCCAATCGTGTCAAATGATCATAATCAGATACTTTAACTGCAACAAGATCATGTTCCTTTGCCTTGTCACTAATACGATCCACACTTGGATTGTGTGCCAATTCATTCAAGTCATTGAAATCTGTTTCCTTAACGGCTACATAACCAAGTTCTTTTGATTTCTTGGTGATATGTTCAACACTAGGTTCATGCGCCAATTTTTTCAATACATCGTAATCCAGATCTTTGACAGGTGTGTAACCAAGAGATTTAGACTTTTCTATAATGTGATCCAAATCTGGCTTGTGTGCCAAAGTTTTCAATGTTTCAAAGTCAGTTTGTTTCACAGGAACATATCCATGAACTTTTGCCTTTGATGTAATGTGTTCTAAGTCAGGGGATTCGGCCACTTCTTTCAATGATTTGAGTTCAGTTTCTTTGATTGGGATGTATCCGTAATGTTTCGACTTTTCAATAATATGATCAATTGATGGATTGTGAGCCAAATTGTGTAGTTTTTGGTGTTCTTCTTCTTTGACAGGTATGTACCCAAGATCTTTTGACTTTTGTTTAATATGATCCAAGTCGGGTTGTTGGGCCAACTTCTCTAAGGTTTCTCTGTCTTCCTTCAGTAATAAATGATAACCAAATTGTTCAGCTTTCACTTTTATAGTCTCAAGTTCAGGATTCTTCAAATTGTCTAGATCAGTATTATCTATTACAGTACAATTCCAATCGTGAACAATGCCTTCAATCCTTTCTCTAGTTGGGTTCTTCAATTCATTCAAATCATCGTGGCTAATTGTTTCAAGTCCAAAGTCTTTCGCCTTTTCTTTGACTTGAGTTATATCTGGATTCTTCAATGCGTCTAACTCACTTGATTCAACCAAGGTATGGTGTTTCTCTTTCGCTAAAGATTGAAGTCTCTCAATGCTAAATGTATAGGCTAATGCTTTTAATTCGTTAACTTCATCATTTGATAATACAGTTTGATCCAACTTTGTTGCGTTGGCATGGATATGCTCAAGTGATGGATCATGAGCTAATGAAAATAATTCTTTGTAATCCTCTTGAGATATTATTTCACAATTCAACTTACTAGCTTTCTCCAGTAAAGAGTCAGTAGTTGGATTATTCAAGGCTTCCAATTCTTGTTTTGGTAATGCTTCATAATCTATCTCTTTCAAGACTTTTTGAAGATGATCCAAATCAGGATTGTATGCCAACTTTTCAAGATCAGCCAACTTGGTTTTATCTAATACTGAATGATTCAAAGTATCTGCTTGCAGTTGCAAAGTTTCCAAAGTTGGGTTTTGAAGTTTATCATAATCTTCGTTGCTTACCAAATAATGGTTCAAACTAGTTGCTTTGGTTTTTATGTGGTCCACTTCTGGTTCATGTGCCAATTTATAAATCTCATCGTACTCAGACAATGGCAATATTTTGTAGTCAGGGAGTTTCCCTTTCAAATCAGCAACATCTGGATGGTTTATGCTATTTGTCATATCGTCGTACTCCTGTTGTTTAACAACAGTATATCCTAAATCACTTGCTTTAGAACGTATATGCGAGATGCTAGGTTCATTTGCAGTTTTAAATAAATCTGTGAAATCAGGTTTTGACATGGTTACTAAATTTAATTTATCAGCATGCACTTTGACTTGAGATAAGCTTGGACTATTTGCTGACTTTTTCAATTCTTCCAATTCGGAATTCTTGACAAGAGTATGTTTCTTGTCCAAGGCATGGGTAGACAACACATCTAATGATGGATGTATAAGTTTTTGGTACTCAGCATCAGACACAATGGTCATTTTATGGGATTTTGCCTTTTGGGTGATTGTTTCAACAGATGGGTCTATCAAAGACTCGTACTCGTTGTTCGATACGACTCGAGACTCGTGCTTTGATGCTAGTTTAGTTAATTGATCCAAAGAAGGGTTCTTTAATTGTTCCAACTCTTCATTTGATAATAAAGTTAAGTTTTGGGCTTTTGCCTTTGCGGTAAGGTGGTCCACGGAAGGCTCATTGGCATTCTTTACTAGGGTATCGTACAAATCATTTGATGTAACAATTAGTCCCATCAGATTTGCTTTATCGGTAATGTATGCCTTATCGGGTTTATCTAAACATGTTTTGATAGATTCAAGTTCATCAAAAGGAATAGTTACAAGACCTTTGCTTTCTAATCTCTTCTTCATTTCCTCTTCATCAATCAATTCTTCATACTCTTTGGCTGTAAGTAAATGGTAACCTCTCTCTTGGGCAGTCAACAACAACTTTTCGTCGTCTATTGATTTCAATTTCTCCAATTCTTCAAAAGGTACCATCACTAGATTGTTTGAAGATGCATACTGTTGGATTTGTTTATTTCTCAATTTGCTCGACTCTTGTAATTCTTTTGATGAAAGTGATGATTTGATGCTCTTTGAAGGAGAATCCTCGTCCAATGATTGGGGTTCTGTTTCTGAATCAGATGATTCTACTAAATAAGGTATACTGTAATCACCAGTTGCTGCGGTGACATTCATAGCTCTACTATGGGTCGATTCGGCATCAGAATCAGCAATTAATTTTTTAGAAACAGATTTTGATGGCGTCGTTTCTAATTCATCAGTAATAAAATCTTCCCATTTGCCTCCATCAGTTGGGAAAGGTTCAGGTTCATCGTTATTGTGGGTAGTATCATCGTCAAGAATTGAAAATTTCGAATTCTTTTTCGCTGGTGAAAGCAACATCGAGGTTCTATGAGATGGGGTAAGTTCACTCTTTGAAGCTCTTAATTTTGGTTTACTTCCAAACTTCATTGGAGTCCTTTGTAAATTTGACAGGTTAGTTTGCTGTTGGTCAAACTTTCTCAATTTAAGCATAGAAGACCTTAATTTGGCAATTGTTCTATTGGAATGTTGCAAAGTAGATCTCAAAGTATCAATTTCCAACTGTGGGTTACTTGGGTTAGACTCTGGCATATCACAAGGCTGTAATTCTTTCAATATGGAATCAAATTCAGTGGTATCATCATCACTTTCTGTTGTTTCATCCATTGAAGGTAAAGTTGCTTCCTTGGAAGTTTCCACGCGACTGCTGTTAGTGGTATCCTCACCAGCTAAACGTAAATGCAATTGATCATTTTCATCATTTAAATTTTCAATTCGGGCATTCAATGCCAGAATCTCCGATTGATATGACTGTTTGGTGTCATGTAAACTCTTGGTCAAAGATTGATTACTTATTTCTAATTTATCATTAATTTTATTCAAATTACTGATCTGATTAGCCAATTCGGAGTTTTCGTGAATAGTTTTTTCGTGTGATTTTTTCAACACGGACAACTCATCATCCAATTTAATCACTTTACTTTCCAATTCCCAATTTTTATCTTTTAATGCTTGTTCATTGGAATTGTGTGACTTGTTGAAATCTTTTAATTTAAACACTTCATCCTTATAATTTTGAACTTCATCTAATGCTGATTTCAATTTTTCTCGATATTTAGAATTTTCGGCATTTAATCGACGGCATTCAGTTAAAAGATTTTCACTCAATCCAACAACAAAGTTCATATCATTACCTTTTGACTCTGGTCCTAAACGCGAGGAGTGCAGGGGTGGAACGCGTTTCAAAGAATTAGATGTTGGTGCAGGCGGTCCTAATGAGGCAGAAGCATTGCCACTGCCTTTGGGAAGTGGTGGTAAGAAATCAGCAAATCTTTCTTGTTCATGAGAGCCAACACCACCAGATAATAAAGATGATTTGCCTTGTGGATGGTGGTTCGATTCTTTTAGAACTGGTCGGTGATTAGAATTGGTGCTGGCACTGGTAGTAGCACCAGATGTATCACCAGAAGAAGGCTTTTTGCTAAATAATCGTTTCTGTATATCGGACAATTGTCCTCTAATATCCTCTTTTGATGGTTTTTCCTTTGAGGACATTTTCAAAGTAAATGGTATAGGGATACAATCAATTAGCTATAGTAGTAGTAGTAGTAGTAGCGATAATAGTAGTTGGTTTTATTGGAATCAAAAATATATATGGATAATAAACTACTTGATATACTTTTAAATTATGGTTTGATTTATTATAATTTTATGGTTGGAAAAAAAAAATTCTCTTGTGTTGTTGTTGTCTTATTTTTGTTTGTTTTGATTTGATTTCGCTAAGACGATTTTGCATATAAGACAACAACAACAATACACGCCCTTTCCCTGCACTCTCTCACTTTTGTTGCTAATTTTATTAGTACGCTGCCTCATTTCCCTTCTTTTGCTCCATACATACAATAAATTTGAGCCCTGTCCCACTACTCTTATTCACTAACATAAGACAACACCTCATAGAACAATAATAATAAGAATCACCCAATATTTGAATCAACTATATCTCTTCATCGTCAATCCTGATTATCATCGCAACTGAAAACTCATTTAATAAAATAGTATGCATTTCTTCTTTTTATAATATATTTACACACCTCTAATCTATACATATATACTTTGCATTAACTCATAAATCACAAAATAATGGCAATTAATCCTAGAACTGAAAATTTACAACATAAACTAACCACATATATCCCTCTTGTTATCCCATCACAAGAAAAAAAAAACCAATAAAAGGGATAAAAACTTGAGTCATTTAAACTGGAATGTCGTTTATCCCCCTTTGTGTTTCTGGTTTTATTTCATTTAAAAGACATCACCTTGGTCAAACATGGCATCAGCAACTTTGATGAAACCAGCAATGTTGGCACCTTTCAATAATGATGGTAAACCATTTTCGTTCTTTTCGATGGAGTATTTTTGAGCAGTCTTGTAGCAGTTTTCGAAACAAGTGTACATGATTTCTTTCAATTTAGCATCAACTTCTTCGTTAGTCCATTGAACTCTTTGAGAGTTTTGAGCCATTTCTAAACCAGAGACAGCAACACCACCACAGTTGGCAGCTTTACCTGGAGCATACCAAACACCGTTGGAATCTCTGTTAGCTTCAAAGACTTCGATAGCTTCTTTGGTGGAACCCATATTAGAACCTTCAGCAATGAATTTACAACCAGCATCAACCAAAGCTTTGGCTTCTTCACCGCTGACTTCGTTTTGGGTAGCAGATGGCAAGGCAACGTCGACTTGACCAACTTTAGTCCATGGACGGACACCAGCCAAGTATTCAACAGAGTGGTCACCAGAGAACAATTGCACAGAGTCAGCAACAATTTCTTCTAATGATTTGAATTTCAATTTAGCAGCAGCAATGGCGTAAACTTGATCAGCAGTGATACCATTCTTAGAAATGATTGAACCTTTAGAGTCTGACAAGGAAACAACAGTACCACCCAATTCAATTACTTTCAAAGCAGCGTATTGAGCAACATTACCGGAACCAGAGATGGCAACTCTTTTACCTTTGAAAGTTTCTTTACCATTGGTGGCTTTTTCAATCATTTTTTCAACGTAGTAAACACAACCGTAACCAGTGGCTTCTGGTCTAATTAAGGAACCACCCCAGGTTAAACCTTTACCGGTCAAAACACCCGCCCAGTTGTTTCTCATTTGTTTGTAAGCACCGAATAAGAAACCAACTTCTCTACCACCAACACCAATATCACCAGCTGGAACATCGGTATCTGGACCAATGTATCTGGCCAATTGTCTCATGAAAGAAACACAGAATCTTCTGATTTCATTGTCAGATCTGTTTTTTGGGTTGAAATCGGAACCACCTTTACCACCACCCATGGACAATCCGGTTAAAGCGTTTTTGAAAATTTGTTCAAAACCCAAGAATTTCAAGATTGACAAATTGACAGTTGGGTGGAAACGTAAACCACCCTTGTATGGACCTAAAGCGGAGTTGTATTGAACTCTGAAACCGTTGTTGACTTCGATTTCACCTTTGTCGTTTTCCCAAGTGACTCTGAATTGAATGATTCTTTCTGGGATAGAAACAACTGGAATAACTTTTTTGTATTGTGGTTCTTCTTTGAATAAAGTAGAATCTTCAACAGCAGAAACTAATTCATCGTAAGCTTGTTGGAATTCTGGTTCGTGAGGTAAGACCATTGTGTATATGTGTATTTATGGATAAGTGATTAGTGATTTAAATGAAAGTTAAAGATAAAGATAACAAATCAAATAAAAAAGGAAAAAGAAGAATATGAAAGATTAAATGAAAAATTGGAAAACTAGGAGAAGTACAGAAATATTTATACAATTCTTGAAAAGAACTAAATGAAAAGGAAAGAGTGTTGAAATTTGTAACATGATATTGATGACTATGGTACAAATTGTATTGCAAATTGCCTAATAATTTTTAGTTTCTTTTCCCATATAGATTTTGCCTAAAAAAGAATGATTGAGATGCAATAATAAATTGTTTTCAAACTTGGTGGAGGAAAAAAAAAAAATTGTTTACTAGTCGTATTACACAAAATCGGAAAAACGTGTCTATATGCAGGTAAATCACTGATAACGAAATCTAATCGTCCAATAAAATTAATTTGGTAAACACAATCAAATTTCAGGGTACTGTATATTGAAATAAGTCAGAACTGTCGAAGCCTATACCGGCGCGACAGTTTCCAGTACGGTTAACTATTGCGAAGAAGATTGAGGAGAAGGTTTAACAATCAATAAACCTTAACAAATAAACTATTGTTATGTCACGAGGTTTTTTGGAAGAATCTGAAGGGAGGCATGGGAACACGTCCAAGCAAAAACACTATAAGTTAATGCCTCTGGAAATAAGCATTTGTTATCTTGTCTTTGTACTTTTTTTTAGAATTGAGACATGTACAACTGTAGCACTACCAATTGACTGAATCAAAAGAGGGAATTCCGATAAATGGAAAAGGTATTTTTTTGGTTTCATTTGCAAACTAAAAACGTCTTGTGCTATTTGAAAAACTCCATTGGTCTTGACTACTTGAAAGTCACAGTGATAGATTATTGGATAACGATAACGCTTTACTTTAACAGCTGTGTGATTATGTATAATACAAATTATAAGGCATTTGTTGTTGTGTTGTCTACATAACCAAAGTCAATTCGTATTCTATTTTTCTGTCTAAGATTTTTTTCTTTGACTCGGGGCAAATTGAAAGCTAAATCAAATACTTGGGAAAGCTCACACCCAGTTTTAGTCCTGAAAATGTATATTGAATACCAATAGTGAGTATTACAATAATTACAATCTAACATATATAGTATAGTTTAGATTGCCTTACAGTTTATATTGCAAAACCGGAATAAATTGGGCAAACTAAACTGAAATATGTAGGAACACGAAGTAAAAGTTAACAAGATCATAATCAAGCGTTGGGTTTTTTTTTTGTACAATCTTGGGTGTGATTGGATATCCTGTTTGATTATTGGCTAGTGATAAAAGCCAATGACCCTTTTAATAGAGAAGAAAAAGAAAGTTATCCCGGGTTAAAACCAGTTTCTTAACCATTATGAAAAAGAAAAGAAAATTTTTGTTTCTCGGCTCGGCCCATTGTAATTGAATGATGCCGCAAAGTTAAACTGAAAATTAAAAATCTGATTGGATTGATTAACTAACTACTATAGAGGCTATCCAGTTGATTCAGGCACGAAAAATATATACACATACACACTTACTTACATATGAGATGACTCAAGTTTGTTTGATAATCCTCCCTTTTTCTATTCTAATGAGAGTTACCCCAACTTTTTATAATTTCAATTGTAAGCAGTAAATTGACGTCACAGTAGATTATTCAGTGAAATGGTTTTTGAAAATATTTTGGGATAGATTATGAACGAATTTTCCATAAAATTTTGCAATAATTTTTTTATAAAACTATTTTGATTGTTAATTGAGAAAAAAGAATATTCTTTTCTGTATATTTTCATTTTTCTTCTTTGAACGCAACAGTAATATACCTCTTTCAAGAATAAATTGTAGCCTTTATAGGACTGATTGTGTAATTAAAATATCAATCCTGACACTAATTACAATATTCTGAAGTTTCTAAAGTGTGTACATACACAGGGCCTACCTACTTGGAAGGAGCTGTTTACAACCTCAAAAAAGACTGAGCAGTTGCAACTCTTGTAAGCCCTTTAATTCTATCCCAATGCTAAAATTATTCATTGAATAGCAAATACCGGATCTAATACTAAGTGTAGATATTATGTAACCAGCATTGCTACCACATGCTCGGTACTAGTTAACTCAATTCCTTCATATAAGGCTATACGCTACTTTTCTTTTTTTTTTCTGTTGACTCATCATTTTTTCGTGTTCTCAGTTTTCTGTCAACCAAGTTTTTCTGTCACTATTGTTGAAAAATTTCTCCAGATAATATAACAATACACACTTCTTTTGCCATTAATCTAATCACCAAAAGCATACAACATAATTTTGTCTTATTATTCATTAGTTGAACATGTCTGCTTTACTTAAAGAAACATTCGCCAGATGCAAAAAGGAAGGACGTAATGCCTTAGTTAATTTCATCACCGCAGGGTTCCCTACCATTGACGATACCATTCCTATTTTACAAAACATGCAAAATGCCGGTGTCGACATTATTGAATTGGGTGTTCCCTTCTCTGATCCGATTGCTGATGGTCCTACTATTCAACAAGCCAACAATATTGCCTTAGATAACGGAATCACTGTTCCTAAATGTTTAGAATTATTATCTCAAGCCAGAGATCAAGGTGTCACCGTGCCAATTATTTTGATGGGATATTATAATCCAATTTTGAAATATGGTGAACAGAAATTTTTAAAAGATGCAGCCGAAGCTGGTGCCAATGGGTTCATTGTCGTTGATTTGCCACCAGAAGAAGCAATCAAATTCAGAACCGAGTGTACCAAATATGGCTTATCATATGTCCCATTGGTTGCCCCTGCCACTTCTAATGATAGATTAAAAATTTTGGGAGAAATCGCCGATTCATTTATTTATGTTGTTTCTAAAATGGGTACTACTGGTGCTTCAACTAAAGTTTCCACGGGGATCCAAGAATTATGTGATCGAGTAAGAAAATATGCTGGACCCGATACTCCATTAGCCGTTGGATTTGGGGTTTCTACTAGAGAACATTTTTTGACCGTTGGTGAAGTTGCCGATGGTGTAGTTATTGGATCAAAAATTATCACTTTGATTGGTGATTCTAAACCAGGTGAAAGAGGTAAAGTTGCTTATGATTACGTCCAATCTATTTTAGGTAATGACTTCAAACCTAATTATCCTAAAACTTTTGAAAGAAATAACAATAACCAAGCTAAAGAAACTAAACCAGTTTTGGAAGAAAACCACAAATATAATCCAAGATTCGGTGATTTCGGTGGTCAATATGTCCCTGAAGCATTACACACCTGTTTGGCTGAATTAGAAAAAGGATTTGAAGATGCCGTTGCTGATCCTGAATTTTGGAAAGAATTTAGAGATTTATATTCATACATTGGAAGACCTTCTTCTTTACACAAGGCAGAAAGATTATCTGAACATGCTGGGGGAGCACAAATCTGGTTGAAAAGAGAAGATTTGAACCATACTGGTTCCCATAAAATCAATAATGCTTTGGCTCAAGTGTTAATTGCCAAGAGATTAGGTAAAAAGAAAATCATTGCTGAAACTGGTGCTGGTCAACATGGTGTCGCCACTGCTACTGCTTGTGCCAAGTTTGGATTGGAATGTACTGTATTCATGGGAGCTGAAGATACTAGACGTCAAGCATTGAATGTTTTCAGAATGAAAATTTTAGGTGCTAATGTTGTCCCAGTTAAAAATGGGACTCAAACTTTAAGAGATGCCACTTCTGAAGCTTTTAGATTTTGGGTATCTAATTTAGAAACTACTCATTATGTTGTTGGATCAGCAATTGGTCCTCACCCATATCCTACTTTGGTTAGAACTTTCCAAAGTGTCATTGGCCAAGAAACCAAAGAACAATTCAAAGCTTTAAACAATGGTAAATTGCCTAATGCAGTTGTTGCTTGTGTTGGTGGTGGTTCCAACTCCACTGGTATGTTTTCTCCATTTGAAAACGATAAAGAAGTTAAATTATTAGGGGTTGAAGCCGGTGGTGATGGCTTAGATACTGAACGTCATTCTGCCACTTTAACAGCTGGTATTCCTGGTGTTTTCCATGGGGTTAAGACTTATGTTTTGCAAGATAATGATGGTCAAGTCCATGATACTCATTCAGTATCTGCTGGTTTGGATTATCCAGGTGTTGGTCCAGAATTGGCTTATTGGAAGAGTATTGGTAGAGCCGAGTTTGTTGCTGCTACTGATGCACAAGCTTTGGAAGGGTTCAGATTATTATCACAATTGGAAGGTATCATTCCTGCTTTGGAAAGTTCTCATGCTATTTATGGTGCTGTTGAATTGGCTAAAACAATGTCTAAAGACCAACATATTGTCATCAATGTATCTGGTAGAGGTGATAAAGATGTTCAATCAGTTGCCGAAGTATTGCCTAAATTGGGTGAACAAATTGGCTGGGACTTGAGATTTGAAGAAGATCCTTCAAAAGTATAGAAAAGTTTTATGTGATTTGTGCAGAGAATAAGTTTATAACAGTATATATATATATCTATTGTGACTCTATAACCTAAAATATACTCAACACAATCCATTTTGTCTAGTCTTCCACGTGATGGCCGTTTATATCATTCATTGCAAATGTTCAGGCATTGTCATCATTATCAAGACCAAAGATGACCAGCCCAAAAAGTTTTTAGCTCTTTGAGCTTCCCCTGTTTCGTCATTATATTGTTCCCATACAAACCCAGTTTTATCAGCTTGATCAAATACATTTTTAACAATATTTATCCTCAAATCATGATAAGTTTTAGCAAATTTCTCTTGTAAATTAGTTGACATATGATGTTTGCTACGAATATAATAATCTTGAATACTATCCAAAATCAAATAATTTATTGGTATCCATATTGGAGATCTCCAATAATCTTCACCTGTCTTATAAAATTCGTCAGCTTTTGATAAAGATCTAATACCATAAGGCGTCCATAATTCTTCTGGGTTGGAAATTAAATTTATAATGTGTTCTAATTTATCAGTATTAGCTTCCGGGATCAACTTGGTTAAAAATGGGAATAATGAAATATATCCTTTGAAACAAACAAAAATATTCTCATCATCATCATTAACTGAAACATCACAATAAGTTTTATCTTCTGGTGACCAATGTAACTTTTCAATGTTATCAATGATATCGTTTTCTAGGTTCTTATAGGTTTCTACATCCTCATCAATATTCAAAATCTCTGCCATTAAACGGATAGATCTTGTCATAATACCAATCCATGATATCAAATCAACATTCAATTCAGCTACATCTGCAGGTAATGCTCGAGGATAATCGTCCAACCCACTAGCAAGACAATGGGTTAAGGTTCTACCTCTCCATCTATATGCTTCGGGGTTTGTTCCTCTGTCAAATTCTTCAACATAACCTTTTTGAGTTCGACGAAACATATCAAGATGTGATTTCAATTTAGGATACACTTGTTTGGTATAATTTGTTAACACTTCGGGGTTTTTCAACACAAAGCCGCCCAAGTTTTCTCTTGATAATGATTCATCGACATTTTTTGGTTCATTAATGGTATCATAATTTCCAACCACAGAATCAAGTAGATACGTGAGAACTAATGTCAATGTTGGAGGATTTACAATTTGTGGACTTTGTACAACAAATTCAGCTGGTACTCTTGATCTCAGTTCTTTACCCAAGATTTGTTCACGGGCAATCCAACCATCTTCATCTATCAAATTAAACCAAGATTTGGTTATTTCTAAAACTAAATCAGAGTCATAATTCAACAATGGCAATAAATGGAACCCTTCATCCCAAAGAAACCCTCGTGGAAAAAATGGTCTTGAAGGAACCAAGGTAAACAACTCGTATGGGCCTTCAAAAGTACCTTCCAATTTGTAACTCTCAAACGAATCTTCATCAAATACAGTTTCCCTATCAACTAGCTGATCACCATAAAAATAGGAAAGTCCCCCTAACAACCCAGACAATACTTCTTTACCAAACTTTTTGTATTTTTTGGAATTGAATGGAGGCGCCAATTCGAAATGGTTATTAAACTTTTCATCAAATGCCTTTAAAGAATTTTGTATTCTAAATTTCAAATTATCAAAAGTGATTCTTTCTGTGATCGGTGTTAATGCATTGTTATATACAACATCAAATTCACATGACCCTTGATACACTTTTTGAACAAAATGTAAATTTCCTTCAAAATCTTGTAAGTCCCTAAGAATGAACAAATTTTCTGGTGGGATAGCTTCAACACCTCCAAATTTTTCAACAAGTTTTTGAATTGATTCTTGCAACATTGTCATGAAAATGTCTCTTGCCCTCCAAACATTATCATCTGGAACAGTCAAACTATAATGATGTGCCTTTCTAGGATCTAATTCAGGATCAACATCGGTTCTTCCAGCTGGATGGACATTAGTTTTGGGGCCATCGTTAATTTCCAATTCAAATGCACCCAATTCTTCTGAAACACCTGCAAATTTGACATTTCCCTCATATCCTAAAACATTTTTTGGATTCTCCAATTTCAAAAATCCAGTTCTACTCGTGGTCTCGTCACCATTTTCTTCAATGACTTTTTGTTCACCTTCCAATCCACTATACCATATAAAAGAAGTTTTTATATTTTCAAAACCTTTATGAGGTTTAGCTCTAATTTTAACACCCCAAGACAATCCATCGTCACTTTTAACAAAATCAATTATTATTTTGATATGACATTCATCATCATCTATGATTTGCCTCCCACCAATTCTTGGATCATAGGACACCCAATTGGCTTTCGACATTTTGTCATGTTGTTCATAGAAATGTCTTATTTTACCAATACCTTCATAGTCATTAATTGAAAACCACATTAACCCTGATAGCAAGGATCGAGGAAATCTGGGTCTAAGTCCAAAATATAATGCTGATCGATAAGGTCCCCATAATAATGAACTATTGGATATTTGTGAATACTGGGTTGCTAAATCAACGGTATCGTTATTGGATTGTAGTTCATTGTTGTCATACAAATCAAATTTTATTTGATTGCTGGCAAATATCACTTCCAAAAGAAATACAAATGGCAACCACGATAACAATCTCATATTATATCGTTTCAAAAAAAGGGTTGCTAAAGTAGTAAATACACCAAGTATTGAATTGGAGAATTGATGAACGAAAAATATGCCAAGTGTGTGCAAAATAAAGTGAGCGAAAAAATAGACACACCGAATTTGAAGCAAAAGTGAAGAAACGTTTTATTACGTAATAACACTCGTACACTTTTTTTTTTCGTTTTGTATGGGTTCTTTCTTTGATATTGTTGTTCCACACAAATTCCTACTTCTGATATGTGGCCACATAAAAAGGGTCTTGGAAATCGACTAAGCTATGGAGTATATGGAAATGCTATAGTTTCAATAGATTCTGTAATAGAGGCACAGAACCAGGATCAACTGGCAAATACCAATATTACGATTCCTCATAATGATTTCGAGATGAGTAAGAAATCAATACCTATGATGTTCCCCAGACTAAATGATGAAACCGTGGAATTAACTCCTAAACAAAATAGTAATCAGGAATTGGTAGAGAATCAAATTTCCAAGTTCAACATTAATTCATCAATGGCCAATACAATTAACTCCCCAATTAACCCCCCTAAAGGGAAACTACCCAAAGAATTGAGCAATAACACCTATATACCTCAAGATATAATACGAGCATACATGTTTGAATCCAAGTCTTTGACTTCTAACATGGCATATGACCCTATTCATGGAGATCTTTTACAAACATTTGATATTTTTGTTAAATCAGAGGATGCATATGTTGATCTGATGACATTTGTAACAGGCGAATCTCTGTCAATTTTAAATATAACAACGTACGAATCAAAAGATGATTGTATCGTGCTATCGCCAGCATACCAAATTGACTTTTGTGACCCAATATTGCAAATTGAAGTCTCAGACAAAATTGATGGTGTTGGATTGGTGGCAGTTCGAACAGGTGCCAAGGTGTACATTTTAAACATTTGTCTAGATAAGCTTACGTATATTGAAGTGATCCCAAATGTGGTGCTATTTGTCTTGGGAGAAATATCTGCAGACTGCTTAGCTGGAAACGTGCTAGCCGACGTTCGCTTTAGCCCTAATGACAGCAGGAAAGTTGCGGTGGTGGACATCAAGGGTAATTTGACTGTGTGGTATGTCAATAAAACAGTACCAAGTATAAGAAAGTTTATCAAGGAACAATTTGTCAAAGAATTATCGGATTCACAATCATTGTCCAACTGGCGACGCGTTTGTTGGCTCCCACGGTGTGATCACTTACTTGTTATTTCAAGAGTAGAAATCTTGAAGGTTATGCCTAATTCAGAGTCTTCGGGAAAGATAATAGTTACTTCGAATACGTGGTCTCGAATAAGAGATGTGAATGTGGTTAATGAGTACATGTTTTTGTTGACCTCAAAAGAATTGATTTGGTTTAGTGCTAATGACAGCATGACAAGATTATTATCCTGGAAACATTTTTTAGATGATAGTGACCCATCATTAAAATTTAAAGTTGTGGAAACTTCTCCGAAAGTGTTTACTTGCTTTTTATATTCACAAGTGAACCCCTTAGTTATTGTTTATTCATTCGGATTTAAAGGTAATAAGCCATATAGTTTACGAGATCCTTACTATTTTAGAAAGAGTTCTGATAATTACGATTTGAGACAAATAAACATCACCAAAACAGAGGACGCATTGTTAATTTTTGAATTAACTACCGGGTTAGCAATTCATCTGAGACGTTTAATTAGCAAAAATGAGAATGATATTTCCAATTCCCTGTTTCATTCCAAATTGGTAGATTCTAGTGTCAATAAGCACAGAACAAATTATTTGAAACAGTTTTCCAAGAAAGAAATCAAAAAAATGATAGCCCAGTTTTCAAATATAGGTGAACATGATTGTACTACAGCATCACAGCAGATTGATTTAATACAGCGATATGCATACGAACTAGGAAACGGATTTGCCCAAATGGGTAATTCTCAAGCTGCACAACAACTGAATTATTTCTCATTATACGAAGTCTGTAATAGTGTACCGTTAGGGGTAACTGATTTGTTGGAATTAGATGATATGATTGTGCAATTAGAGAACTCATTACCTTCAGAGCGCCTAAAAATGAAAAGTTTAATCAATAATTCATTCATACGAAGGAACAAGTTTATTAATAAAAGGGAAACAAACACACACATATATGATATTTACCAAATGTTAGAGCAAATCTACCCTACCCATAATAAACCATCGTCAAAACTAGCAGCATCCATATTAATAGGATTATCCCTAATAAAATGTCAATACGAATCAAACGATTTAAAGGAAAAATTGCAAAAATCTATAGCCAATGCACCAGAAAAGGTACAAACATTGTTGAATGAATGGGACGAGGAAGACAACAATGATAACTCCCAAACAGAGGGTCTTTCACCTACTCAGCATGATTCCCAGTTTATGATTCCAACCATTAATTCGTCGATTCCAGCACTCAGAGTAAACTCACAACCAAGTCTTCGCCAGCAAGTTTTGACTCAAAATTCACAAACACAAACATTACTCCCTTCATCTTTAAACTCAACTGTTCCATCTATTTCTAGTTTCCCTTCACAAAGGTCAATATCATCACAAGGAAGCCAATCAAAATCAGGTTCGCAGCCTAAAAAGAAACGGAAAAAGAAAGGAGGATTTGCATAGATTGCTGATAGAGCCAGCTGTTGTGTTGCTAGTTTAGGTTAGTATTGAATTAGTTTCTTTTTTGATTGCAAGAATGTGTTTGGCCAATTGTTGTGGATTTGCTCCTTCGTCTAATAACTTTATACACAACTGCAAAACAGTTTCGTCTAGTTGAACACAATTCATAAGACGGGCCAATTCAACAATCATGGAATTTGGGTCAGGTGGCATGGTAAGTATGTACTATTTAGAATAAATGTAATTGATGGTTGATTGTGTTTCAATGAATGTCTAACACCTAAAGTTTGTTTATATTTTCTGATTGTTTGTTTTCTTTTTCTTTTTTCCAGCTGATTTTTTTTTTCCACTAAGAAATGCTGATTCAGGTTTGATTGGCCACTTCATAGTGTAATGATAACACCTATTTATTTATGTCGTGGGGCATTTTCACATTATCGACGATACATATCTCAATCAACTCATGACCCTTTGAAAATTGCATTTTTTGGTAGTGATAATTTTAGCGTGGCCAGTTTAAATAAGCTCATTCAATATCAAAAGAAAAACCCAGACAAGGTCGATAGCGTTCATGTCATCACAAGAAGCCTTAAGCCACAAGGAAGATATATGAAAACAGTGCAGGATCTTCCAGTTGGCAAATTTTCTAGTCAACAGGGTCTATCCATAATGAGAGCGGATACTTCTCAGGAAATAACACAGCTTTCAGAACAATATCTTTTCAATCTTGTGATCGCTGTATCGTATGGTAGACTCATTCCTTCAACATTCATACAACATTGCAAGTATGGTGGACTTAATGTTCACCCGTCACTTCTACCGAAATATAGTGGCTCGTCACCATTGCAGTATGCCCTATTGAATGATGATAAATTTACTGGATGTACCGTTCAAACATTACATCCTACAAAATTCGATCATGGTGATATTATAATACAATCTTCGGAAATACTTATACTGGATGATGACAATTCTGTTTCATTATTCAAAAAATTTGGCGAGATTGGAGGTGATCTTTTAGTTAAATCAATAGACCAGGGCTTGTTTGTCAACCCGACCCCAATAGAAAACAATTATACACGTTCAATGGCTCCTAAAATCCCTAAAGCCAAACTGCAAGTTTTTTGGAACAAATATCTGGCTCGAGAAATCAAGAGACTATACGATGCATTAGGGCCGATCTTTACGTTTCTAAACGTTAATGTAATCAGAAAAAGAAAACAAATATGTGAAAAGCAACGGGTGATATTATCTTGCGTCAAAGAGTATCAGTTAACAGACTCATTTGAACAATTGAAAGAACCAGGAGATTTTATGTTGGTAGAAGAAGGACTTCTTGTTAAAGCCAAAAAAGGTGGGGTTTTAGTTGAGAGAATAAAAATGCAAGCCCAAGAAGAGGAAAGCCCAGAAAAATTTATAGGCACATATTCCAAAAAAGTGGGACCAGACATGCCCAAACATTTCATAAATTGATTGAACAAAAAAAGGGCCAGTCAATGCCAACTACATATATAAGGTAAGAAATAAAAAAAACACCAACAAATGTGTACTTCTATTGAACCTTAATATACATATACTTGTAAATAGACAAAAAACAAAAAAAAGAAAGGACTAGAGAGTTACTTGACAATGCTTGTTAAATTCTTGAACAGCAATACCAATTTTCTGATATAAGAAATTTCTGCTAGTTCTATCTGGAATAGGTATGAATGGACCCTTTTTAGCTTTCAACTGAATTGTCAATCCTGTAGGTTCAACTGAAATCGACTTGATTTGCTCAAACTTAATTACCCATTTCGACAATAATGAATTTATATCAAACAAAATTATCAATTTGAAGGAAATCAAAACCGCAATCTCTTCGCCTGGTAAAAGCAAATGTGCCAAATACTTTTGATTATAGTAGACACCACCATCCACATTATTAAGCCAAAATTGACCTTGTGCTTCTCTTTGTGAATATGGCTTGACAACCCCATTAGGGTTTACATATCGTGGCAATCGAACCTTATCTAACCCCTCACTATCGAAAACAGTCGTGGTATTACGAATTCCCTCACTGACATTTGATGCCAAATCAAAAAACCCAATGGCGGTTTTTGTGGGCAATCCAATAATTCCTTTGCCTAGCCCCTTGAAAAATCCTGCAGCGCCATCACTATTTGCCCCTTCAATAGGAGCTGTGGCCACTCCCGTAACACCTGAAGACAACGAATCGAAAAAAGAATTAGCACCAGTAGCGAACCCATACAATGCGTGTTTTGGTCTGTTTCTCCTTGTATTCAAACGACGGCGTTCTTGGAACAGTTTATCCATAGTGGCTACCGACAACCCTTTAGCAATAGATCCAGTTACCTTCGAAATAGAATCGGAAAATCCAAAAACAGACTTCTTAACAAAACTCAATCCACCCTTAGCAATACCAATCCCTAACTCTTGCGGACGGTCATTCAAAACAAATCCTTGGTAAGGTTCATAAAATATATCAATGACACCCGAAGAAAGCAAATTAAACAAACCCACTGGATTCCCCAAAAAGTCAGCTGATCCAATGATATTATGAAGCTGATAGAAAAAGGCTTGGCTATAATGTGTTTGAATTGAATCAGCCAAAATTGGGATCGGTACCCTTATATTTTCAATAAACAAAGCATTTAACTTTATTGGTGCATCATTTATATTTCCGATTGCCATTGTCAAAATATTAACAAAAAACATCAATGTGTTTTGGGATGAACCCTTATCCTCTGCATTGACCCTTTCGGTTCGCACAAATGATAAGTTTGCTTGAAGTGGTTGTAAATGTAATGCTTCAAAATATATATCGCTGGTGTCGCTAAGCTTAGCTGGCTCGGGTATATTCAAGTTGTCATCACATAGCCTGTCTACATGTTGCTTATTCCATGATGCCCCTGGAAACTTGGAAAAATCCAATAATGCAAAAAGGAAATCTTCATCAATCTCTAATGTCATTTCTTGCAACAAAAGGGTAGCATACTTAATGAACAATACACCATGTGTATCATCTTTCACACGGCAGATAGATCCCGAGAATGCTGGATGGCTATTCAACTCTTTCCCGGTTTTCGGAATAACACTTGGGTATAAAATAATTGGGAATATGCCTCCATAAAGTTGATTATCAATCTGAATCCATTTCAATTTTGCACTAATATTTTGATACAAATTAGACTCATTATATCTAAACTCTAATCCTTTCAAAGTTATATAACACAATTCTTGATCTCTTGTATTGATCAAAGACACCCCAAATCCGTCAAACTTTGTAACGATTTTGGTGTGGTAATTTTCATCATTTTCTACCGCTTCAAATTGACCAGTGTGACTATTTGCCACTGAGCTCGACGAAGTCGAACCACCTTTTATCTGGTATAGACTACTGGATGGGTCATAATTTGAAATAACCAAGGATTGTGTAGGTCCATCAGCAACAACATTGAGGTCAACAATTCTCTGTTCCTTGTCATTTGTAGCAGGAAGTCTAAAGGGCTTCAAGTTACCAATTTCTGCCAAACTTACCGCACGCTCTCGTCCATGTGATCTAATGATTATTTCCTTGATAATAGCATTCGGATAATCATATGCATACGGCATTACACTTTTTGGTGGAACCTTGTAATAGATTGGTTTATATGGTGTTTCACTTTTTACAACTTCACCATTGGCATTAATATTTGGATCGTTCTGGTAAATATAGAACTCTTCATTAGTAAAGTTTCGAATAGAAAATGGCCATTGATCATTACCATTTTCTATATGAATAAACACGGTTGCATCTTCTAGCATTATCGTGGCTTTCACCAATACTTGTCCCACATCCTTTTTAAGTACTTTCACAAACATTTGTCCAACATCATTAATACAGAATGGCTGTGACCAAGACATTGATCCTGATGCTTGTGGGAACTTCATCATCAAATTCTTTTTCTCTAGCATGCGCAAACCATAAAGGGGCAACGATCCACCAGACTTTATAGACAAATGTTTTGTGGTGCCAACTTCCACAATCTGCAACTCTTCTTCTAGCTTATTGACAAAGATATATCTCGGAGTAATGCTTATAACCTTAGTTAAATTGTATTTGCCTTCTCCTTCTGAAACTGTGACACCAAGATCAATTTCCATTTGTTTCCCCGTAATCTGTAATTTGACTTCATTCGATTGCCCAAGAGCATCAAAACTCATAGGCTGAGACCAAATCGAATCTTCGGCCCTTATGATTGCTCGATTCTTGGTGTCACCATGCTTCTCAAATGAAAACATAACAGGTGTAATCTTGCGTTCTTCATCAGACCTACCAAGCAGTTCAATAGTGTTACCTCGCTCGCTGATAGCTAAATTCAAATTCGATCGATTCAAAATAATATATGGGGAATAAATCACAACTTTTAAACTTGTACTATCTGACTTTTTTCTAGGGTAATATATCCTCAACTTGAGTATCCTGTTGTTAACATCTTGTAATGTAATTGTATTTTCTCTTTCAAATTCACTTTTCTTGGGATGATTTATTACAGCAAATTCCGATTTCTTAAAGCTGGTGTTCACGGGTTCAACACTAAGAAGTAGTAAGCTCTCCAAATTAACAACATGAACATAACTCTTGACACCTTTCTCTACTCTGCCTGTCCAATCTTTCCTTGCATGTTTATCATATAATCTATACTTGAAATCAAATGGAAGCAAGTTCTCAATTTCTAATGGTGCAGACACCACTAATTTCATATGTGGGTACACATTGGCCAAAGGTTCCTCTTTGTCATATACTGCCTCTGCTTGAAAATAATAAACAGACTTATCGTCTTTACTTGTTGCACGACAACTTAGTGCAATACAACCTTTCATAGCATCCTTCCAGTATAGTTGCTCTTCAGACCAACCGTATGAAATATTGGTCTCTGGTTTAATCTTCAATTTCCCTCCATAAACCAAATCAATAGGTAAAGACTTCGTTTCCTTAGACCCAATGCACAATTCTTTATCCCCTCTTGTATCGCTGATGTCAATAATGATAGGTATATCAGCGTCATTCTCTATCATAACTGTTGATCTCAATCTAATAACTTTGACATTATCCTCTCTTAGCATAATATCAACCGATAATCTATTATGAACTCCACAGACGGGAGGTTGCATAATATACAACTCCTCTCCAACACTAGACGCTGATACTCTGACAATATTCTGGTACTCACTATCAACAAATCTGATTCCCAATGTACTAGCATCATCCGCATCCAAGTTTTCACGGATGGATCTCCAGTCCTCAAAGCTCCAAGGTTTAGAATCCCATGATTTGATTCCAGTTTTGGTTTCGAATTCATTTGCATCATTCCAAACTTCCAAATCTAAACCAGTCTCATTCACTATAACGTATGGGTAATCTTCACCTCTTGGTTTTAATTTTTCTCCGGAAGTAATCAAATCGGATACTTGAGATAGCAATGCTACTGCTTTGGATGTAAGCGTCACTTGAGCTACCTGTCTAGAAATCACCTCTACTAATAATTGAGGCTTTGGGTGTCGGGATTTTGACATGTAAACTGCTATTGGCCAACTTTCAACCAATGGCTCCCAAGATGATCGTGCATAATTGAATATATTTATATAATGCTCAATATGTACCTCAGCATTAAGATCCGTGGACCAGTTAATTGCTCGTGCTTCAAAAGGTTTGATTTTCATATCAAGGACAGGCAATTCTGATACATCACCAATCAAAACAAATCTCAAACCACCAAAATTGGCATTCATCTCTTCACCTTTCACAATAGCAACACCTTCTGGAATTCGAGGAGCCTCATAATCAGAATCATCGGAATATGTTGAAAGTACACTCGGAGCGTATTGTGAAAGCCTCTTTTTGAAATTCTTTGAAAACTGAAACTCTTCTGAATTCGATGCATCCTCTACAACACCTTGGTGCTTCATGTATAGCTCATTGGCTCTATTGAATATACCCAATGCAAGTCGAATATCTCTCAACGAAACTCTTACAATTAATGGATCTATGGATGCTTGAATGTTTGTTAAGAACTTGGTGGCGGTAGAGCCACGGGAATCATGAGCAAAAGATATGGAAAAATCATCAATAATTCTATACCGAGAAGTATCCTGCTCGTTCATATCCATCAAATACATTCCAATGTTATTTGCAGCTAACGAGATTACATTCTGTTGAGTAACTAAAATTTGTCCAACTTTGAACACAACTGCTTCAGTATTTTCTCGGGTATCATCTGCAAGTAAAAGAACAGATGGCTCGATTATATTGAGTGAAAACCCTACCTTGCTTGAACTCAGGTTTTCCGGTTTAGAAGTTTCAGTGTTTAGAATTTTTGCAGAACTTGTTGTAATAGACGTTCTAGACTGTTGTCTTGGCCTCTCAGCAAAAGGTGGCGATGCATCTTGTTCAATTGCCTTGTTTATAAACAGTTGTACTTCGAACAAGTAGTCGAGTGCTAATATTGTTTGGGGTTTCTCGATTGTTAACATAGCAGTTATATTCCTACTTTCTGCAGGACCTTCGGTCGTAACTAACAACGTGAATTGGTTATCAACACCATCAACGCTAGGAATGATCACAGGGAATTTGCTATCTGTATTAACTCTGGTATCTTTGACAACAAATGACTTGATTTTAACATTGGCATTAAAGTGCCCATCGTGCAACATATCAAATTCGCAAATAAATTTGTTCATTGTAAAAGAAGACAATGAGTAATCTTTCAACGTAGCAGTACTCGAAGTTCCATTGTAAATAGTCAAAGCTACTCGAGGAACGTCAAACTTTAAGTCAACCATTTTATGATTTCCAGGGATATCGGTATCCTCGGTATCAGGAGAAACTATTGCTTCTGGCTGTTGGGGTGATTCAGCATGTATCATTTGAGTGTTGTGTCTGAGAACTTCGTTCGCATAAACAGCATCTTCTTCAACATCCTGTAAATTAGAATCTGAGTCATCAAACGTAAAGGCTCTGTTCACAGAATCAGAGAGCTGTGTCAACATTTTTAATTGAATTTCAGTTAGATGCAAATCTAACTCGGGCATCTTGCCACGTACCACAAACGTTGGTACGTCTTTAACGTATTTCTCTGAATATGCTATATCAAAGGAAATATCCAAATCATCTACCATATGCAGATCTTGTTTTATATCATTTTCAAACTCCAAATGTGACATAACATTAACATTACGAATACCAACTTGTATCGTATTACTTGAATCTTTGTATTGATTATGGGCATAAATCTCTCCCAAATTGGCCACTAACTTGTTAGTATTATGATTTACAAATGGAAACACGATTGTAGGTGCATGGATTAAAACATTAAACAATAATTGAGCAGGTAATTGGGCAGACTGATTGATGGCAGCTTGACGTGCACTATCATAGATTGCCTTCATTTTAAGGAACTGACTTAAATACGCCAATATTCTATTGAATGATGCCTCGATAAAATTTATTGTGATAGCACCTGTTTCAAATTCCACAACTGATGGTTTATTTTGAGTGACATTATCGTAAGCCTTATAAGAAAACTGAGCCAAATTGTCACCATCAATGTGAATAAGATTTCTAATCAACGAATCTCTGGGAGAGCCTTGGTTTACTTCATCATGCAATGCAAATGCTCCAAGTTTACCTTGTATATCCATTGTATCCGGTAACAAGAACACTTTCACTTCAGCCGAGCTCAACTGTAATGTCGCCAATTTGATGCCATCTTCATTAAGAACGATAATTATACTTTCTAATGCAACATTGACATTAATTTTCTGTGGTGAAGTATCTTCGCTTGAACTGGCATTTATTAACTCGTCAGCTGGTGTTGCTGGTGCGTTTGGATCAGTAAAAGTATTTAACACAAAATTCAACAAGCTCAAGTAAGATTTTCTTGTAACCACGAATTTGACAACAGCAATTTGCATATCGACATCTTGGTCGAATACCTCGATCTCTTTATTTTTAAACATAACCAACCTTTGCTTTCGTGAGTATTTCATTTCAAGCAAGTTCTTCTTTTCACCTTCACTATTTGACGATACTAACTTTTGAAACTCTGGCACTCCTGATTTTTCAATGTGATCCAATAAGCTGATGTCAAAAACACTTAATGTTAAATACATGTCGGCAAGGGTTTTGTAGAAATTCAATGCCATGGACTCACCAACAATTTCCGCCAATGGCTCCGTTTGCAATGTTACCGCATCTATGCATCTAGAGAGCGAAATCTGCACCAACTTAACATTCAAATCAAACTCAAATTGATGCTGATCTTTATTTGTTGGAGCATTAGGCTTACTGATCGGTTGGGTAGAATCTTCAATATCAACATCCTCAATACCCCTGTTGTTACCAAATGCATTAAAAATACTGGAAGAATCCGAACTTTCAAAATCTGTGTTGGGAATTGCCACATCTATAATCTGCATTAAAGTCTTATACTGGAAATCATTAATGGCTAAGGCAACCTTGGGGACATCTCCACGTATTCTTATTCTAGCCAAGTTTTGGGCATCTGGAATAATAGAAATACCTAAAAGTAAACCCAAATTGAATGTATCTAAAACATATGTTGATCTATCGGTGGAATACAACTGCTCCATTGTGGTTTTGATATTGTGTCCCACTAAAAATCTTGCGTCTTCAAGATTCACATGGAATTGATCATACATCAAGTTTTTCAAACTCTCCCAATCCTCAGCAGAGTATTGCTGTTTCTCCTTGTATTCTTTAATTTTTGATTTATCAACTAAATCGCTGATTACACTTATATGCCCTGCATCAAGAATAGCTACTGGGGACTTCACACTAGCAGGATCAAGTGGTAGAATTATCAAAGGTGTTTGTAAATCCAACTTGACATTTATTGTTTTGTGCTCTTCCAATGCATATTCTAACCCCATTCTAGTCTGAGTAGTCAATCCTTCGACAGTTGACTCCGCTGCATTCATAATTGCTCCCACGGTATCTAAATGAATTTTAGGTGGCGTGAAAAATTTGATAATTTCTTCTATGAACTTGGGGTTGTAATAAATAGTCATCGATTTCAATTTTCCAACAAGAATTGAGTCTGCTTCTTGATCCAATGGATTGTTTTCAAACGATAACTGCAAAAAGGGCTTTTCAAAGCTATCACCTTGGTGGTTTTCTTCATCTTGCTTGACACTAACTATATGTTTGTATAGAGATGTATCGGTGTTGTCTTCAATTCTAAACTCCTCCATCTGGAAACTAGCGAGAAATGAATCTGGGCGCTCATAAAACTGTGTTTTACAGCCTTCAAAAACAATTTCGCCTAAAGTAGTTGTCTTGTTGCGCTTGATAGTAAACCCCCCCTTGTTTAAATGCATTGTGACTTGCATCTTCACCCATTCTCTGGGAATATCCACTGTTACTGCATCGGCATTCTCATCATAATCAATAGCATCATAAAGTGCTTTCCGTTGTTCATCACTCAAAGAAAGATCAATTTTTTCACTAGATTGGGATTCGTTATTCAGTTTTTCTTTGCTCTCATTCAGCTGTTTGGACCCACCCCACCAGCTTGAAAGCCAGCCACCGCCACCAGTAGATTGGGCATCATTGGCAGATTTACTCTCAGTGTCATACAAGGAAGAAATATTCTTCTTTTCTTTCTTCAATTCATTTCTAGTGAATGAACGATATAGTTTTATATCTTCATAAGGTAAGTCCCATTCCAAATCATCAAGTGATTTTTGTTGCTCAGGCGACATTTTGTTTTCTAATTTTAATTTCCATAATTTGATATATTCCTTTCTCTGGTCTCGTCTTTTCTCAAAGTATGCCCAACTCCACTTATAATTTCTTTCGTGTATTTCATCTAACACAGCCTTGGCTGTATATTGAAACCATTCCTTTGGAGATTCACTGGGTGCAATTTTAGGACGAAATTTTCTAAATTTTTCAGTTTTCATAAACCAGTGAAATTTGGATGCAGTCCACAACAAATTTTGATATTGTTGGGAATTCAATTCAACTCCAAATTCCTCAAAAAATAAGTCTGTATCAATATGCGGGATAGATGCGGTTGTTCCAGTCTTATTAACTGTCAACTTACCATTACCGGTGACGGGTTTTAATAAATATTCTATGTCAGTCAACGTTTTTTGGAAAGCATCATGCATTTCTTCACGATTGAGATTTGAATACAACTCAGTCCCCTGAGTATCCATGTAACAAGAAAGGTTCTTCAAAGTCAATAATTTCCTTGTAAGCGATTGGGTAATATTGATAAAGGAAGGTACCCAATCCTCGTCTGTTGAAACTGCTGACAATTCATCCAAAGTAAATCCTATCGAATATGGAGTCTCGGTTAAAACAGAATCATCCTCATACTTTAAATGTATGTTCTTTATAGTGACTTGGAGGTTATCCACTATTTTGGTTACTAAGGATTCAACAAAGGTTTCATTCTCTAAATCGGTACCCAACTCTTGTGATTTTGCATCCAAAAATGTTTCTAACTGAGCCAATTTTTCCTTTTTTACCGCTTGCAGTCTCAATTCCTCCTCTTCTAAATCATAATCTTGAATAATTTTAGGTGATACCAATAAATAGACATCTTCGATAATAACTCTAACTGGTTTCCCTTTTAAGTTTGACCATGGAATTTGTAAAGTCAATTGCCCCAATTGACCAAATTTAACATCTACTGGTAATTTGAATTTATCAAGACTCTCTTTCCTTAGACGCAAATTTCTCAATTTAACATCTCCACTCCATATTCCAATGTTTAACTGGTTTGTGTCGAAATTTTCCAAATAAGATCCCAAGAAACGATTTACCAAGTTTGCTACGAGTGACTCAAACATATTCTAGCGCTGTAGTAAATCAACTAATCTCTGAAAGTTCTTTAATGGATAAGTGTGATCTATCGTTTTTGATAAAAATGGATTGGTTAGTTTTACAAATTAAGGAGAAAATAATGATTGAAAAAAAAGGTAAAATTAAAAAGGAAAAAGAATTTCAGGAATAAATTGCCAACAAATAGGAGACGTCTTTCTAATTGATGTTGTTTGTCAATTTGTAGTACAAGTAAAATTAGAAAATAGCAACCAACCCATTTTTTGCTTACACAAGCAACATCAAAATCTCGGTCTCTCGCAGATCAACTTGTGAAGTGAGATTATATAAAGGTCGTGTATAATTTACAATACCAATTCCTTTGTATTCTGTCCAACGAAATACAATACAAAACTGTGTTATATATAATACATACATCTATATATGCTTCGAAATAAATGTTAGTTATACTATTCTTAAGTGCAAGCTTGGTTTACCCACTTTTGATAAACATGATCGGCTCAGGATGTGGTGCATTGACCAGCAAGCTTTCAAACATCTACAAGTACAGTAGGAACTATGTCCAAGGCTTTATGCTCTTTCTCTTCAAATGACAATTGGTTGATTGGCACTACTTCCCATATCTTTATTGCTCACCGAGGCCCTCTTGGTTGCTTTCTTTGTAGGTTTCGCCGCAGTATTGCTTGACGTCAGGTATGCTGCTGTATTGGTATTAGCTGTCACAATACTGGGTGTACTGCTATTCCCCATTACAGGTGTCGTCTTATTCCCCATTACAGGTGTTGTCTTATTCCCCATATTTGGCGTATTATTATTAGTTGAAGTTTCGGATTTTATTTTACTTGGAGGTGGCCCTTCAACGTCGTGCCCCAACTTTATTTGAGCGAGATTAATGATCGGCAATAGCTTGTTATATTTCTCACAATAATCATCAATGCTATCTTGCACTTTTTTTAACCTAGATACTACCAATTTGTAGTATTCCGTTTGTGATTGATTTGGGGGTATAGTAGCCAACGCTTTGAGGAAAAGTGACATATCATTTCTTAATGTATTTATTTCCGCTTTCAAACGCTCTATCTCATCATAAATCAACTGTGGATCTATTTTTCCTGAAGTTATTTCATCTATCTTGAGTATATCAGGAAGTTTGTTCTCATTTTTTGGTTTATCAGACATTTGTGGTTTTGTATATCTTTGTAATGGAATGTGCCGCTATTATAAAAGTTAAATGATAATTAGAAAACTCAAGTTAATATGTGGTTACTAGTATCTAGAATCCTTCAAATTGTCAAGATGCTTTATTATGTTTGGTACAACTGGTTGTTCAGTGTCACAGTTTTGATACCCTTCTATTTGTTTTTTTTTTAGCTGATTGTACTTCCCTGACCTTTTTTTTTTCTTACTCAGTTTTCTACATTCTTCTTGGCTCAATAAACGCTTGAATCAAGTTTGTTAGGAGAATAGCCTAATACTACGTTATAAGTTTATTTGTATATTAAGACTCGCTTTTCTATATACATTAAGAAACCACTTTCTTCTTTCTCTCCCTAATAATGACAGTTTTGCCGTCATCAGAGAGTTTCCAATTGATCTTATGTTTGGAAACAAGTTCGTCAAAATTCAAGTCATGAGGTAAATAGTTCTGTTCAAGATCAGATTTTTGCAACGTGTAATAGCAACAGCTTATAGTTTTTATTAGACGACGTACCATTTTATCATGACCCAATTTCATTAATGAAACAATGGCTTCGTTTCTTTCTTCATTGTAAATTCTGACCCAATGGTAGTAATTCCCGTTAATCCAGCTTTGAATAACAGTTAGAATCTCCTTTTTATGGGGAATATATCTGAAATATAACTGGATCGCTCGTGGTATATTTTCATTTAGATGTACAAGATGAAGTATTAGGATAGTAGCTATCTCTTCGAACTCTAGGTCAGAAAGATCCAATTCCGCTCTGTGTAATATTAAATAATTGATACTCGGTATATATGTCTGATAGTGACCCAACACCGAAGATATACGAACTGAAAACATAAAGACTTTTTTATGAAATGCACTAGGTGGATCACAAAGAAGAGCTTCACGTAATTTTCGAGTTGATAAAAGTATTGAATCCATGGTTATATTTTCCGGTTTGGGAAAATCGCTATCGGTGTTGTCTATACTTTGATAATCTTCTTCATTGATCAACTTAGAAAGACCAAGATGTAAAGAATTTGGGGTGCTGCAAGAGCAAAATCGAACAAACTGGAATAGTATTTGGCGGTAAAACTCTACTCTATCATGTTCATTGTTACGAAGTCTGGTGTCATTTCCTCTACTGACTAACCCAAATTCATCTTTAGGAGCCGACTTGGATTTTGCAAACCTAGCCAATCTTTGTTTGTTCTTCTCCTGTTCTTCTGGAGTTAATGTTGCATTCAGATTAGATCCCTTCTTTCTATAACTAGACGCTCCGCGCTTTGACTTGTGTGGTGGAACATATATACCTTTCTGAGTGTTGTTCGATTTGAACGGTTTGTTGTTGATGTACTCTGGAGGTGTTTTCTCTATTGATGATGCCAATGATGACAGTGAATTGGAGAAATCATTATCAGTTATGTTGGTATCAGAACCTAAATAATTATCTGATCCCGTCCCTCTCTTGGTTCTGTTGTTACTATTCTGAGTCTGTCCAAATCTCATGACTCAAAACCCTTCGGGATATAATGTAATTTGAGGTGGTCTACTGTAATATGTGATTATAAATAATCTTGTTCTAGAAAAAAAGAAACATGTACGAAAAAAGACAACCGTACTCACTAACTGTAACATCATAATGTTCTCGAACAAGGCAATTGCTTAAATCAAAAAAATATAAAGATAACCCACTCGTTATACTCTTGTAGATTTCAATCAAAGTATCCAGATACTTCCAGTATTGCCAGCTTTACAATGTAGAAAAGGAAAAAGTAGAGTAATGCTACTAATGATAAATAATCAAATAATTAGTACAATAAAAGTGTATTAATTAATCAAGAACAATAGAAAGAAAAGGGAAGGAGAAAAAAAACATATCGTTGACATTCGTCTCTTCTGGGGACTATTATTTAGCTGCTAATAACAGAGTAAATTCTTGGATATCAATCTCACCATCATTGTTGGTATCAGCTTCTTTAATCATTTGATCCACATCAGCATCAGACAATTTCTCACCAATTGAAGTCAAAACGTGTCTTAACTCGGCAGCACTGATTTTCCCATCACCGTTTCTGTCAAATACTTTGAATGCTTCTGCAATTTCTGCCTCTGAGTCTGTATCCTTCATCTTTCTTGCCATCATAGTCAAAAATTCCGGGAAATCAATTGAACCATCAGAGTTGACATCAACTTCATTTATCATGTCAGTCAACTCACTTTCAGATGGGTTTTGACCTAAAGATCTCATAACTGTACCTAATTCTTTGGTAGTTATTTTACCATCGCTATCTTTATCGAATAAAGAAAATGCTTCTTTGAATTCAGCAATTTGTTGTTCTGATAATTTTTCAGCCTTTATAAAGTTGATAGTTAGTATAAACGATTGTTGTAGATAGTAGAATCGTACAGACAAAACACATTTCATGTAGAATCTATAGAAGTAACACGGGTAGATCAAAATGAAAAATAGCTAAACACATTCCATGTCACCATGACCAATGAGCTCAAACATGCTCTCCTTTGTCTCCATAAGGTTCATCTTGAGCAACTGTCACTATTCAAATCATAAACATACCATCTTGAGTTATATTTTGTATACAAATTAAAGAAAAAAAAAATTAAAGGAAAGGGGAATGAAATAGCAAGGAAAAAAAAAACAGAACAACCTTCACAGAAATTTTAGTCGTGATTTTGTTTGTTGTCATTTGGAATTCTTGCTTCACTTTAAAAATAGATTTACAGAATTGAAATTACACGACCAGAGGCTTTTTCTTTTATTACGCGATAAGCCTAATTCAACCAACTGTTAGAAACCTTGATGGATAATGATCAGGAAAACGCTAACTCTGAAGAGTATCCTAGTTTCTTGAGATCTTTAGATGATGAGAGTTTTATCACACATATCCAAGATTTAAACAAGCAGCATCTGCAAAAGAATCGGCAAGACTATCCCTTTGAACATGTCTCTACACCCAAAAAGATGGCGTCTTTCAACAGTGCCATCAGTTCAGACCCTTTTGACGATGGATTAGATGAAGAAATAATCAATCATGTTAACAAAATTGACGACAAGAAAGCTTTATCCGGTGACGAAGATGACAACAACAAAGAAACAGTGGGTAAATTGCATGAATTTGGTGATTATGCCACTTATTTCCATTCTAAAAGATTGAAACAACAAAAACAAGATGAAGAGTATGTGAAATGGGATAAGAAGAGACGCAAATTGCAAAATGTCGAATACGAGCCGAAGCAGATTTTTAAAGGGTGTTCTATTTTTGTAAATGGGCATACGAATCCCTCTATAACAGAGATTCATAGATTAGTGATTCTACACGGTGGACAATTTGTGAGCTACATGGTTAATAAGTCAAGTGTGACACATATAGTTTGTGATCGATTGACACCCCGAAAAAGTATTCAGTTCAAAAATTGTCGCGTTGTGAAAGCTCAGTGGATTGTGGACTCTGTTGCACAACAGACATTACTAGATTGGACACTTTACAGACTGATACTGGAAGTAGCTTATGACCAAAGAAGATTGGATTTTGCCAAACAACTGACTATTGAAGAAAGCAAGGAGATAAACGGCGAATGTGAGAATAATAAAGAGGAGGACTTAGATGGTGAGATAAATTCGTCCTTATTTGGTGAGGATAACGCAGACTTCTTAGATAAACTGCAAGAGTTGGAAACTTTTTTTGAGAAACGTGAAGGTCTTGTACAAGAGCCAGAAGAGGACTTGCCAGTTGTAACTGATGAGCCTCCACAATCGGGTAAAGGTATTCATAAAGTGAATAACAAGTACGTCCTAGATGCACGGCATCCAGACTTTCTTCCAAACTTCTTTGCAAACTCCAGATTACACCATCTCAGTGTATGGAAGGCTGATCTAAGGCTTAAGTTTCTTCGTAGAATAGTGAAGGAAAGGTTGCACCAGCCAGCTAGTCACTTTCAAAATCCATTCATAGACCCAGGTGAGAAAAAAGTAATTATGCACATTGACTTTGACTGTTTTTTTGCTACTGCATCTTGTTTGAAGCGACCAGATCTAGACCTGAGTAAGCATCCTATAGCGGTTTCACATGGTGGTAAAACTTCTGATATAGCTAGTTGCAATTATGTTGCTCGAAAATATGGGGTTAAAAATGGCATGTGGCTCATGCAAGCGACAAAATTGTGTCCTGACTTAATTTTGTTACCCTATGAGTTTGAAAGTTATGAAAAATTTTCTTCTGAATTTTACAATTACCTATTGACAAGCAAATTTTTTGATTCTATTTTCCCTGTCCTGATTGATGAAGTGTTAGTTGATGCCACATCTTATTGTCATAGTGGAGTCAGTGATAGTGTGAGTTTAGTAAATGAATTGGCTACTCGCATTCGCAAAGATGTGTTTAAGTTAACAAATTGTCCCGTGAGTGTTGGTGCTTCAACAAATGTCCTCTTGGCCAAATTGGCTCTTAGAAAGGCAAAACCTAATGGCCAGTTTTACTTGTTTGATGACATTGAAAAGTTTTTGGAATCTATATATATCAAAGATTTGCCGGGTTTTGGAAGAGGGATATTAGAGAAATTAAATTCAGAAATACAGTCTAGTAACCCTCAAATCAAAGATGTTGTCACTATACTGAAACAAAGACTTGTCCAGTTATTAGGAGAGAAAACAGGCACCAAGTTGTTTGAATATGCCAGAGGAATGGATGAAACAAGTATCGAAATTGATACCAATAACCCTGAAGCGGTGTTAGGTAGAAAATCTGTTTCGGTAGATGTTAATTTTGGTATCAGATTTGACACTGTTGAAGAATTGGATGATTTTTTGATGAGGCTTTCTCGAGAATTATATCAGAGACTTGTATCTCTCGGTATATGTGGATCTAGTTTAACTCTTAAACTTGCCAAAAGAGCTGAGGGTGCAAGTATAAACCCACCTAAATTTTTGGGAATGGGGCGTTGTGATTTTGTCAATAAATCTTCCAAATTAGGTGTACCAACCAATGATTGGGGTATCATAGGCAACGAAGTGAAAGTACTTTACAGGATGGTGAACATTCCTGTTAAGGAGTTGCGTGGTATTTCAATTACTATTTCAAAACTAGTGGACGCTGAAGGTGTCAAATCTAATAAACAGATGAGATTGCCCTTTAAAAAGGCAGAGAGCAATGCATTGAGTGTGAGGGATTTAAAGCAATTGCAAAAGATGTCTGATTCGAAAGATAATAAATCTCAGAAATTGATATTCAGCAAGCAACTGCCAGAAAAAAGACATGTTAATAAAGTTTTAATTCTGCACGAATTTGCTGATTTCAAAAGCTTGGATTGGGAGGTTTTCCATGTACTACCTGATGAAATCAAACTGGAACTAAAAGTAGAATTAAGACGGCGTGGCATGCTATCAGAGAAATCAACTCCAACAAAAGGGAAAACTTACTTGCAGCAGTTGTTACCCACTCAAGCAGGAAATGCCCCTAAATATATAAGAGTGACTGAATCGCCTCAAAGAAGGAAGTCTCCTAGAAAGAGTAGACTGGAAACACTGCTGCCAATTAAAGTTACAAAACAGGAACCTGTATATGAAGAGTCTCAGTCATATGATACCTCAGTATTAAATGAGTTACCGTCTTCGATTAAGGAATCTGTCATAAGGGATGTGGAGTATAAAGAAAAGATTAAAAAGTTTGACTTGGTTTCAATGCGAGATAAATTGGCTCAAAAATTAGAGAACAAAAAAGTGCCAGTAAACGAGGTTACGTCAGACTGGATCAAAAGCCAAGAAAAACTTAATAAAACACCTTTATTCTTGAATGAGCAATTGAAGGATAATGAGTTATCTGTAAAGTTGGATGATTGGGTGAAATCGTCCCTACTTCAAGGAGGACCACACGAGGAAGACATGGATTATTTTGCTTTGTTTGTACAGACAATGTTGCAACGAGATCAGTTTAATAGAGTTTTGTTGTTATTGAGAAGGGTTAAGGAAAGATTAAAGTACCATAAAACCTTAATAAACTGTCAAGTTTTCAATGAAGAAGAATATTTGGTGTATGAAGAATCGTTTGAAGATTGGTATAAACAATTAGATAACAAAGTACAGCCACTAGTTGATTGTTATTCAAAGGAGAAAAAGATTCAAGTGGGCTATATAGGAGTTGTTTAGGATCGTTATACAGTCTGGTTTGTATTATTGTTAATAGATTAATGAACTCTGTTTGTCTCTTATATACTATTTACCCCCAAAAAGAAAATGTTTGTAGCGTATGTAAACAAAAGAAAAACGCCCCCCAGAAAAAACCATGTCCACCACCATGCAAGTATTGTCAAACACTGCCAATGGCAACAAAGAGAAAAGTGTACATTACACTATCAGAGTCTGCAACCAAGATAGTAGATCTACTCCCGTCCAATAAGGGAAGACAGTCGTTAGTACTAGGTTTAATCGAGGCATATAAATTGATAGACTTGTGTGATGGAACTATAGATATTTATCCCGCTCAAACTAAAGATCTTACAACATATCACGACGACGAGTTTGTTAAACATTTGATGGGACCTCGAACATTTCTAGATAAAAATTTCAACAAAATTGATAAGGCAGAAACAGATTTAACAAATGTTGTAATAGAGGAAAATGATCTAGATGAGAAATATGGACTAACTTTCGATTGTTATCCATTCCCATCTTTGGACTTATATGTGCAGTTAACTGCAGCTTCTAGTATAAATGCTGCTAGAAAAATAGTTCAACAGGTCAAGGAAACCAAAGATCAAATAATTGCAGTGAATTGGTATGGAGGAAGACACCATTGCCACAAATCTCATGCAGCTGGGTTCTGCTATGTGAATGATGTGGTACTATCAATTAATATTCTACGTAAAAATTTGGGTTCTGTGTTTTATCTTGATTTAGATTTGCATCATGGGGATGGGGTTGAAAACGCATTCAAGTTTTCCAAAAAAGTTGCTACTTGTTCGATACATAGATATGATATTGGATTCTATCCTGGTACTGGGAGTTTAAAAAGCTCTAGGGAGAATACATACAATATTCCAACTGAGAAGGGGCTAAATGATTCTAGTATGTTATGGATAATCAAAGAAATTGTAGCTCCCTTGATACTGAATTTTGGCCCAAGGGCTATTGTCATTCAATGTGGTTGTGATGGATTGGCTCTAGATACACATAAGGAATGGAATATGACTATTAAGGGGTATCGTGACAGTATAGACTGGATACTAAGTCATTTTAGTGAAATTCCAATAATGTTATTAGGTGGTGGAGGATACAGCCATACAGAGACAGCAAAATGTTGGACATATCTTACAGGTCTGGTTCTAGGGGTCAGTGATATCGATACATGGGATATACTACCAGAACACAAAAATTTAGATGCATATGAAAAAGATGGTTTCAGATTTTGGACGGATCACAATTCAGGTCCTAGTAAAATGAAAGATCACAATAGTGTAGAATATTTAAATGACATTAAAACCCATTTATTGTCTCTATAAAATTATATATCTACCACTAAACTGTTTAAGATTTATTTTCAAATATAGAACTAAAAGTTTGCATCCAGTTCTCATCCCATCTGGAATTACTCTCCTCTAAAGCCCCTTCCTTTATTGATCTTAACAAGGCATCATCGGTGAACACTTCAGTTACCAAGCGAGCCACTTCCTTTGTTTGATCTGATTTGCTGTTTGTGATTAGTCCATTAACTTTGTTTTTCACCAATTCATCTATGGCTGGGAAATCTAGTGATACAACAGGTACGCCACAGCCAAAAAAATCAACAATTTTCATTGGTAAATCTATGCCACTGGATGAAGTGTGCAAGGAAATGCCCAAATCGGCACATGCTAGTACTTTAGGATAGTCCTCTGAACTTAACCATGCACTTTTCACGCAAACTTTGTTTGTAAACTCTAACTTATCTACCGTCTCCAAAAATTTACCTTTTAAGGGTCCCTTTCCAGTAACAATTAATAGTATTGGTGGCGTGTTTGGTGTATTTTCATAATTTTTCAATGCATCTAGCAAGATATTAAAGTCTTCATCAGGAGTAAATGAAGTTGAGCTGATCAACACCTTATATTTTTCAATGTCAATGTCTTCAAACAACTTGTGTTCTGACATAAACTCTCTCTTATTCGACAAAGGTTGGAATTGTACACCCGGTCTATCGTACAATGTAACAATTTTTGACTTTTGAAATCCAAATTCTTTGACTAGATACTTTTTCATGCTTTTCGTAACAGTTATATTGAGATTGGCAAATTGGCCCAAAAACTTTTCATAAAGCTTCACCAATTTCACAAACGGGTGGTTTAAATTATTGTATCTCAAATTCAAAATTGTATAATTCAAATTGTGCCAATCAATAATTAGCTTTGTTTCTCTACTGAAAACTGTTTTGAATAAAATCACAATCAATAGTATGGGAATACTAGGTGGGTTCTGTATCATAATGTAATCTGATCCTCTGGTGTCCCATAATATACTCCAAATTTTCCCGCATTGTCGAACAACTTTGAGGATCGCAAACATAATAAATGGCAAATTGCTAGTGTTTTTGATTGCCTCTATTGGAATAATATCAATGTTTACATCATCCACAATTTGGTGTGATGGCTCTGTTTCAACATAACCACACAAATTGACATAGTAATCCAACTTACTGAATGACGACGCATGATAACACATTCTAGGTGAGTGGCCCAAGTCTCCTAGCACAAAAATTGATATTGTTTTTCGTTTGTTTGATCTGTTTTTATGAAATATCCATGGTAATATATGGTAAGCTAAGACTGGCAAGCTAATATAGATCCCAATTAAGCAATATAACCATGGTCCAGAGTATTGCCATACATGATCAAATCCTTTATATTTAATAATTTCTCCCATACCACTGTATAAACTAGTGTTGGACTAATATGTGTATATGAAGAAAAAGTTGTTTAAAATACCAAAAAAAGGAGAAAGATTATAAAGACAAACAAATATTAAACGGAAAATTCAAAAAAAAAATTGGTGGTGCTAAAGTCCAAAAAATATAACGACAACTGCAGGACTCGAACCTGCGCGGGCAAAGCCCAAAAGATTTCAAGTCTTTCTCCTTAACCGCTCGGACAAGTTGCCTAATTTTCTGTAAAACAATTGACATGCATTTTCTACTGAGTACACATTTCAGTATAATTAATTCAAAAGACACGCTGTTGGTTGCTGGTAATGCTTTAATGGATCAGTTTAGCTCTACCCCAATACCTACATTATATGAAAATAAACAAAATTTGTTGTTTTCTCTCTGTCTTGGCTGGGATGATAGTGCTACTCATATCGTAGATACACAAAGTTGAGATAATAACGATAAAAAAAAGAAAACAAATAAATAAATAAAATGCAAATCCAGTTACAACTGCTTAGATTTTTCTCTTTTATTCCAATATCCCGAGAGTTAAATATCCATATAACCAAATGTCTATCAACTATAATGCACAACCACATGCAGTGGACGTGCCTGTTACCGATATGGATGATCCTGAGGATGACATTATTTTTGCCGAACAAGCTTCTACACAACAGAATAGAACACGAAGTTCGTTTTTAGATAATTTAGATTTCGAAAATAACAATGCAAGGTCTGAGTCTGGAGGGATCTTGAACAAGTTTCGGTCCTTTTTCGAATCAAGAGCGAGGCAAAATGATGATTACGAAATGGTTCTGCGTTTTGACGTAGATAGTACAAACGACAGTGATGACCTAGATAATCAACCACCAATCGACATTAGAGAACGCAGACTTCAATTATTGGAGAAACAAGTCAAAAATCGTACTGTTGTGGGTAGTATATTTTTACTTACAGTGGGTATATTGACATTTGTGCTATTTTTCAATAAAAATAGTGTTACACTTTTATTGAATAGTGGACCATCCCGTAAGATCTATTCAAATTCAACACATGAGTTTCACCAAACAACAATATTGATATCACTTGATGGGTTCCACCCTCATTATATCAACCCTTTGGACACCCCTACCATGCATAATATAATGAAGAATGATTATGGTGCACCATACATGACTCCTAGTTTTCCTTCCCTGACTTTCCCTAATCACTGGACATTGATTACCGGATTGTATCCATCTGAACACGGAATAGTGGGGAATACATTTTATGATCCAGTGTTGAAAAAGCAATTTATAAACACCAATCCTAAAGTTGGAGGGTTGGATCCAGATTTTTGGAGAGGCGGCGAGCCAATTTGGAAGACCGCCAAGAGGCAAAATGTTAGATCTGCAGTTCATATGTGGCCAGGTTCAGAAGTACCACATATTGGCCCAACAGAGGATTTTGATAGATACAATGGGTCCGAATTACTATCTTCGAAAGTGGATAGGGTTATGGGTTGGATAGATCGTGAATCCATAGAGACAAGACCAGAATTGATTCTTACCTATGTTCCCACTATTGATCAATTTGGACACAAGTATGGAATTTCAGGACAAAACTTAACTGAGGCATTGACTTATGTCGACAATTTTATTGACCTCATGCAACAAGAGATTCATAAAAGAAATCTTGATGAAATTGTCAACATGATCATTGTAAGTGATCACGGAATGGCTCCGACTTCCAATGATAGATTGCTCTATCTTGATGATTTGGTAGATTTGGACAAGATTGAGCATATTGATGGATGGCCATTGTTTGGCTTGCGACCTAAGGGGGACATTAATGATTTTTACACTGAACTTTCAGATAACTTTGATAACCTAGATTCCAAAGTGACATCACATTATCATATATATAAAGTTGAGGATATACCACCAGAGTTTCAATTTGGTGGTGAAATAACTGCTCATAAATACAATTACCGCTTAGCCCCAATCTGGATACTTCCTGACGTTGGATATTCAATTACTACACATAAACAAATGGAAGACAATGGGTTTCAGTATAAACCCAAAGGTGTTCATGGGTATAATAACACTCACTTGCTAATGAGAGCAATATTTTTAGGAACTGGACCATACTTTAGAAACAAAAATTTAAAAGTGGAACCATTTGCCAATACAGAAGTTTATAACTTGATTTGTGATACATTAGATATTGTACCTGCTCCAAATAATGGAAGCTTACCACATGAAATTTGGTCTCAAAAACTCCCTGATGAATGGAAAGATGATTTGACTTTCCCAAATTTGCCATTCCAAGTTGAGCATATTGTTAGAACAAATGCAACTTATGATTTGCTTTGGAGAAAAGGGGACGAAGCTAAAATTGATCCTGCTCCAGCTCCAACAAATAAGCATCCGGTTGAATCTATGAAGTCAGAGGAGTCAACTATTACCTCTCTAGAAACAGAATCGTTGCCGAAACCAAGTGATTTTATTTCGTCTTCAACTGGCACCACAATGGAAACGCTGACAACTACCAAAGCTCATGAAGGATTTGGAGAGATTATAGGAGATATCATTGGTGGAATTGGAGACGGCTTTGATGCCATTGGTGGTGTAGTGCATGATTTTATAGACGATATCTTCAATTGAAGTTACCTAATTAGAATAATATAAGTATTTATTTGTTTTATTTAAAAAACTACTATTTGCTATTTTTTTTGGGGGCTCTTTGATTAATACTATACACCCGCATTTATACCTTTGATATTGTGTGTGGCTAAAACTAGTCAAAAACGCTTGTTGAAAGCAGGTTTGAATGGTTTGCGGGTGAATCAATCACAAATGGAGAGTTTGTATTTCTTGTTGGGGTTTCTGGAATCAAGTTGGTGTCTAATGTGTCTAACGAACGATTGTGGTTAGGACTTTTGGATAAAGGTGAGTCATCCGTTGAGTCTTGGCATAATCTAACAATCTCCTCTTTGCTAAGAGAAAGAAAAGTCTTTGATCTGGTTATAATTGCCCATTTTCGTTTAATCAACTCCAATACTGTCACTATAAAAATTGATTCGTTCGAAAAAGCCAAGTCTCTCCAGATTGTCAATAATGTAGAAATGGATGTTTCATCGTCAGAAAAGTTATTATCAAACTGGATAAATAATTTGAATAATTTCTGTAACAATAAATATCCAAGTTCTTTCAATTCATATAAATTTGTCAAAACAAGTAAGCCTGAATAATCAACCAACGTAAGCTCGCCAATGTATTTTTCATCAAAGTCAATGGTTCCAACATACAAGTAATAAATCAAAGCTTTGATTCGATTAATTGGCTCGGGAAGAAACAATTTGTTTTCTAATGCCTCATTCATTCCTGTCAGTATCATTCTTTGAAAATGAGGCCAACGGGCTACAAGAACTGTCTTGTGAACTCTGATAGATTCCGTTTGATATTCTAGTTGGGCTTCTACTTTATCCTTGTCTTCAATACTCAGCAATGCAATAATTTCGAAATCGGTGAATGCAGAACTCAAAAGTAGTCGATGGTAATCCAATGATAATGGATTTTCGAGTTGGGATGGGATGCCAAACTTTTGCATTTCAATTTGTAATACATAGTTTAGTCGAGTCGATTCCTGTTCTTCGTCTTCGTCGTCTTCGTCTTCTTCTGCCCTTCCCCTTCCCCCTGTGTCTCTTCTCCTTCCATTGCCATCAATGTCAGACTCATGTTCATGCCCCTCATCATCATCTTCTGTCATAATATTCTCGTTCATATCACTGCTAGTGTTCAAACAAGCCCCAAAAGGGTGGCTATTCCTTTTCTTTCTCTTTAGTGCTCCCAACAAGTACAACTTACCTTCATGATTAGTAAACGCTGTTTTCCAAATATAGTCGTTCATATTTTTGTCCGTAAAATAATGACTTAGATTATTTTGTGAAAATAAGTTTTGAGCTTCAAAATTTCCAAGATCAAAACAAGAAATACTGAGTCCGTTGTTAGGATAATTCCACAATGGTAATTTGACAAACAAACTTGTGGACGGATTGATTTTGCTACTTAAAATAGCTAGATCATAAAATCCTGTTGGGGGCACATTGGTGATATCTAAATTTAAATAGATTTCTCCCATTGTTTTCGTTTTCAAAGAATAATAAGTTATTGATTTGACGTGGTTCATGTCCTTATCTAATCCACCAAATGAGAAAATCCGGTCTTCGTAAATCATAATTGTATGATCAAATCTATAAACAAACTCAATCGGTCCCAGCCAAATGCCCAAAGTCAAGTCGTAACAGTACAAATCATTTAAAGGGGTAGATTTGACCAACCCACCACTAATATATAGTTTTGATCCATCACGGGACAAGCAGCAAGCATGTCTTGATCGGGAACTAGGACAATTTTCCAATGCAAAATCAGGTGGACCTATCCATTTTTTATTGAAAATGTTATAAATCATCATCAAACTATCTTTTTTGATCTCTCCAGTACTTCCGTTCATTGTGTCTTGTCTTGTTGACGCGGTTTGTCTGGTACTAAACCGTCTACTCTCCAGTGTTGGAATCTCATCTTCAAATGGTAGCCCACCGTACACTAAAACGTTACCATTACCAATATATACTGACAGATGCCCCTCTCGATATAATCCATCAATTTTGTTGTCTATTTCCCATTCCATAGTGGACGTATTTAGTAAGTACACATTGCTATCCAATGCATCATATTCATCAAACCCTCCATATAAAAAAACGTATGGTGTACCTGTACATGCCACAATAGTTGATTTGAAATTATGTGATGGGATTGACCCTAACGATTTATGGATTGCAAGACTTGGACATTCTGATGGCCTCATTTCAACCATTTCATTGAAATTTGTACCATATACTATGTCAAATTCAAGTGTTCGGTGTTGTTGTATTCCAAACTAATTCTTTGTATAGAATTTGTCTAGGTATGTATATGAGTTTCTCTCTTTTGATAGATTTCAAAAAAAAGAGAGTAGTGGGATGACGGTGATATAGTGTTTGGTGATGTTGATAGTGTGGTTAGTGTAGCATCGCGATAATGTTTCAAATGCGGATAAGAAGAGGGGGGGATTGGGAATAGAGAAAAATCGAAAGTAGTGTGCGCCATTACAAATATTTGTACTCACAATTTACAACCAAGTAATGTTGGAAGTTAGACAATCAAGTCAATGCTAGAGTCAACTGTTTGAAACCAAGGGCTTAGTATCAAATACCTACTGACAACTCTTTAGTTTATTTCTTCTTTCATTTAGTTTTCTTGTATATTTCTCAGTTGTATACACCTTTACCAAGTTTCAAATGGATCTTTGTCAGTTTCACTGATTATAACTTGATCAGCCTCGTTCAATTCATTCTTCAATTGTTCTTGAATTACTTTTAAGAATGCTCTTTCTGTGTTTGAATGATTGCAACAAATCACTGAAGATCCGGATTCTTTGAAAAACAATGCTTCATGATGCGATAATTCACCTGTGTAATATAAATCTGCTTCAACTCCTTTAAAAACGCCACCTCCAGAGCCAGCACAAATGGCAATTGTCTTAATGTCGTGTTCAATTCCATCTTTTGATAGAGCTACTTGTACATGATCCAAACGAAGTTGCTCCTTGATATTAGATACTAAATTTTTCAATTTTGATGGTTTGCTCAATTTAACCAATCTTCCCATTCCGCATTCAGAATCGGTTTTATCTTGTTCAATTGGGATTGATGATTCAACTTTTTGGTTTTTGGTAATACCTTCCACTAAAAAATCATTAACACCTCCTTTGGCACTATCAACGGCAGTATGTGGAGAATAAACACTGATCTTATTTTGAATTAATTTAATGAGTGATCTTTGTTGAGGGTCGTTATGTGTAATTGACTTTAATCCACGAAATATAAAGGGATGATAAGCCATGATGAAATTGACATTTTTGGAAATTGCTTCATCAGCAACAGCTTGAGTTAAATCTATTGTTAATAATACTTTGACGGGTAATTTTGTATTGGTTTCTGAATCGGAATCTTCAAAAGAACTAGAATCAACTAGTAATCCAGTATTATCCCAGGTTTTGTCGGCCAAAGCAGTGGGATAAAATTTTTGAACTGTTAAATAAGAAAGTGGGTGGTTGTTAGTAGTCTAGTAGACATATGTGTCAGTATTGATTGAGTACATACTCGCATTGACAACTCTTTTCACTGAAGACTTTGACATGTTGAGTTTATATTGTGAACCAGTAATTGGTTTTGTAAGTTGAATTGCGATTTTTCAAAAAATTTGTCTTTGGTTTTTTTTCGGTCTTTTTCTTCTGTTTTAAGCGTATTTTATTCTGGGTGCAATTTGAAATCCAAATAACAGAAATTTGTGGTAAACACATAACTATTCAACTATGACACCTTAATTCTAGAGTATTTTTGTATTAATAAATCAATTTGAAATAGTACTAAAATTTTTCAGTTAAATTATTTCTTTTTTATTTAAAGATTGCAAAAAAATTCAACCAAATGGTTAACAATCTTTGTTTGCGACTTGATAATAACATAATCTCAACTTCTTAAAAGTCTTACCTTAGATGAGAATAACATAGCATTAACAGATAACTCAACACCTAATAGTTTATGATTGTCAGATTGGTGCTTGTCATTTATAATTGTATAAATCAATAGATTAACTTTGCAGTATATTACATCTATCTAAAAGACCGGGATTAAAACCCGAAAGAAAAGTTGCCTTTTTAGCTTAGTGGTAGAGCGTTGCACTTGTAATGCAAAGGTCGCTAGTTCAATTCTGGCAAGAGGCAATTTTTTTATTTTTTGTCTTCTCAATCAACCCGTAAATCCTTAAAATTCAAATGTTTGGGGGTGTTTCTAGCAATCCTCATCATCAATAACATTTGATACATCAAATAAAATGATCCATTGTTGTTGTAAATGCAACCATATGGGATCAACTTTTGATCATTCGAGTTTTGTTTTTTTGGTTTTGTTTTAGATACGTTTCTCATAACTTTAAAATCAAAGGAAAAAGATTTGAGAATGTTGTATTTCTTTCCCAATAGCAACAACACTTGAAACAATGATATCATAAAAAGAGGAATATCAATAATCGTGGGCAATTTAAATTGCTCTATTTTTTTGTAGATCCATTGATTAGGTTTATGATAATGGGGTCATGTATTTTTGATCAACGAATTGTGTGTGTATATGTGTGTGTGGATTGTAATTTGTTTAATTGATTTGGCTGTCTAGATCAACCCCAAATCATTGTCTCAAGTAGCAACGTTATCAATGGCTTCAAAAATTATGAGCTAGTTATACCATTTTCTAATACACTCTAAGTTGTTGTGAACAAATTATACATTGATAATTGTTTAAAAAAGAAAACTCAAAACCACATAAAATTAATCAATTAATCTAAAACATAATACACATAATTAACACATACACAATACAAATTATAGAATTGAAAAAACAAACAAAACAAAAGCAAGAACCTAGTAAATCCCAAAAATAAAACAAAAGTTAAGTAAAAAAAAAAAAGAAATGACAATAAGAGCCTATTCATATGTATAAAATGATATTAGAT
>OKKB01000060.1_pt1 | contig 78778 bp, 44 predicted proteins | sample 1613931 | NCBI WGS metagenome assembly OKKB01 (sample SAMN04436893, study PRJEB24849) | human gut metagenome | biome: human gut; feature: NICU; material: stool | host: Homo sapiens | place: USA: Saint Louis, MO | collected 2012-02-08
AGTGAATTAATCACAAAGGAAATTAATTTTTGACGAAAACGAATTGAAAGTATATAAATTGAAAAAGAAGTGAAAGTAAAATAAAGGAAAACAAATTTTTTTTAGGAAATTAGGAATCATTTATATATTTGTTATTATCAACAGTTATTAAGGAAATAATTGAAAGCTTATTGTGATAATTTTACTATTGTTGTACGCCAAAAAGAAGAATTTGATGAAAATTACAAAAGAGAAGAGAAGTTTAAAAATTCGACCGTCAAAGTTTTCTATTTGCAGTAATGTTTCTATTCTAGGAAGATTTGAACAATCACGTAGAACCTAATTTAGTGTTAAAGCATTTCACTATGAATTTGCAGTGGGTGGTTGTGGTTGTGGTTGTGGTTGTGAAAAAAAAAAAAAAAATCTAACTGTGAAAGGGCCAACAGCAAATCTCATTTCCTAATTAGGAAATGTAATTTTAAGTAGCTTTTTACCTGATTTGAATTTAGATTTTTCTTTCCTAAATGATTTCTACTATAATTCAAATAGCTCATCATCCATGGTTGGTTAATTGAAAGTAGCTTTACAAGTGATATTAGTTAATGCTCTAACAATAACTTACTTTCCATCGTATTCAATGTTTGTGAATTGTTATTGAAATAGAAGAAGATAAATCTTTGGGTGGGAAAATTGTGTGTGATGCGACAAAGAAACAAAAAAAGGGTTGCACGCATAAATGAAAGTCGTGTGAAGTGTCACATTTTTGTATATTTTCCTAATAGGGAAATTTACCTACTCAAGTAAAATTGGATTTGGTTAGAAATCACAAACCTTTTTAGTTATTTTATTACCACCTATAGGATAAAACTTATTAGGAATTTCAATCACTTGGTTAGCAATTTTCTAGAAATCTCCACAATTGTATAATAGTTGATTTTTTTTTTCCTATAAAACAGGAAGGGGGAGAAGGGAGATTAGAACTATTTGAATTACTTTCAACAATTTAGGTAAAAAGATTTTGTAGTAGTTGAGGTATATATGTAATATTTCCAATATAGAACATTACGTTTTATCTTTTATCTTATCATTTATCATAAGGACCATTAGTTGATACTTTTAGAAGTTTCCCCTTTTTCTGTCTTGTTTGATTCAATTTGATATAATTTTTTTCTTTTTCAAAATTAGGCAACTCATAAAACTGTTTACGTATATTCATGTCAAATCTAAGATTCGAGAATAGAAACAGAAAGGAGAAGGAGTTCAACATCGGCTTATTATAATTGTACTGTGTTTTCCCCGCTATCATAACCATAATTGATATATCTATATATTGTACCAAAAAAAATTTTATACTATCTATAAATAGATACTGATTATTTCATTAGGAGGTTGTAAATAAGCCATTGTAAAACTGTAAAATCGTCAATTGTAAGATTCATCATTAAAAGAAATCTTTAATTTGCTTCTTGAACTCACACAAAACACGTAAAGAGTTTGAAAGAAGTTATGCAATTGAAATACAAATCTACAAGGTCGGGGTTTGTACAAGATATCACTTAGACCTTAGTTTGTTAGTTATACAGGAACAGTAAGAGGCAAATACCTACTCTATTCAACACTTTGAATGTCAATTATATATGTCTTACATGGATTTTATTATCTAAGTTGACATCTGGTGTCTCCCTATTTTTTTTTGCAATCAATTTGTTCACGAAATTACTTTAAAATTAATCACAATTTATACATTTTTGATTTTTCCAACGCGTAAAATTAAATTAAACAAACACCTACGTTGACGACGACAGATGATGATGAAAACTCATCAATTATTATTAATAGTTCTATTGTTAATGATTAAACTTATTCTATAATAACAAAGAATCTTTCTATTGTCAATATAAATATAAATATAAAAATGAAAAGAAATTAAGATCTTTTGTGCGTGTCTTTACGCCCTGATTTATTGTTTATTGTCACAGTGTAAAATGTTGTACACTCACTCACTCGCTCACTCGACCCACCACGACAATCACGTGCCGGAAATATCCAAGTCTCGTAATAAACATCCTCAGGTCTTGATAAAATGTTTAAAAGTAATAATCCAAATTCTTTAATAACTTCTAAAAAAAAATAATAACGAAACTGGAAATTACTGGTCTTTTTATCTATTGACTTATAAATATATATAATAACTAAAAATAAACTTCAGTAAAACTTTTACTCAGAAATTTCTTTTGACATTGTAATTCAGGACAAGTTGATGGTGCATAAAATTTTGGATTCAATATTGATATCTCAGCAGTACTACTGTTAGCATTACTGGTTTTCGATTTACGCAGTTTAGGTCGATTACCAATATTTTTAACACATCTACCACAAAATAAATGACCGCATTTAGCAACAAATATTCGTTTTGACAATTCAATATCAACTTCAGTAAATGGATAAACACAAAACCAAGGAGCTTGACAATTATAAGTTTCACAATATTTGGAAAATTTCTCATTATATCTGATATCACCTTTGAAATCATCGGGTGCACCTTCACCTAATACAATATTACATAATTCACATACTAAATTCTCATTTGATTTAATATTACTAGTATGTCTTTCATCTTGATTAGCAATTTTCTTTTCAATTTCATTTTTAGTCTTTTTATTATAATTTGTTTCTTGGGCAATTCTTCTATCAATCATTCGATTGGTATCATCTTCAATTCGTTGCATAATACTACGCTCTATAGCAGAATTAAATCCCCTAGGAGTATCAGAATCATCCATCAAATTATCAAGTGCAAATCCCACATCATGGAATGTATTTCCAAGGAACCGTAATTCATGAGGAACTCGATGGACAACAGCACCCAGAAAGGGAAGATTATGAAGAAACTGTGGGGAATCTGTATAACGAACTGGTTGACGTCTTTCTCTCCTAATTATATTCCCATCCCGACTCTCACTAAAAGTCGGTCCACCGTTTCCTCTCCGTAGTGCCTCTTCAGTAAAATGCACAGATCGTTGACGAGGAAGGGGAACTGCAACAGGCTGTGATGTTTCATTTTCAGTTAATTCCACATATGATCGTCTAGGAGTTCCAAATCCAAAACTATTTTCTCCTTGTCTGGATGAATTTTCTCTCTCTGCTCTTTCTGCTGCTTCTCTCATTGCAGCTAGTTCTGCTAGAGCACGACGGGCACTTTCTTGTAGTGCCTCATGATAGTTTTGTGGTCGTGGTTGTGATTCACCACCACCACCACCACCTTCTTCTCCTCCTCCTCCTGCAGAATTATCAAAGGTCACCCTTCTATCACGAAATTCCGATTGAGAAACTTGCATCCATGGTCGGTTCTCCATAAGAATTTGTCGAATTTGTTCTTGAGATGGTAATGGATATCGACGTTCCATATCCAATATTCTCCGTATTGCCCTCGCGATTGCTGGATTTAGGTTTCTTCTTGGAGCGTCTTCAACAATTGTATAATCATTATCCTCTCTAACAAATGGAATATCACCCACTGGTGTCAGTAGACGTCCATTATTTGGATCATATATATTTCGAACTCCTAATATTTGCAAATCATCGTCGTCCTCGTCCCTGTCCTCACCATTTCTGTTATTGTTGTTGTTGTTGTTGGTGGTGCTTGTGTTTGTGGGAACGCCACTGTGATTTAAATTCGACAGTGGAGTACTTAATGGAGTTGGATTTGCAGTGTTTACACTTACGATTTGCACGTCATTGTTTGCGTCACCGTTATTATCATCATCACGATAGTCTATATCACTTAAACTAGAGTCCTCCAGTTCTGTATCCAAATGAACGACGGTATTGGTTGATTGTAGTGGTGGCGCTGTTTCTTCGTCTGATAATATTTCTATAACTTGATCGTTACTTCCAGGGTTTGATGTTGCTTGTTGTGGGCTATTGTTGTTCCTAATTTCCGGTTCAATCTTCCTTCTTTTGAACCCAGGTTCCCGTGTAGGGTTATTGTCACTATTCATTATCAATAATAAATAGGGTCTGTATTAAATGTTTTATATTTTTTTAAAAAAAAATTGTTTTCTTAATAATAAACGAATAGAATTACTAAAGGAGGTGCTCCTTTTTTTTTTGCTCTGTCTGTCTCTCTCTTAATTTGATTTAGCTTTCCAATTTCTTTTTACACGCACGCACGCACGCACACACATTTACATTTCAGAACATTTACATTCACCTATAGAAGTTTATTAATTTTTTCTTAGTGTGAGGTTTCTTTTTTTATATACACGTTTTGTAACACGGCATGCTAGGTATATACTGCTACTTATGTTATATCTGTCTTTGCTAAAGTATAATAAGTATAGTTCACTTGTTAGATATTTCCGGACTTTAAAGATTTAAATAATTGTATAGAGATAAAAAGAAAAAAAACTATTCAAGTTGGACTACAAATGGTCAAGTTTTACTTATAATATTGTTAATACTTAAAACTACGCTAATAGCTTGTATTTTCTAGTTGAGTATGTAAAACCTACTTAGGAATAGACGGCAAGGGCGTCCAGTAGAGTATATATATATATATATACCTGACCCTGATGGTATGATGGTACTTAGTAGTCAGACATTAAAGGAAGGATTAAGAGAGCCCTGTATAGAGTTGTTGGTTGTCTATACTACCTTACAAATATAGATCAATATATTATTGACATTTTTTCTGGAATAAGTTTACACTTTATTTCCAACTCATTTATTTCAAATCCAACCGTGTTAATTAAATAATCTTACATAAAATGATTTCCATTTGTGATATACGGAAAACAAAAAGCCAGCCGCACATCATAAATACAAACAACTTTCATAAACAAAATGAAACCACCACTCATATATACTACTACACACTACCATCTAGTTTCATTCGTTTAGTTTCAGCTGCTAAGTTTTCTTCTTCTCTTTCATCTTCTTGTTGCTTTTCTAGTCCTTCTGGCAGTTGCAGTTGCAGTTGTAATTTTTGTTCTTGTTCTTCATCTCCATTTACCCAATGCTCTACTTGATCCAATTTTTCAGTGAATATTTGTGTTAATTTACTAATCATCACAAGTGATTCTTTTGCAAATTTGAATATCACATCATCTTGTGAATTTGATGGTGGGCCCAGTTGTTGTTGTTGTTGTAATGATTGTGGTAAACTCATAATAATATCTCTTATGGCATTCTTTAATTCAAAATCTTGATTAGATTGAGATCCATTAGATGAAACGGGACTCAAACCATTAGTCACTGAAGTATCACCCAAAGATGAAGGACGGAAATTGGATATTAAATGTATGATTTTCTTAACTGTTCCAACGATTTCTGTTTTAGTCTTTTGTGTTGCTTGTTCAGTAGTATTAGTTGAATTCGAGTCATGTGATTTTTGAGCAATTAATTTCTCTCGTTCCTCTTTAACGGCAATTTCAGTTTCATCGATTTTCTCTTGAAGAAATTCAACTTTAGAACTGATATTAGTATTAGCTAATTTCAAAATATTAATACAAAATTGTAATCTTTTCTTGGTATCAATTGAAGAATATGAAGAAATATTGGTTGTTTGACTCGATGCACTGAATCTTCTTTTCTTTTGTAACAGATTCTTTCCATCGTGTTGAATTTTGTAATCACCAAAATTTGAATTTGTTGGGGTGATATCAGTTGAAGATACAGCTGAGGCTTGTCTTGTTTGATGTCTTGTGTTTAATTTGGCTTCAATATTATTGACAACGGGTATGGCTGCAGATTCAACTATACCAGCAGCATAATTGAAGGATGGATAATTTCTTTTCGACGTTTCATAGTATTTAACTGCATTCATCACTATTGGGTGTCTAGCAACCATAGAAACAGTAGATACAATTGGATGTCTTTGGTGTTGTGGGTGTATTGGGGGTAATATTACTGGTGATTGTGCATCATCCATGGCCACTGTATCAGCATCAGATGGAGGTGTGCCATTCCTTGTCAACAGGGTTAAAGTCTCTGCTGCAGAAACCAACTCCGGTGCCTGTCCTTGTACTTGTGCTTGTACTTGTTGATCTTGACCCTGCACTGAACCATTTAAACTCAGTTGATAATTAGAAGTGGGGAGGTTATCTGTTTTGGAATATGGAGGTGGTGGAAGCTGTTGATTTGATATTGAAGGTGCTGTCATATTTTATAGATAATTCTTTCTTAGTAATAATAATAATAATGGGATATATGAAAAAAAATAAGAACCAATAACTAAACTTTTAAGTAATGTGGTATAATAGATATATAAATGAAATTCGGTTTCCCCCTTTTTATATATTAAATGGTTCGGAGATTTTACTTCGTTTTCTTGTTTTTCTGTTGTTTTAAGTTTTTAGGAAAAAGAAAAAAAAAAACCAAAAATCAAAAAACGGGTAAATATTAAAATGCACGTGAATATTAAATGTGTAGTGTTGTAATTTGACGATTTAAATGAGAAAAAGTGTTTGACCCTTTTAACAGTGTTGAATTTGGAAATAGGTACCACACTAATTTTGTAGGAATATTCAAATAATTTAAAACAAAGAAATATAACAAGAGAAAGAGAAAATAAAAAAAGGAATTTACAAAATGTTGATAATGAAATGATACATCTAGATATATATATATATATGTGTGTAAGTGTGTGTGTGTGTATAAGTATGAATGATTACTATGATTAAATTTTTCATATGATTCAATAAAAAATTTGTTGGTGTGTTACGAGAGAAATTTGAGGTGGGCGAGTTGGTGGTGTCAGAATTAAGTATTGCGGTATGGATGTCATGTGCAACACCCAGAAGTGATATTCGAGAAACACAAAACAGAAAGATTATTTGCATGTGATTATTTCATGACACAAAAGTGTATTATATCAATCAACACTAAATCTTAATTTCATAATAGGTTTGGAGTTTGCAATCAATTTAATTTTGTATCAAACCATTTGTAACAACTAGATTCATCTCAACAAAATATATTATTCCAAATACTGCTACTACTATTATTACTACTACTATACAATTTGTTGAATATTACCTAGTAGAAGTTCAAGATAATAGAAAGTGGTGTGAGAACTTGTAATATTTTTCTTATCACCAGTGTCGGTTTAGAAACTAAAAAGTTTAGAATATCAAACTATAGATGTTAATACCCCTAATACCAAGGATGTTTTCCCGAGAATAATCTAGATAAAGACTAAATTTTAGTATGTTGAGTTCTGTTCTGTTCTTTTTTCTTTTTCAACTGTGAAAGTATTGGTTTAATTAACTACCAAACGTTCGATGTACTCTTACTTTAATCCTTTCATTTTTTTTCTTTTTTTCTTTTTCCTTTCAAAATATTATTATGGCTTGCAGTGCTAATCACCATGTGATTGATATTTCAAGTTGGTTTCTTCAACAGGCGTTCAAAGAATCAAGTTGGGTATCAGATGATTGAATACTTTTACATAAGATTACTCTGAATCTCAAATCTCGAATATTGTTCACATGTTGGTGATTAGATTTGAATATTGTGGCGGATATTAAATTGTACTTGATTTTTTGTGTGTATCTTTTCTCAAAATGCATTTTTTAGATTTTTGATTTAGTTTTATAAGATTTGAGGAACAATGCTAATTACATACTCCAATTCTTTAAAGATCTCAAGTCCAAAATTTGGTTTCTTTGTGGTGTTAATTGTCCCCCCACACCACCACCCATTTACAATTTCATCGCAAATTCACACCAAAATCGACTTAAAATATAAATCCACATAATTCAATCTAGTTACCAAATTAGTTATTGGTTTTATAGAAATATGCCACTTTAAAATTCTACTATTAATTTGCCATTATTATTGTTTTCATAGAATAACGAATTATATAACACGTGCTAAGCAATTGAAACTCATGAAAAAAATAACCAACCCAATTGAAATTCTAGTACAAGACTTCAATACCCTTCCTTCTTCATACATTCATTTATATAAAACCTGATATTGCTCAACAAAAGACACAGAGTTTAAAGTATCAAAACCATGTGATTCATATTGATATAAAGTATTCGTTTATCTGTAATCAAAATAAGGTTTTTAATTGTTCTTTTCCTCTTCGTCGTTTATTGTTGCAGAGATCATTTCCAAAAAAAATATCTCCCAGCGATCTCGGATAAAATCAAAGTTTACAAACGAAATGGTCTAGGAATTCATCATAACCATTCGAAATTTTCAAAGTGCACCTTCTGTTATTATCATCTTTTTTTCTTTGTTTACCATTACCACAAATACTCCATTTTTACAAACTATTTCTTTTGTCTCGGGTTGTCGGTAATAATAATCTAATTCAATTTTGAACAGCCTTGTCACTCAAAAAATTGCTAAAAATGGGATGAGAGAGAACAATGCTGATCAAAGAAGATATTGATGTATTCCTAGGCTTAATTAATTAGTGCGAACTACTAATAATATGTGGTGCTCTAACTCTATATAGATTCGAAGCTAATTATCTGTATCTAATAATAGAGATTAATAGAATAGCAATGATAAAGGATTCGTCGAACTTTCAATTATCTAAATTCCTATGTATCATCCTATAAAAACAGAGATACACTTTAGTACAATTTAATATACTATGGGAACTGGTGTACCTGTGACATTCAAGATAACTGTTTCCTGCATGCTGGCAGTCGAACAACATATTGTTGAGCAATATGTATATCCACATGCAGTGTACCTGGATGGGTATACGACCCAGGTGGCCTACATTTCCTTTGGCTGTATTCGGCTAGTCCATGAACACTGAGGAAGTATATATCTACATACGTACTTATAGTGGTTACCATAATATCAAGTGTTCTTCTATACATAGCCTTTCTGCAAATTACAATAGTTGTTGTTGTGCGAAAAAAAGTGTTTCCAACAAATAAAGCAAAAGAAAAACAAGATAGAACACAACACAACACAGCATAATACAAAACAATATATACTATCAACAGTCATGTCCGATAGCGAGAAAGAACTTACAGTTGAAGACACCAATGTCTCCGACACAGAATTGTCAAAGGAAGAAAGATTAGAAGCAGCACGTAAAAAATTTGAAGAATTGAAAAAGAAAAATAAGAAAAAGAAATCCAAAAAGTCAAAAAAGAGTGAAACCACTGAAATTGAAGACAGTGCTGAAGGAACTCCTGTACCAGAAGACAAGCCAGAAGACAAGCCAGAAGACAAGCCAGAAGACAAATCAGAAGAAAAAGCAGAAGACAAGTCAGAAGATAAATCAGAAGATAAAAAAGACGGTGATGTAAAAGAAGATACCAAGGAAACGAAAGAGAAAACCACCGAAGAAACCAAGACCGAGAAAGAAGATCAACCAAAAGTCTCTGAAGAAGCAATTCCCGAGTCACTGTCACTGTCTCTGACATCAGAACTTGAAAAACAAATTGAAGAGTTGAAACAAACAATTGAACAACAAAAGTCAACCATTAAAAAATTACGTGATGAAAACACCGATTTGAAACTTTCCAAAATGGATTTAAATGATAAAATACTGTCATTGGAGTTGGAAAATAAAAACTTGAAAGCTTTGACTTCTTCAACATCTTCTGTGCCCGGTGGATCACCTATAGCCACCTACAAAGAAACATTTAAACCTGCAAAACCAGTTTTTACAAAAAACGATTATGCCTCGTCTTCACAACAAAGCTTTAGTAAATCCAACGCAACTGAAGATTTCAGAGAGAAATTAATGGTTTGGAAAGGTTGGCAGGTTGATATGACCAATTGGAATGGAAGTGGAGCCACCCAAAAGGTTGCCTTATAACCCCGATCCTTGAAGTTTCTTTGTACAATATATATACAAATATGTATATGGATTTTGTATTCTTTCAATTCTATTTACAGTTGATAATACTTGATTAATTTGCTCATTCATCTTACTCTGAATAATGCTTGACCTGAAATACCCTTTTTAGCCGCTTCTTGAACTTCTAATATATCTTTGTCGTGTTTAATAAAAATACATTCAGCTGGCTGTAAAGCTGGAATGTTTCTAACTTTTAATCCCGATGCCAACGCTTTAATTTCTTCAGTTGTTAAATCAATTTTTTTACTTGGTTTGGAGATCAATTCCAATTGTCTTATCACTGATTGATTATTTCTATACTTCAAATCAATCCATAGTCTTCTTGAATTTATATTATCTGGAGTCACTTCTGTTGGCTTTAAATCTGGCCCCACTGTTGATCCTCTCTGTATAGAACTGATAAAACCTTGTTGATATAATGCCATGGCTACTTGCAAGTTACTTCTATTGTATGGAACTGAGGTTTTGCTCAAAGTAACATTCAAACAATTCTTCACATGAGCACAAAACTTGGATAACAGCACTAACGACATTATGAATATATATGTATATATCTTTGTTTATGGTTATAACCTAGTCAACTTCTTGGTGATTGAAATAAAATTTTTTTTTTCGTTCTTCTTCTTCTTTCTTCTCTCTCACTCTCTCTTTCTCACACATAGCTTTTTTCTTAGACTAACAAAAGTCTTCAAAGTATTAAAACTCTCACGACCAATTAGTAGAACTGAAAAAAAATTAAAGTGAGAACGGGAAAACCATAAACCTATGTTAGTTGTTTGTTTGTTTGTTTGTTTCTAATTACAAACATATTATACGTTTTCACCCAATAATAAACCCTTTCTACAATCATGTTTGCTAGATTAGTACCTAGATTGCAACCACATTTGTTGTCTAAACGAGTATTGACAGCAAGATATCCAATGTTGACTACAACACCAATTTATCATCAAACCCCGATGCAAATTATCAAAAGAAATTATGTTATTGTTCATAGAGAAAGAAAAAAAGAACCAGTAATAAGGTATCTTTTCTATATGCTTGTTGCATCATGGGTGGCAATCTACTTTGTTGCTAATCGTGTTGATAAGAAAAAGCCACCGCAACAAAGTTTCACTGAACGTGAATTTCAACTGTATGAAGAGGAAACAGGATTGAAGAGAAGAAATAAATTAATTAGTCATACCATGAATTCAAAATATAAATTTTACGTTATTCCATATGTTCATGATGAAGAAGAATTGAAAAAAGTGGCTAATTTGTTACAACACAAGGATGAAAACGCAACGGTGAAGATCATTGATCCCGCACAATTGATCGAAGAACAAAAGAAAGATGAAGGTATGAAGTATCATTACTTGCTTGAAGATTTAGATGAACAAGGTAGACCATATCCTCCAGGATTGATCACTGCAGTTATAAAGCAGGAGATTTATAAGATTTTGAATACTAGAGAAGGAACATTTGATACCAATTTTATAATTAAAAATTACCCTCAAACTACCAATGAAGCAATCAAATTTGAAAATGACATTTCTGATATTCAAAAGTGTTTGATTTTGCATTATGACATGTTGAATGAGTTGCCAAAAAACAAAACCGATGAAGAACAACGTGCCATCAAGAATGTTGATGGGTATTTTGACTCGGTGGGTAAATCGAAAACATTGGTAGAAAAATTCGATCCAATGGATAAGGAATTCGAAGAGATTATGTTAGAAGACATTTAACGTATTGATATGTATATATTTCATGTAAATAGTTCCTCTGGGGTTATAAATTTTAAATTTATGTTTTTAGAAAATAATGCATCACTATCCAGAAAATCCTTGCTTCGGCCTGCTGCATCTCCAACAAAGAAACTCTCTTTATAATTAATATCCAGTGTAATGCCGTACTTCTTGAGATCGACTAGAAATGTATCCCACATACCAGTTTCTGGTTTCCTCATTTTTGCATGCATCTGTTCATTGATAGTGTTGGTAGTGCTTTTACTATTCTTAGTAGAAGGCTTCTTAGGGGCTGCATATATCAGTATTCTATCCAAAATATCACGACCTTTTAATTCCTTAACGATGCTATTCAATTTTGTCGTGAAATTCAAGTAAGATTTACTTAATGGAATCGCTACCACTCCACCTTGATTAGAAAAGATGACAATTAGATAATTGTCTCTATATAGATCTTTCAACTTGTCTAGTACTTTATCATTCCACCACTTCCAATCGCTGGGACTTTTTGAAAACGTACCACCAGACTTTGTACTGATTAAAGTTCCATCTAGATCAAATGCTGCAACTTTGATCAGAGATTCTATCTCTACTGAAGTATGATTGAAAGAGATATTTCGAATCAAGAAAGTCCCTTCTATAGTCCAATTGTTCTCAAAAGTGGAATTGAAATTCGAATTGCTTAGTTTTTGTACTAGGAGTTCTTTCGACGTAATGGTGGAAACACTTTGGGATACACTCGGTTTCTTTATCTTGCTATCCTTAGAGACATTATTCCCAAACATGGAAAGTATATCCCGTTGTACATTTTTCTTTGGCATGGTTTGATTTAGGGATAGTACTGATAATTTTTTGATATCGCTTACTTGGGAAAGAAAAAACTGGGTCTTTTCTCCACGCACCTCTACCAAAGAGAAATTAGACATTGAATTATTTGGTTTTTTTTTTTTTGGAAATTAATAACGAACCAACATTAAATGTCAGGCGAATCAGATAAAATATCTACTGATCAGTATGGTAGAAGAAAATGGAATGTGGACTTATATGAGAAGGAGGCTAAAGATAGAAAGAATCAGTCAACTCAACCTACTTTAGCAACAACAACAACTAACCAAATTAATGATCATTCATCATCACTGGAATATATAGAACATAGAAACAAACTATTAAATGAGCTGATAAATGCAGTCAAACAATATAGTTTAATAAATCCACAAACTTCAACGTCGACAACCACGTTTGGCAAAAATAAAAGATTTGGGTTTTTCTGTCCAATATGTGACGTTTCCTTCAGAGACAACTTATTATTGATTGATCATTTAAATTCACCTCAACATGTAAGCAAAGCTAAACTGATGAATTTGGGTATTGATAATAATAGTGCTGAGCAAGAATTATTGGAGAATGGAATACGAAGGGCATCATTACAAGAAGTGGTACTGACAATGGAAAGGCTTATAGCGAAAAGCATAAATGAAAAAAGCAATTCTGAAGATGGGAGAACAGGACTAACGTTCAATCAACGTGTAGAAAAGAGAAGAGAATATGAAGATAGAAAGAGAAGTAAAAGGGCAGAGCGGAAACAAATTCAAAAGCAACGTAAGAAACAAAAAACGACAAGTGATGATGATAAAGAGAAAGAGACTAACATCAATATCAACAATCTAATGGGATTTAATAGTTTTGGGTCAACAAAGCTTAGCTAATGTGAAATATATGAAAAGAGTATTGTATAAATCAACTTGTAATAGTAGTAGTAGTGGTGGTTGTTGTCTAGCATTTGCAGCGAGACGTCAATTAATAATTACTAAACTGTAAAATTCCCAATAATCAAAACTGCAAAAAAAAAAACAAGATAGTGTGTCTAACAAAAATTTTTTCTCTCTCTCTGTCTTTCTAATTCGCATTTTTTTTTATTTTTGCAAAGAAATTTTATTGAACCAATAAAATTGAATTGAAAACTAAACATCTGAAGAACAAATCTTTACAAGAGAGTATATTCAATAAATCAAATTTCACTCTTTACAAGAACACAATAATCTTGAGTTTTCTTTGGTGGGAGTTTATTTAATTTGTCAGAAATATATTTCTATATATCTATTTGTTATTTATTCATCATGAAGTTTACGTTCAAGTTTCCGATTTCAACATTGTTCAAATATAAACCTCAAAAATTCAATTTTGGATTAGAACAAGAAATTCGTCTGAAATTAAATTCTTTACCTTCTGTCACCAAGATTTATACCAATCCAGATGGATCACCAAGAGTGCCAACTGATGAAGAATTCAAAACTATTGCTGAATTACAAAACTTGTATTATAAAAGAAATTATTCAGAATGGAATTGGATATTACCAGGAATTCCAAAAGATCAATTACAATTATTCAAAGATAATTCTCAAGATTTAACTCATTTTGGATTTGTTTCCAAAGATTCAGGTAAAATCATTGATAAAATTCCTTATAAAGATGCTAGTACCGGTGAATTAAAATGGAAAATCATCAGAGAAACTTCAAAAGCCGAAGGATGGGAGATTCCATATTTTTACATTGTATTACCAGTGTTTGCTTATATATTCTATGTTAAATACACTCAACAGACTAAATTGAGAGAATTAGAAGGTCCAGATTGGGCAGAAAAGGAATTGAGATTGAGAGCCATGGAAGATTATTTCCATGGAGACACTGCTAAAGCCAAAGAGTTTTTGAGTAATGAAGGTAAATCTAAAAGAGAAATCCAAGATAGAGACGATTTGGTCGTTGCCAGAATTTTGGCTGGTGATTATGATAAATTGGCTGAATTGAAAAAGAAATTACCAAAAGATTTGATCAAGACAGAAGAAGATCCTGTTTTTAAATATTAAGATGGATGCAGATTCAAATGGTGGGGAGTGGGACTACGAAGAAGTGAAATTGTTAAAAAATATATATATATATCTATACAACGAACACCAATATAGCACTAATACGATGTAGAATAATAGTTCAATGTTTACAGAGTTTTCGGTTGTAAGTTATATTATTTGAACACATATTATAGTCACTTAAAAAATATATATTCATTTGCATTTTTCATATTTCATTACGTAGACAAATTAAAATATACAGATACATTTCACTCGAATATGTATTGCCTGTTATGTATTAACGATGCTTATTTTTATTTTTTTTATTTTTCAGCTTCACCACTTTCTTCAATGACGACACTAGCACTAGGAGTACCACTAGAAGTACCACAACTTTCAATCTTTTTAACAACATCAAACCCATCAACAACTTCACCAAAGACAACGTGTTTACCGTCTAACCAAGGACATGGAACAGTAGTAATGAAGAATTGGGATCCATTAGTGTTTGGACCAGCATTGGCCATAGACAACAAACCTGGTCTATCGTGTTTCTTGATGAAGTTTTCATCATTGAACTTATCGTTATTATGAGTTGGAGAATAACCACCATACCCTTTACCAGTTTCAAAATCACCACCTTGAAGCATGAATTGTGGAATGATACGATGGAAAATAGATCCTTTGTATCCTACACCTTTTTCACCAGTACACAAAACACGGAAGTTTTCAGCAGTGATTGGAGTAACATCATCATATAATTCAAAAGTGATTGGTGGTTGTTTTTCACCATTGATAGAAGTGTTGATAAAAACTTTAGTTCCCCAAGCTCTTGGTGTGGTGGAAAAAAATCTAGCAGATTTGAAGGTCAATGGTTTTGTTAAAGTAGTCTTAAACATGGTTTTTGATCGATTATGGATAATATGGTTGGAGAAGAAAGAATTGGAAAATTTGTTTGAAAAAAATAACTCTTTTTCTTTGCCCGCATTCTCACTCTCTCACTCACTCCATCTTCCAATCAATCTGCTCCCCATCAAAATAAATCTCCGAACTTTTCTTGCTAGGGGTGAAAATTCTAGAACGTCCCCAAGGGGAAAAACATTGTTGATCGTTAGAGTTCATAGAAAACGAAGAAATGTTATCTAAGCATTACCAGATAGCTTTAATCTCTTTCCTCGAGTTTCTCTTTTAGCGAAACATAGATTAATATCAAAGTGTAGAGTAGAATTAAAACAAAATCAAGTGAAAACAAAAATACGATTTGATAAAATAAAATAAAACGCAAAATAATCAAAATCTATAGAGATCTTTCATCTAACACCATCCATCATCCACCATCCTAATCCTCTAAACCTGAAAATCAATTTATCAAATGACCTCTCCACTAGCCAATATTTTCTTCTTCTAGAAGCTTAATAAATCAATGTCACCACTATTAGTATTGTTTGTCCCATTTCCATTGGTAGCTGGTTTAGTTTTAGTATTATTACTGCTACTGTTGTTGTTACTGCTAAATCCACCAAAGAAATCATCATTAGCACTACTTGTAGGATTTGAAGCATTTACAGATGCTGCTGCTGCTGCTGGAGTTGTGGTAGAGGATGATGTACTCGTATTCCCTGTAGATGTCTTGGATTTTGTCTTGGCCGAGGAAAACAATGATGAAAAGGCATCATTATTGCTAGTTGTTTTTGCTGGACCAGTTGATTGAGATGCTTGATAGTTTACATTATAATTTGGACCAGAAACTGCTTGGTTTTGTTGTTGTGATGAGGGGTTGTACAAGTTATTCAAATTATTAGATAAATTGGCTGGCTTTTGAGGTTGAGATGGTGCTGCTTGAAAGTCATCAAAATCATCATCATCGTCATCATCATTTGCTCCTGTTCCTCTTGAAGCAGTTGCTGTGTTTGTACTTGTTTGTTGTCCATCTCCGTCAAACGAAAGCAAATCTCCTAATAAATCGTTTTGTGGTTCTTTTTTAGATGCTTTTGCATTGATTCTAGAAGAGCTGGTTGTAGGTTTTGATGTTGCTTGAGATGAAGAGGCTTGTACATCATATTCTTCAAAATTGTCATTACCAGTGGCACCATTGTTATAAGCCGAAGCTGGATCATCAAATCGTTCACCATAAACACCACCATCTCCATAGACTCTATTGGCAAAATCTTCATCATCACCAGTAAAAGTTGATCCACCACTTCCAAATCCAGTTCCCATGGAAGATGCACCACCATAAGCAGCTGATGAAACACCACCAAATTTCTTTGCATTAGCTCTTGCCTTTTTACGTTCTGATCTGATCAAATTATCATCATTTAAAAATGCAATCAAATTCTTGGATTTGTTTCTGACATTTATTCCTTGATCTCTTCCCTTTGAATCAATATAATGGAAAGATTTCAACATTTGAATCAAAGAAATATTTGCTCTCACATCATCAATAATCCTTTCTGATCCATTTTTGATTAAATAATCCAATAATTGTAACGATTTATAAATTTGTCTCCATTCATTGGCAGCCTTTTCAGTAAATCTACGGAAAATAAAGGCAACAATTTCTTCACGTTCTCGATAATTATAAGTTCCACTGGCAATTTGTGCCATCAACGTACTTGGTGCTCCCCATGGTTCATTATTGGTGGCTTCACGTACTTTTGATTCCATTTCAGTCAAGTTCATAGCAACTATTTTAAAAAAAAACAAAAAGTAAACTGCTTGTTAGTAATTTAATACTATAAAAAAATCATTGAAAAAGTTTCAAACAACATACCATTTTGAGCCTTACGAACATAAGCTTTAACTTCGTAAAGATTCAAATTCTTAGCTGCATCCTTTAAAAGATCCATTGTGACAGTGCTGAATATATTAAATAGCTTTACTTAGTTAATGATTAAAAAATAGGTAAAACAAAAAAACAAATACCAAATAGGTTTGTTAATATATATCACACAGTTGTTGAAATGAGAAAGGGTTAATAATAAAGAAGAGTAGGAAAGAATGTTATTTTCTAATATCCCGAATTTAATTTTCTTTTTGCTTTTCTTTCTTTTTTGGTTTGTAGAGAAAAGTGAGAAAAAAATTGATTGATTGAGTTTAACAATTTGTAAACATTTTGCTGTTCACAAATTTCAATATTTCGGATTCACAGGGGGAAAAAAAAAAGAATGCCCAAATACAACTTATAATGTAATTGACAAATATAACATGTAAAATAGTTCCACTATGTTATTCATATTCCATTGAACAGTTAATTATAGCTTATTTTACAAGAGAGCTACATAAACCCTGATTTTGGTGGTTTTTTTTTTTTTGATACAATTTGACTACTTGTTTGGCCAATCAAACAGTAGCAATGAGAGAAAATCATGAACCTGTTGCAACAACTCTTCAATAACTTTTATACATCCAAAAAAAAAACTATATTCACTAATCTATTTAAAAATATAAATATATGCATGCATGGGTGTTGTATATACTCCAGTTTTTTGACTGTTACATATACTAGACCTACTTTTTATACTTTCTTCTGATTTCTGCAGTCAAATCTTGTAATTGACTTAAACTAGTATTGGCTCGATTATCATCAACCTTTTTGCGTTTAGGAGATGCTGATGGAGTACTTTCTTCTATAATCGATGAGTTATAATTCAGATTATCTATATTTAGAATCTTGTGGTTTCGAATACTATGATTTAATTTCTGTAGCTTGTGCTGTTGAGTTTGCAGCAGCTTCAATTTTGTTTCATTATATTCACGTTTTGAACCCGTTGAACTTAATTCACCATTAAACTCTAAACTGACTTTGTTGAATGCTTGCGACAAAATCGTATTGATATTCCCATTTTTAGTTGTCATGTCACACAATACCAAACTCTTCAAATTAGACACCGATGAATATTGTGTCAAATGTAATAAATCAGCAACTTCTGAGCTTGTTATACTCGACCCACTAACGTCCCAGAAACTAATAATGATCAGTACTTTATAGCGACTATATTTATCAATCAACGATATGATTTTTTTCAAGATTTTCCCATCAGCTTGCAATTTTTCTTGAATTGAAGTGACACTTGAAATGGTTAACCCACACTCAAATAATATGAAAGCTGTATTTGCAAAAAAACTTTCATTCAATTGTTCTTTGTTGGGCATACTTGTAATAAGCAAATTTATTTTGTCATTCAGGATAGAATTCTCAAGCACAGAGGATGTCATATTCGCCTTTAACCCCAATTTTGAGTTTAACCATTTGGCATACGAGGTTCTCCAATTTTCCACAATTAATAAAAACTTCAAATCTAAATTGTTTTGATAAATTTTCAATTTTAAATTCTCTGAGCAATTTTTTAAAAACTCTGACAAATTGATTGGAGACCATAGTTCATGAACTTCATGTTGCTTCTCACTGATAACAGATACATCAAAACTATCATGTCTTTTTCTCTTACTAAAGCTAGAGTTACTTTCAAAACTACTTATTGAAAGTCGTCTTTTGTTTTTCTTTAATTTTTCAAAAGTCACCGATTTCAATTCATACATTTTCATTTTCTTTTCACGCAACTTATTAACAGCTTTTTTGGAATTCCTAATAATAACCTTCATTTTTCTTTTTTTCAAATGGGAATCATAAAATTGAGCTGCTCGAGCTTCTAAAACACACTCATACATAACTTCTCTTAAAAAGGCATCGTATAGCTCAGACCCTAATGAATGAATAACCTTTTTTCTTTCCAATTCATTATGATATTTACTTAATAATTTGGAAAGAACCACCTGTAATTCTGATTTAATTGTGTCCTGTAATATCTGTTCAAATACTTGTTGGAGAGCCAATGGAAACATCTTTGATTGAGTCAATTTTACTTTTTCAGGGACAACTGATAGAGAAGTCCTAACGGGAGCAGGAATCGACACTTTGGTATCCGGTTGCTCTAACGGTTTCACTTTTTCTTTCTCCTTCTCCTTCTGTGGTGAAGTGATACCAAATGATAAACTTGATGGGGCCGTTAATGGAACTTTATTTAAAGTTGACTGTGTCGGTAAAGAAAAATTAGGAACCGGTTTATTAAAAGATTGAACTGGTTGCTGTTGGTTTTGAACATTCAGTTTCAAATTACTTTTGCTGGTGTTTTCATTTGACGGGAACAGAAACACGGGCTTTGCTGGCTCAGTGGCTGAACTAATAGAATTGACATTACTAGGTTTTATTGATCCGGGTGCTGAACTAATTTCCAGCTTGAAGTTGAAAATATTCTTATGAGGAGCGTTATTCGGTATTTGGAAAGATTGTGGGTGAGATTGAGGTTGTGGTCGAGACTGTGCTTGAGCCTGAGCCTGAGGTTGAGATTGCAAACTAGTAGAATCAAAAGTATTGACCGTCTCGGGCTTCTTGAAACTGGAGAGATTAACAAAGCCAGATTGTTGGGGTTTGGAAGTTATTTCTACTGTAGGTGGTTGTAAATTTAATGCTACCCCGGTATTCGGACGTCCACTATTTACAAAATGTTTCCAATCTAATCCCTTGACCTTGTCATCCAATTGTGTTGAGTAAGGTGGAGAATACTTTGCTTTCTCATGGAATGAATTTAACTTATACGTGGTTTCCAATTTCTCTTTATTGAATAAATCAACCAATACTTCGCCATTAACGTTGATAATATCGATATCATAGTAACCGAGAAATTTTTGTAATTTCTGTACAGAATCAAATCCCAAAACTTGCTGCAATCGTTGAATTGCATAAGGTTTAGTCTTTGTGTGGAAACTTCTGGATATAGCTTTGAGTGCATAAAACCTTATCTCGTTAAAATGGGTCTCTAATAAACACGCCATTAAGAAAGGTGTTTCCTCGCTGTAAACAAGTCGGAAAAATTCAGTGTAGAGATTTAATGCACCAACTAGATTCGTTACTCCCCTTTCAACAACATTGTTTTGTGTAGTGATCTTTCTGAATCTTAATGCTAGCTGTACCAATTTGTCATTATATACTTCATCAGGCAACTTTTGAATTTGTCTTTCCAAGTCAGGATCCCTTACATGACTTAATAAGTGATAAGCCCTAAATTCAGCTTCATTCGGAGACTTGCCCCCATTATTCCTGACATCTTGATATATTTCCATTAATGTTTGCAACGCCTTATTGAATTGTTCCAATTCTTGTTGTTGGGAATACTCTACATCACTGCCTGCCATTATATGCAATGACAATAAATGTATTCTGACAATTCTTTCATTACAATCAACCGCCTCTGGACCAAAGTTATTCTGATACGTAAAATCCTGTCTTATAGACCGTGTTCTATCCCAAATAAATGAATGTGCTTCTGGAAGCTGTTGTAAAATATTGTCAACCAAATAGTTTAATGTTTGACTCAAAACATGTGGCGGTCTAACATCCGATGGTAATGGCGGTGGTTGACCAGCAGCTGGTCTTGAAAACGCTTTAACTGCACGCTCTCGTGAAATTTTGTTTGATATGGGATCTTTTTCCAATGCCTTCACATTATTTTCCAATTGTCTTCTCACTCTTTCAAATACTGGACACATATCAAGACAAGAACCAGAAAACGATATGGCTTCTGTTAAATCTTTAGCTACATTCTCAGCATCTACTAATCCCAACTCTTCCATCTTGGTTCTTTCTATTTCTCGAAGTTTTTGCATGTCTTCATACAATCCTTGATAATCTCTACCACCATTCTCTGCTTCCATCAAAGTCAATTTATTTTGATTTTCTTGATCCCAAGGATTTTGAACAAATTCAGGAGTATACAAAAGCTTTGGTTGAGTTAAAAAGTATTTCGGTATTGATCTTACTTCTGTTGGTCGTCTATGATTAAAACCTAGTCGCTCAGGCTGTTCGAATAAAGCTCCAGTTGCAACAATATCACTCTCTTTGAACACCTGTAGATTTGAAATTTGCTTAGATGTTGTAGATGTTGATTTCCCATTTTGGTAGGATTTGTTGGTTTGTTTCTGTGTTTTCTTTGTATTTGCATTCTTTTCAGGTGATCCTGTGTTGATATTGTTATTGTCATTATTGAAAACCGAAGCTGCTTTGAAATTGGTTTGGTTATTACCATTTAGTTGACTTTCTCCTAGAAAATTTCCAAAATTGGATTGATTGGCAAATATGTTACCCAGTGAAGCACCATTTGCAATTGTTGAACTTCCGAATGATGACATATGGATGAACAAAACAAAAAATGATGTATGTGTTGATGAAATGCAAAAAAAAAAAAGAAAATAAAGTATATTTGGATACTTCTTTTTTCAAAATTTGGGACGATTGATATAAATCAGACTTAATTATCTTGATTAACAAAATATAATCACTTGATATTGTATTTATTGTTTCTCCCCACGTCGTCGTTTCTGGGGTCTTTAAATAGACTTTCAAAGTATTAAGAGTTGGTTTTTTTTTTCTTTCTAGCTTTCCTTTTTTTGTTTTGTCTATTGAAAAAAAAAGAGCATTTCGCCAACTTTAGAGATCCTTCAAGTTTCTGGAATGCACCTGATATAAATATATTAAAAGGAAATATTAATAACCTTATCAATTCTTTAAAATACAGTAAACTACATAACCATTCTTTAGATCATCACTTAACAAATGATCAGGTACATTATATAGTGATAGTTCCCCGCTTTGAACAACTTCGGTAACAAACACTTCAAATGTAATCAGATCTCGTAATTGAATTGCAACTAATGCAACAGTTTGCTGATTCCCAGCCATCAATGCGTTTAAAGATTGAACAAAATGAGGAATCAAGTATTCATTATAAATCGTATCACAAGCAATTATTATATCAGGATGTTCTTTCTGCATGTTTAAACTTTGTATATTAAATTTCCCCATCTCGATGTTTTCCCAATCAAATTCCACTACATCAATTAGTTTATGGGGGTTGCCACCACTAGTTTTGAAACTACTCTTGCTAGTAAAATTTGAAACATTATTTTCAATGTTTTGTCTTAACAACTTCAAAACATGTTTCTGGTCAGTTGCAATAAAGTGTTGAACTTTCGACAGTAAAACTGATGCACATATCCCAGCACTGCCAGATCCTAATTCTAAAATGGTAAACGTTTTCGATAATTCGAATGGACATTCAGGTGAAATTAACCAATCAATGAAAAAAATAGAAGATTGTCAACATATAAACCCTGTTGACGATGCATTGCTTTTTTGATTGGCTAGTTGTGTCAATGATTGAGTGATGTTCAAGTCAATTTTATTCTTTGGTAAAGTAACAGTAATTTTATTGGCTGTACGATCGACATACCCTAAATTGTTTTGTAACTGTCTCTCAGAATACAATTCAAATATGTGATCTTCAATGTTGTTATGTTGAATTGGTTCCAACTGTTCAGTGACGGCAGTCCACAGGCACATTAAACAGTCAAGGGCAGAGATTTCAGAAAAGAAAATCAAAACAGAGGAAAAAATGGTTCTTTTATAGTGTATTTTTGTTTTGTATTAACGTAAACGTGTGATCTAATTACAAAATATAAACAGATAATTGCAAATCCAAAAATAAAACAGCCCATATAAATTATTGCATCTCAATTGACACTTCTTCAATACTATACCTAAATAATATTCTTTGCTTTCAAAATTTCAGCAATCAAAATACCAGCACCAGCAGCACCAATAATGGTATTGTGCGATAAAACAACCATTTTAAAGTCTAACAACGAATCTTCTCTAATTCTACCAACGGATACACCATACCCACTGTCTCTGTCCCTGTCTAATCTAGGTTGTGGTCTATCTGGTTGATCCAACACATGGATGGTTTGCTTTGGTGCAGAATGACAGCCTAATTTACTGGCAGCACATTCATATTCTCTCAAACATTGTTTCACGTCTTCAACAGATGGAGCTGGTCTATTAGCAAATCTTAATGAAATACATTCAGTGTGTCCATCAATGACTGGTACACGGTTACATTGGGCACTGACTTTCATCTCACTTTCTGGAATTGGAACAAACTCAGTTCCTTCGGCATTGACGCCACCCAATATTTTTTTGGTTTCCCATTCTAATTTATCCTCTTCACCACTAATGTATGGAACAATGTTATCTAAAATATCCATTCCAGAAACACCAGGTGAAAACCCGGCACCAGAAATGGCCTGTAATGTGGTAGTTGTTAATGCGTCAATAGGACCAAATTTTTCAACTAAAGGTTTCAAAGGTGCAACTAAACCAGCAGTGGAACAGTTGGAGATACAAATGATGAAACCTGGTTTTTTGCCACCTTTGGAAACAGCTTGTTTCACTTTATTTTCAACAACATCAATATGCTCTGGGTTAACAATAGGTACGACCAATGGAACGTCCTTTTCTCTTCTGTAGTTTTTTGCGTTTGAAACAACAGCCAAACCTGCTTCAACAAATGATTTTTCAATATCACCTGCAACATCAGCATCCAATCCTGAAAAAACGACATCACATTCTAAAAAGTTACCTTCTGGTTTACATTCTTGTACAATAATGTCTTGCTCTGTCTCTGGTAATGTTTCGGTTTGTTTCCAACTGGCTGCATCTTTATACTTCTTACCAGCAGATCTTGATGATGCACCCAAAGCATGGATTTCAAATTCTGGGTGTTTGGATAACAATAATATAAATCTTTGGCCAACGGAACCTGTAGCTCCTAAAACTCCAGCTTTCTTTACTGACATCGTGATAAATTGATATTGTCTTTTGTTTGAAGAAAAAAAAAAATAGTAAAACAAGGAACAGAGTGTTTCTTTTAGACTGAAAAATTATCAACCTTTCCGAAATCTAGTATGAGTCAGCTAATCTATGAATTTTTTTCTGTTCAACGGTATAATGCCGTTTCACGTGACCATGTATTGTTCAAATTGATACAAACACGACCTGGTGATCGGAGCAAATCATGAATTTCATGGTCTCCATTAAACGTAGCCCCTTCAAGTTAGTCTCAAAACTGGTGATTGGTATATACGCCAAGCTGGTATTTTACATGAACTGTATGACACGCTTAAATGGAATGGATATGTAAATCGCTCTTTTTTTTTCAGTTAGTGAAAGATCTACGACATTTAAAGTCATGTCGTGGAAATGGTTATGTCTCAAGTCTAGGAACGCGCGTCATTCTTGAGCTGTTTTTTTTCAACTCGACCAATTTTTTCTTTCTTTCTCGAAGTAAGGTTTTTCAACAACAAACTAACTTATAAATAACAAGTGTCTTCGATGGTCAACACAGATTTTGAGAAAATATATTTGAATCAATCGAGAGCAGGCGGACGTATGCGTATAGCAGAGTCTGGTCTTGGATGGAAAGCAAGTGCATCAAGTGGTTCAACATCACAACCATTTCTTTTGCCACGCGAAGAGATCTTGATTGCTAGTTGGTCAAGAGGATCGAAAGGATATGAATTAAGAGTTCAAACTAAAAATAAGGGTGTTGTGAGTTTGGATGGGTTTGATCATGATGATTTCACTCAATTGAAACAAGAATTGACCCGTAATTTCCACATTAATTTAGAACATAGAGAGCATTCATTAAGAGGATGGAATTGGGGAAAGACAGATTTAGCAAGAAATGAGTTAATTTTCAATGTTAACAATAAACCAGCATTTGAAATTCCTTATTCTGATATCAGCAACTCGAATTTAACTGGTAAAAATGAAGTTGCTCTTGAGTTCAATTTGGATAATAATAAGAATGGTGATGAAATTGTTGAAATGAGATTTTATGTACCAGGTACAATTGAGAATGAGACCACAATAGTGAAGAATGAAACCAATGGTGATGTTGTTGAAGAGGCAGTAGTCAACGAAACTAGTGCTGCCCAACAATTCTACGAGCAATTGAAAGATAAGGCTGACATTGGACAAGTTGCTGGGGAAGCCATTGTTTCATTTAGTGACGTGTTATTCTTGACACCAAGAGGTCGTTACGATATTGATATGTATCCATCGTCATTGAGATTGAGGGGTAAAACTTATGATTACAAAATACAGTACGAACAGATTGAAAGAATCTTCAGTTTACCTAAACCTGATGAAACACATCACTTGATAGTGTTACAGATTGACCCACCATTAAGACAAGGTCAAACTAGATATCCATTTTTGGTATTGCAATTTGTTAAAGACGAAGAGACAGAGTTGGAATTGAATGTCAGCGATGAAGATTTTGAAAAGAAATACAAAGATAGATTGAAGAAAACATATGATGCACCTACAAATGTTGTCATGTCACATTGTCTTCGAGGATTGACAGAACGTAAATTGATCACCCCAGGTGCCTTTCAGTCAAGATATTTACAAGCAGGTGTCCCTTGTTCTGTTAAAGCATCTGAAGGTTACTTGTTCCCATTGGACAGATGCTTTTTATTTGTCACCAAACCAACACTCTATATTCCATACAGTGAAATAAGCAGTGTGGTAATGTCGAGAACTGGTGGTGGGGTTTCTGCTTCAAGAACTTTTGATTTAGAGGTGAATGTAATTGGTTCTAACCAACCACATGTTTTCAGTAATATTGATCGTGAAGAACAAGAGTTTATTGAATCCTTCTGTAAAGAAAAGGGTGTTAAAGTTAAGAATGAAGAAAAAATTGCCAAGGCAAGATTGGCCAAGGCTCTTGAACAAGAGGCCAATGATGATGATGACGAAGATGCTGATATGGGAAGTGCTGGCGATGAAGACGAAGATGAGGATGTCGATTTCCAATCAGGATCTGATTCTGATGTTGCTGAAGAGTTTGATAGTGATGCAGCACCTTCAAGTGATGATGATGAAGAAATGGCTGATAGCAAGGAAACCGATGACAGACCACCTAAGAAAAAGGCCAAGAATTAGAGAGGCGGGAAAGTCCACCGATACTGAGGGTCGTATTGTTTTTTCAATTAACCCTCAGAATATGTTGTACAACTCTCAATTTTTGTATTTTGTAACAGTTTGTTTTTTGAATAAAAGTATTCACCTATTATTTGGTTGCAAAGGGCAATTGTCGTTGTTCCCACTCTATTTATAATCTTCTTCCCATTTACTGTGGCTATTAATCTTGCTTACAAGCCATTGATGAAGAATGAAAGAAAAAAATAATAATAATCTTGCAGTTGTATTTTTAGAAACATTTGATTCCTCTTTTTATCGGACATTGTGGTAGTGAAGAGCAATTTTCTTGAACTTGAAATGCAGATCACAACCTATTCTACCATTGCTCTACAAGAAAAAAAAAAGTCTTTTACAGGGTGCCTGTTTGCAGGTGTATCTACTGTTGTTGCTGTCAAATTCAGCTAATGTTTATTTAATGGTCACAATGGATATGTATTTGTAGTTGTTAGAGTTTATTGTTTACCAGAATTTGTTTGAAGGCTAGATATTTTGCATTCTTTTAGGTTTAGTATTATTATACGTGCAAATCAAACGTTTCGAATTTGTACATAGTTCTTAGATAGGCGGTTACCAAGTGACAATGGCAATATCAATTTCAAAGCAACCATAATACCCACTATAACAATGGTCACAATATTTGTGGAGAGATAAATAGGGGTTGCATGAAGAAGGGGAATGCATTACAAAGAGTAATTCTGTTTCAAGCACAAGTAATTAATACAGGACAAATGAATATGAAGTGGGAGGTGATATCACAATCCTTTTATAATAATAATGATAATAGTAATTTCATTGTACGTGACAACCTTGTATTAATACTATGTTACATAAGGATGAATATTTTTGGTGTAATAAATTGTTGTTTCAATTTGATTCTTTATTCTGTTTGTTAATATGTTGACTCCCCCCATTTAATTAATATTCCTAAAATGGTAATTTCATATTCTACAATACGTAAAAATAAAAAGAAAGTCACGTCAACGTTAATGTTCATTAGGCAGGTGCGAGAGAATAGGAAACTTTAGTGGAAAGGTAAAAAAAAAAGAAGAACAAGAATAAATGTAACACAAAAATACAGAAATTGTCATGTCAAAGTCGCGGAACAGAATGTTCAAAATCAAATCATTGATGATCACATTTTCATGTTTTACTCAAGGTAAACTATTGTTAACACACCATTAAAATGAAATACAACATACATTCCTTTGATTGGGGATTTACATATTGCATAGCCATAATATGATCATTGCAAAAAATTTTGTCCTTGCTTATTGTCATTCATTTATTAGCTGACCTTATCTGTATTGTATTGCTCCTTTTCTTTCTTTCTTTCTCGTTTGTTGTGTTATTTTTGGGCTACATTGTGCATTTTAACCTTTTGTGCATTGCACGCTTTTGTACTATACATTCTTCAAAATTGGGTCAATGGACCAGCAAAGTCACAAGTAATTCCCCAATATCGTAAAGACTGAATATCTCCCATATATATATCTATCCTATTTCTGGTAAAAAGTTTTGAATTTTGTAATCTCTTTTTTGACTTATACATTGTTTTTATTCTTCCTCTATTACTTTCCCTATTCAAGTAATTGTTATATTTTACCAAGGTAACAGGGGACCTCATTATCATTAGTTGTCAATTCAATTACTCCAGAAACAAGAAACACAAGACTTGTTTGGTGTTGCTATTAAAAGATAATATATAATCAGGATAAAAGAACTTTTTTGGTTAAAGAAAATTACAGGGACGGTAAATCATTCTTCTTCCCTATAAACCAAAAATCTTATATGTCCCAAGTTAACTTATTAGAATTCCAAGATTATTTACTTTACAGTGAATCATTAAACATTTTAATTGAAAGCGAGTTTAGCTCAATGTCTTTAGACACAACTGCTTTTCAGCCATCACCAACAAAAGCACCAAGAAGCCTCCATGGATCTGGGTACAATTCCCAAAAGATCTCCAGCAAGATTGTTTCAAAGGTGGATATCATCATCATCATCATCAAAAGATAAGCCAGTATATGCAGAAAAAGCCCTTCTCAAGAAGCAAAACATAGCACCGGAACCAATAAAAATAACTAAACAACAAGTACCAGCTAAACAAATAGGTACATCTGAACCATCGTCGCCTCTAAGTGTGGCCTCGAGTCATGATAATTCATGTTCCGATTCAAGTGCAGCTTCCATATTTTCTGATTCTAAAAATAACAATAGTATGCAAATGTTACTCACAGATGATATAGAGGACATATTAGAGGACATAGACGATGCTGAGATATACGATGCTGAGAAGGTTACCATAACATATATAAGTTCTAAATCATGCTAATACACATTATTAATTATTTGATACCCACAACAAAAGAAGTAATAAACATTTGTAGTAATTGTAGTTGATGTTCAAGATTGCGAATCCTTTATTAGGGTGCACAAAAACACGTAAATTGGTTCTCTGTACTTTTTTTTTAAAGTTATAATCTCTTCTTACTAACATTTACAGGTAGTTTCCAATGAGAATTTCCCCTAACCAGATGATCTTTGTTTATCAATTTATCATATTTCCTGTTCAAGATATACAATCTGTATTTCTCTGCCTTACTTTATAGTTGTTCAGACGTGTTTCTCAAAATTAATCTTTTTCTCATTATCTCTTATCGCACGTACATCTGGGATTTGTATAAAACTATTTACACAACCTAGGATTGGAAAAACGGAAATCAAATAGATAATACTAGGCTACTGCAACAGCAATATATAGTTTATACTTAAAATTTGAAAAAAAAGCTTGTGAGATTCTAGTTAAATATTTCAGAGTATAATGTTATCTTCTTCTCAAAGTATATTGTTCTTGTTCTTGTTCTAAGTACCAAAAAAGAAAGAAAGTCTCGCAATTTTAAATTTTAAAGTTGAACCAATTTGATGGTTTTACTTGCAAATAATTTATTTCTAACTTTTTACTTCTAAAAAAGAAAAAAGAAAAACGTTTGCCCCAATCTAACAAACCTTAATATTAATAAAAATGCAACACTCAAACCACACTTCTCAAACCTCGGAGTTCTTATCATTAACCAATTCTCAGAATATACATTTTTGAGCTGGTCATTGTGAAAGCTTAAAAATATGTAGGCTACTGTGAACGCTAATTCTATGTATCGAAGAGCTTGCCGCACCGTCGTTAAACTCCAGATTAGTTTTAGTTCTCCAAAAAAAAAAAAAATGTTGCCTCCACTTCCATGTGGGGGATATACAATAACCCCTCTTATTGCTCATCACTATTCATAACAATTCTTTCTTCGGCTTAACACCCATGAAACAGCCAATACAAGTGTTTTGCAAAATTTTTAAAAATCTCAAAGTATTTTGTTGTGCTTTTATAACTCATTACAGGTGTGTTATAGAAATTTCAACTGGTGATACTTTCGGGTACACGGTCCCGCGAATGTATACGATGACTCTTCATTTGTCCTACTATACCACAAGAATGGTCTCTACACATCTATAGATAACTTTCAAAATACATCACCAGGTACAGATACAAGCATTCGAATATACTGTATATAAATACCATATGTAGTATACATTGCATTTTGATAAATTATCGCATTGATAGTGTATGCAGATTTTAGAATTGAAAAAAAAAGTATAACAATCATTAAAAAAAATAGAAAAATAAGAATTCTAGAAAACTAGAATTAATAGAAAGAATACCCACTTTAACTTCCACAAACTTTTATTGATTTCTACAAAACCATGTCGGACTCATCATCTCTAGATTTGGGTTTAGTCATATATTCAGCAGTCAAACCAATCTTCAAAATATATTTCATTATAGCCATTGGGTTTTATCTAGCTAAACGAAATATTCTATCAGTTTCAACATGTCGGGACATTTCGGACACTGTCGTCACGGCAATTATGCCATGTTTGATCTTCAATAATATTGTCAGTAATTTGAAATCATCTGATATCAAGAATATAGGGATAATTATTTTCACTTCAGCATTACTATTCACATTTGGAGGGTTGTTAGCATATGGAATTCATATAATTACTAAATCACCCAAAAGATGGTTAGGTGGGTTAATATCGGTAGGTATTTTTCCTAACATTAGTGATTTACCTATTGCCTATTTGCAAACTTTTGCTAAAGGTGGAGTAATCTTCACAACTGCACAGGGTGAAAAAGGAGTGGCTTATGTTTGTATATTTTTGATGGCTATGGTAATGTGCCAGTTTTCATTTGGTTTATTTAGGCTTATTGAGTACGACTTCCGAGATGAGTTGAAAGTTGACGAGGAACATAAAGTATGCAGTGATTCAGAAAGCAGTACCAGAAACCAACCTGAACACGAAAAAGTCAACAATTCTAGTCCTGTTGGTGTTGGGGCTGATAAATCTCGGACAACACAAAATGGTTCAAATTCTGATTCTGATTCCATAATTAGTCAGGCAGTTGCCTCAGATCGATTAGATATCGAAGAAGAAGAAGAAGATCAACATAACCAATTCCTCAAGACAAGAGCAGAACAAGCCCATAAGTCCAGGAGCGGACTGTCTTCTGTCCACAGTGAAGGGTCAGCTGTAAGACGCCGTACATCAAATGCATCTGAACTAAGTGTTCCATATACCATCACTCTGGTGCTTTCTAGGACAAGTGATTTGCGAAGACAAAGATCTCAGAATGTCCAGGATGTCATTAACGAGTACTCTGAATTTGATGCATTACGAAGCAACGAGGTACAAAGGACCAGAACTGCCACATCAGAAATTGCTATTGAACCCTCAGTAAAGGCTGAATCCAAAGTTAAAAATTATTTGAAGCAATTGTACAAGAATGTCACTACACCATCGTCTCTTTCATTAATTATATCAATAGCCATTGCAATGGCTCCACCACTCAAAGCATTGTTTGTCAACTCAAATTTCTATATGCCAAATGCTCCTGATGAACTCCCCCCCTTATCATTTATTATTGACTTTACCAGTTATGTTGGTGCTGCATCTGTTCCCTTAGGGTTGATATTATTAGGTACAACATTGGCCAGATTGCAAGTGAAAAAAATGCCTCCAGGCTTTTGGAAAACTGCATTGCTAATCACTATTGCCAGATTAATTATCATCCCAATATTTGGTGTCGGCGTCACAACTGGGTTCTATAAAGGTGGTTGGTATGGTAGTGATATTTTGGTGAGATTTGTTAGTGTTTTAGAATTTGGATTACCAAATGCTACTTCTTTGGTATATTTTACTGCATTCTACACAGACCCATTAAGTGAGGAACATTTACAAATGGATTGTTTGGCAATTTGTTTGATTTGTCAATATGCCATCTTATGGATTACATTACCCTTTTTAACAACTTTTACATTGAAAGTGTCAATGGGATTGTAGACATAATAATTCACAAATTATAGGATGATGATTCAACATTATAGACAATTAATATACACGGATAATACATTATGTGAACATAATAATTTTGGTTAATCTTACACGTAAATCAACAAACACCGTTTGAATTTTTTTTTTTTATTTTTTTGCCCTTTGTACACTTCTCGTTTTGTCCCTTGTTCTCTTTTTTACTTCATCATCATATAGTTGCTACTTGTTTCTAATTTCTCCTTATAATTGCCGTCGATATTTCATTTGCCAATTGATACACATATTTATATTTATATATCGTGTGGTAATTTCTTCCTTTTTTTTTTCCTTTTCTTTCTTTTTCATCCTCGAAACTATTTTCAATTTCAACATAACCATTTGTACACATCAATTGATTAACAAGACATCATGGCTTTATATTATAATTTAGTATTTGGTTTATTGGTATTTGAAATGATCTTTTTTGGGGTCCTTTCATTGCCTTATCCTAGAAAAATTAGGAGATCAATTTTAAGTACTGTATCAGCCCCTTTCAAAAATGAACAATTTCAAATTGCCATCAAATGTATTCTTGGGTTTGTATTGGTGTTGTTCATTGATTCGGTCAACAGAGTTTATGCTGTAACAACAGAATTGCATTCATCCACTGCCAGCCCTGGCTCAACTGCTGTTGTTGATCGTTCTGAAGTGCAAGCTAGAAGATTCTATGCTCAAAGAAACATGTACCTTTGTGGTTTCACCTTGTTTTTGACTTTGATTTTGACAAGAACTTACTCATTAGTTGCAGAATTAATTGCTACCAAAGATAAAGTGGACGACTTAAAGTCTACTGAAACTGTTACTGAAGACTCTGCAACCGTTGCCAAATTGAAGAAAGAATTGGCACAGAAAGATGAAGATTTGGAAATTTTGAAAAACCAAGCCAAAAGCTTATCTAGTGAATATGAAGATGTTTCCGAATTGAAAGAAAGAAAATAAGCCACCGAAAACTTTCAATACATTTGATTCTGTTTTTTTTCTTTGTTTGTTTATGGTCTATACATAGCTATTTGCAGTATTATTTATTTTCATAGGCGTTACTTTTATGTTTAGGAGTGAATTGAAAATCATCTGTTGCTTTCCCTAAAAACATTTCAGTGATCTTAATCCAATCTTTGTAATCAGTAGAGGCAAGTAAGGTTTCCAAGTCGTTTCTACCAACCCATTTCGGTGGTCTCTCGTTCAATTTAGGTGGTAATCTTTCCATGATACCAACTGGGATATATCTATGTGTAAAACTTAAAAATTCACACATGAATCTTCTTGATAATCCAACACCGTACTCGTCAGAACCCCAATGTTCAATTGCATATTTGGCAAATTTTCCTAAAATGTCTAATCTTTCACTTGATGACTTGTCTAAGTACTGCTGTGCTTCAACTTCTTCAAAGATCCATGGTTTGATCAAGGCACCTCTAGCCACCATTACAGAATCAATTCCGTCAGTATTAACGTGCTCATACCAATCTTCGTGAGAATATACATCACCATTACCAACAAAATAAACTGGATCTCTGTCTCTACCTTCTTTGTCTTCTTTCTGTTGTTCATTCCAGTTCTTGACAACAGTACCCACTTCGGCAATGTAATTCCAGTCAGCTTCTTTGGAATAACGTTGTTGTCGAGAACGACCGTGTAATGTTATAGCAGCAGCGTTTCCTTCTTCCAATACTCTTGATACTAAATTAACAGCAGTGTTTTTGCCTTCTTTAATCCCAGTTCTTATTTTAACTGTGACTGGAATATCCCCCGACGAAGCATTCATACCACTTAAAATACGCAACAATTTCGATGGTTGATCCAATAATGCAGAACCTTGTCCTTGCTTATACAACAAATCAATTGGACAACCACAGTTCAAATTCAATTCCGATACATGAGTTGTATTTCTATAGATTGCTTCAGCGGCTTTAGCAGCAGCCCAATGTTTGGAACTAGCAATTTGAACACCAAACCCTGGATACTCACTTACATGTGCTTTTGGTAACGCCCACTCAGGATTATGTCCTTGGATCAACGGAACTGAAAGTGCCATTTCAGAATAGGTAACATCGGCACCTAAAGTTTTCATTAAACGACGGTAAGGCAAATTACCAACTGTTGTTAATGGAGAAACAATTTTGGCATTACGTAAATAAAGTTTCTTTTTTTCTGCAATCGTGAAAGGTGCTTCCACATAACTAGCTTCATTATCTTTACGTTCTTCCTTTTGTTTGGCCAAATTTGCTTCGTTTTGAATTCGAGAATCCAAGTATTTAATTACTGGCTGTGAAATCTTGAAAAAATATTTCTTCTTCTGCATTTCCATCTTTTGATCTTTATCGATATGATTGACTTCATAGTTAGTGGTTTTAGCAGTTTCCATTTTGTCTCCATCTTTGATCAACTTGGAGGTTTCTGGGTTGTAATGTGATTTCAACCACCTACATTTTATCCCGGTTGGACAATAACCAAGAGCTTCAAAAACTGGACATATACCGTCAATGTCTTGTGGTTTAGATTCCAAGTATGAAGCAATATCATGATGAAAGCGGCATTTGTCTGCACCTACTTGACAAATTCTATCATCTTCTGGGTCAATCAAAGATGGACATAATTTAATAATATCCTTCTTTTGTTTCAAATCACGTTTGTGGTTTTGTCCCTTTTGTTTCTTCTTATTTCTTGGCTTGGATTCACCTTCTCTATCTCCACCTTCAGCTTCATCATCATCGTATTCAACAACAGTTAATGAAGATGTAGGTACCAAATATTCTGCTTTGATGGCTGCTACCCCCTTTACATGAGTCGAATTGTTTGGTTTCTTGGATTCTGATCCAACTTCAGGTTCGTCCAATGTCCTTTTCTCTGGAGTTATCATTACCGGTTGATTTTTGTTTGAAAAAAAGGAAGCTGTCGTTGTATTGTTTGCTAATGAATTACTATGTAAAGCATAAAACTTTGGCAAAAAAAAAAAATGTGGAAGATCATCGCGAAAGGTTGAAAAAAAAAAAAATTTTGAAAATAAAGCAGGCTAACAACTCACTGTAAGAAGTCTATTTCCCTTCTATCACAACTATACACCAAAACAATTTACAATCTACAATGACGGAAACTGTGATAGAAAAGAAAAGAAAGGTTGATTTAAATGCCTCAGGTATTACAAAACAACCAAAAGCTTCTAAAATCTTCAGTCCATTCAGAGTTTTAGGGAATGTTACAGACTCAACTCCTTTTGCCATGGGGACATTAGGTTCAACATTTTATGCTGTCACTTCTGTTGGCAGATCTTTCCAAATTTATGACTTGGCTACATTACATTTATTGTTTGTTTCCCAAACTCAAACTCCTTCAAGAATTACAAGTTTGGCTGCACACCATCACTATGTCTATGCATCTTATGGTGATCGTATTGGTATTTTTAGACGTGGTAGATTAGAGCATGAATTGGTTTGTGAAGGGAACTCTACAGTTAACCAATTATTAGTATTTGGAGAATACCTTATTGCTACCACATTAGAAGGTGATATTTTCGTATTTAGAAAAACTGAAGGAAAGAAATTCCCAACTGAATTATACACTACAATCAGAATAATTAATTCTTTAGTTGAAGGAGAAATTGTGGGATTAATTCATCCACCTACGTATTTAAATAAAGTAATTGTTGCTACTACTCAATCTGTGTTTGTTATAAATGTGAGAACTGGCAAATTATTATACAAATCCCGGGAATTACAATTCGAAGGCGAAAAGATTTCATCAATCGAAGCTGCTCCAGTTTTGGATGTAATTGCTGTTGGTACATCTAATGGAAATGTATTTTTATTCAACATTAAAAAGGGGAAAGTGTTGGGCCAAAAAATTATTACTTCTGGAACTGAATCTTCTTCGAAAGTTGCCTCGATCTCTTTTAGAACAGATGGAGCACCTCATTTGGTTGCTGGTTTGAATAACGGGGACTTATATTTCTACGATTTAGACAAGAAATCACGTGTTCATGTTTTGAGAAATGCCCATAAAGAGACTCATGGGGGTGTTGCAAACGCCAAATTTTTGAATGGTCAACCAATAGTATTATCAAATGGTGGTGATAATCATTTGAAAGAATTTGTTTTTGATCCTAATTTAACCACTTCGAATTCATCCATTGTTCCTCCTCCAAGACATCTCAGATCTAGAGGTGGGCATTCAGCACCACCAGTAGCTATTGAATTTCCTCAAGAAGATAAAACCCATTTTTTATTGAGTGCTTCTAGAGATAAAACATTTTGGACATTCTCTTTGAGAAAAGATGCTCAAGCACAGGAAATGTCTCAAAGATTGCAAAAATCTAAGGATGGTAAAAGACAGGCTGGACAAGTTGTTTCTATGAGAGAGAAATTCCCAGAAATCATTTCCATTTCATCCTCTTATGCCAGAGAAGGTGATTGGGAAAATATCATAACCGCCCACAAGGATGAAACTTTTGCGAGAACATGGGATTCAAGAAATAAAAGAGTCGGTAGACATTTGTTAAACACTATTGATGGTGGCATTGTGAAATCTGTATGTGTGTCTCAGTGTGGTAATTTTGGTTTAGTGGGATCATCACTGGGTGGTATTGGATCATATAACCTTCAAAGTGGATTGTTGCGTAAAAAATATGTTTTACATAAACAAGCTGTCACGGGTTTAGCAATTGATGGAATGAATAGAAAAATGGTTAGTTGTGGTTTAGATGGAATTGTGGGATTCTATGATTTTGGAAAGTCTGTCTATTTAGGCAAATTACAACTTGAAGCACCTATAACATCCATGATATATCACAAACTGTCTGATCTTGTTGCTTGTGCCTTGGATGATTTGTCCATAGTTGTTATTGACGTGACTACTCAAAAAGTCATAAGAATATTATATGGTCATACCAACAGAATTTCAGGAATGGATTTCTCGCCTGATGGGAGATGGATAGTTTCAGTTGCATTGGACTCCACTTTGCGAACTTGGGACTTGCCAACTGGTGGTTGTATTGATGGGGTGATTTTACCAATTGTGGCAACTGCAGTTAAATTTTCTCCTATTGGTGATATCTTAGCGACAACACATGTCTCTGGAAATGGTGTATCCTTATGGACTAATCGTGCCCAGTTCAAGCCTGTGTCCACCAGACACGTAGAAGAAGATGAGTTTTCAACTATTTTATTACCAAATGCTTCTGGAGATGGCGGTTCAACAATGCTAGACGGGTTTTTGGACGAGGATTCTAATGAAGACGGCACTATTGATGAACAGTATACATCTGCTGCTCAAATTGATGCATCCTTGATTACTTTATCATCAGAGCCAAGATCAAAATTCAACACTTTATTGCATTTGGATACCATTAAACAACAAAGCAAACCGAAAGAAGCACCTAAAAAACCAGAAAATGCACCTTTCTTTTTACAATTGACTGGACAAGCAGTTGGTGATAGGGCATCGGTTGCTGAAGGCAAAACTTCAGAACAAACAAATAACACTGTTGAAGAAACCAACAGCAAATTGCGTAAATTGGATACAAACGGTAACCACGCATTTGAAAGTGAATTCACAAAACTATTAAGGGAAGCTGGAGAGAGTGGACAATTTGAAAGATTTTTGACTTACTTACTTAACTTATCTCCTGCTGTATTGGACTTGGAAATTAGATCACTTAATTCATTTGTTCCATTGACTGAAATGACAAATTTTATTCAAGCTTTAAATGCTGGTTTGAAATCAAACGCAAATTATGAAATATGGGAAACTTTATATGCCATGTTTTTCAACATACATGGTGATGTTATCCATCAGTTTGAAAATGAAACTAGTCTTCATGAAGCTTTGGAAGAATACAGACAGTTAAATGATGAAAAGAATAACAAAATGGATTCTTTAGTGAAATATTGTGCTAGTATCGTAAGTTTTATTAGTTAGTTTGAACAATTGGTTATATATAGTCTTCAATGTATATTTACAGAATTTAAATATATTACACTGTATTTGTCTTTTAAATGGAAATCGTAGAAAGTATCGATGGTAATCAATTTTGTAAATTAAGGGGAATTAGGGTTAACAAAATTACACGTCCTACAGATGCATTGTTTTGTTTAAGGAAAAATTCAAAGCTAAACCCAACCAGCACAGACGGAAGAGAGAAAAAGAAAAAAACCAACTGAGATAGCAAAACCTAAAGAACTGGAGTTTCTATGTCATCAACATTGTACATTTTCTATCCGTGTATCGAATAAAGAGATTAAATGGTAATGAATATAGATGTGATAGAGCCTTTGGATAGAATAAGAATTTCTTCAAATGAGATTAAGAATAACAAGATATCTGCCATTTACAAACATAGTGTGGACCAAGCGAATGAGCAACAGCAGCTTTTTGTTGGATTGACTAATGGAGATTTACTAATATATAATGCTGTTAAAGACACATTTTTGGAGGAATCGGGCCAAGTATCACTGGCTGATACAAGAACAATACTGGTCTCAAGCGCTATTTCAATATCAACACACTCGTCATATCAGGATATTAAGCGATTGTTTCGTGGTCATGAGAATCGTAGCTACAAACTAGCCAATATGTTTAGTAATATAACTAAGGATGGGTCGAGTATCAACAAAATTGAATCATTGCCTATATCCCCTACAAAATTGATTATACTTATAACGACATTAAATTCCCTCGAGATATTTGAAATTGTGGGGAATCACATAAATCAGATATACCATGTTCCTGATAGTAAGAACTCATTGAGTTTTTATGTCCTTTATAATGATCGGAGACTATTTTTTGTGGGGACAAAGAAAAAGTTAACTATATTTCAAATCATTAATAAATCCAGAAACATATTTCAGTTTAATAAATTGAAGGAAGTTGTGATGAAAGACAAAATACGATCAATAGACAAGTTTGATGAGGATTCGATAATCATTGGTCTTGTAAATAACTATGTGATTTGTGAATTTGCTGACTTTGGTGTGTCTTCGTTGGCAATTGAAAAAAACGATAATATGCTTAGTCAAGGAACCTCTTTCAGCTACTTTGGTTTGTCGTCATCCACTCCGGTGATGTGGACGATACAAATAAGTGATGATCTATTTTTGTTGGTGAAGGATACGCAAATTGTTAAAATTGATAGACGAAATGGACCAAGCATGATTTTGTCATCAATCAAACTATCTGGAATCCCCATTGAAGTTTTATTTATTTATCCGATTTATTTATTTGTTGTGTATCCTAAGAAGATAGAAATTGTGGATGTTACAAGTGGAGATTTAATTCAAAAGTTAGGTCATAGCATAAACTCTGGTCATTCCAGCATTATTTTAACGAATTCAGTAATCAGCATAGCTTCTGGAGCTGACATATTACAATTCAATATCTTGCCATTCCAAGCTCAGATAGATCAATTTTTGAGTATTTCAGGTAAGGGAACACTTGGGAATATCAAGGATCCTCGCAATGACTTGAAATATATGGGGATTGAAAAAGCCATAACTCTTGTTTCCAATATTGATGACGCTAATTCTTTGTTCAATGATGCGAAAAATAAATTGATGAAATTAAGGTATTTGTACTCTTTGAAAGCAACGTTGTTATTTGAATCGTACTCGAAATATCATGAGGCTTTGGTGGATATATCTTCAGAATGGCTAGTCTCTTTTGCTGATGTATTAAACTTGTTTCCAGCATTTATTAATGGCCAACTAAGATCAAAAGATGTAACTAGCGATGGAAATGAAAATAAAAAGAATTCTTCTTTGAATGTAATCAAGCGTATTACAGTTGAAGAACTCGAACTCAATAACTATTCAGAATCAGAATATGATACCGATAACACGACAAAAAAAGGTATGGCGTTGAAGCAACCACATGGACAATCAGTAAAAGCTCAAAATATCAGAAAATTCATTAAAGCTGTAAATAACTTGATAATATATCTTACTGATCAACGACGGATTTTGTCAACCTTCATGGACAAAGACGTTTTAACTTGGAAAAATATTGAAATTAATCCAAGTGATATTTATCCTGAATTTGATGGTAATTTAGAGACAGTGGCTACTGTGATTGACACATCATTATTCTTGTGTTATTTTTATTGCAAGCCGATGTTGTTGGGTCCATTATTAAGATTACCAAATAATTACTGTGATTCCAAAATAGTGAATGAGTGTTTATTGAGCAATATCCATAACCATGTTCAACAACGCAACTCCAAACAGCCTAATTTTATCAAGGAATTGCTTGATTTTTATTATGCAAGAAGCTTACATGAAGAAGCCTTGGAAATGTTGTACAAATTGGCTCATGATGAAGGTACGATTGAGCACTCAAACGAAGATGACAATAAATTTGATGATTTTATAAAAGGACCTGATTTGACTATCCAGTATTTACGAAAATTGACGGACGACAATTTGTATTTGGTATTGAAATATTCAAGTTGGGTGATTGACCAAGACAAAAACGCTGCCCGCCCAATTTTCATGAATGACTCGTATGAATGTGAAAGCTACGATAACACTAAAGTATTACAATTTCTATGCAAAAAGGATCAAGATTTGGGAATTATGTATTTGGAGTGGTTACTTTTTGCTAGTGATATTTCTGAGAGTTTGAAAAAATCAAAATTGTACCTGCAACTTGAGACAAAGTTGTGTTTATTGTATTTGAAGCAATTGAAGAGTGGGAAGCATCAAAACGATTATTACAATAAATTATTAGAGATTTTAAAAACATCTCAAACTTTTGAACCATGGCTGATTTTGAAGGAAATGCCAACCACTCAAGATAAGTTTTTAAGATTGACTATTTACATATACAAGAAGTTGGGGGAGCATGAAAAATCGATTGATGTTTTATTTAACCAATTGAATGATTTGGACGCTGCAATGGAATACTGTCTCGAGATATATAACAGACAACAGAGCTCGTCTTTGGGATCGAGTTTATTTTATAAACTATTAGAGGACTTGTTGATGAATTATCATGAAAACTGTGAATTAATCGTGAGATTATTATCAGAACACGGTGCCAAGATTCCAATCTTAAAGACATTATCTGTGCTACCCAGGTCGTTTCCAATGCATAAGCTAAAGACATTTTTCACAATAGAAATTAAAAACACCGATGAACAAGTCAAAGATAGCCATTTGGTGTCACAATTATACAAGGTTGGGTCAACTAATCTACAGTATAAAGTAATGACTCTTCAGAATGAGGGATATAAAATTGGTTCTAGTAAACAACCTTGTGCAATATGTAACAAACGATTGGGATACAGTGTTTTCACAATAACCAAAGACCATGAAGTAGTTCACTATGGATGTGCTCAAAGTCGAAAAAAATAAATACGTTAGTTTAATTAAATATATATCTTATCATACAAGTAATTTTTAAAAAGTCTCATATTTACAGTTTTATATTAATACAATTATTAAATACTTATTATTCTATAACTTGAGTTTGTAGTAGCAAAAACCAAAATTGGGGGAAAAAAAAAAGAAAAGAACAAAACAACAACACATCTAAGGGTTGTAGTTATTCTTTACTTGTTTGTATCTTGTGAGATTACTTCAACTTTATTTACGTTTATCGAATGCTTTAATTAAATCTCCACCAAGTAATTCAATTTCATCGTATATGGAGCTGGTGTTGATTATAACTTCATCTCCTTTATCATCCAAAGGTTTAACGTTAATGCCCAAATTGACCCTGAATTTCTTTTTGGTCAAGTTGGTAGGAACAAAAATACCACCAATGACGTTTTCATTGTTCTTGCATAAACCTGTGAACTTTTTACTTGAAAATATAATAGCATTACCAAATTTTTTATTCAATTCATCAACATAACCTTGAACCAAATCGTATTTTGTAGTTATATCATCAGGGAATGAAGTTAATGGTTGAATTAAGTTTTTAAATGTGTTTGGTGGTAAAATACCTGAAGAAGTAGTAACGTTATTCGCCTTGACCTTAATAGTGAAGTCATAATCCTGTAATGCTGGAGTAAATATCAAATCCAAGTTGGTTTCAGTAATGCCTTCCTTTCTAAGCAACTGGATGGCAGCTCGAGACAATGCAGTTAGCCTAGTAGAAATTGGTAAAGTTAAATTATGAGACCATAATATTCCAGAAGGGTCATCTTTCGATCCAATAAAATACTGTGTTTTAATACCTGAAGGGTCTGTTTTTCTAATTTTTTCAAAATTTTGCTCAATGATTCTATGTGCTTGTATAGTTAACTTATCACTTAATTTGATATCATCATCAGCAGAACTTTTAACTAAGTCAAGAACTAATGGGTCTTCTTTCCAATTCCAGCTGGCTAGGAAATTCAAAATTTGTAAAAATCCATTTTCAACAGAATGGGGAATTGAGTATGGAGCTGGGTCAACGAATGGTTTCAAAGCAATGAGTTCCACCAATTCTTCGCTGAAATGTTGCAAAAGTAATTGGGAATCCAACCATTGTTTAAAAAATCTGACAGTTGGTGAATAAAAGTGAAAATGTTGTGCAAGTTGTGTTACAGATCTGGTGTGCTTTACTGAGCCCATATATTTTTCATTGAATTTCAAATAAACATCTTGGACTAACGCTTTCTGTTTGTCTGCGTTTGATACTGCTCTCAAGTATAACAATTCGTCACGTTCTGTAAAAGCTCTGATTCTGAATCCGTAACCTTCTGGAGTTAAAATGTTCAACAAAGTTATATTTTCATTGAAAGGTACTGATTCATCTTTTGAAATAAATGAATTGTATTCTGTTTCAGCTAATTCTTCGCTAATTTTCAATAAAAATGCCGTCTTTGTTTTCTCCAATGCACTTAGTTCATCTGGCCATCTTGTTGAAGTCTCAAATTGTAATACACAGTAGTTCCAGAAATCAGGGTTGGATGCTGCAAATGGCACTGGCTGTAATACTGACGTGTATCTTAAACCAGATGATGCGGGCAAAACTGTCTTCACACTAAGTGGTAACTCTAAATTTGTCAAGACTTTACTCAAGTTTTCAAATGAGTTCCTTAAAGCAGTAAAGCTGCTTAAAGATGTGATCACTTGATTTGTTGCTGAAGGCAATAATGGAACTGGCAATTTCTTATCAAAATAACTGATCAGAGATGCCAAATGTTGTGATATTTCAGATTGCAAGTGAGTATCTAAAGCATATTTGATAATGTTCATTACCACTGGCTCTTGATCTTTAATATTCCAAACAACACAATGTTGGATAGATCCATCTTTGAATCTTCTCAAAGATGCTTTGTTCCCCCAAAAGGATCTGAATTTGATACCAGCATCCTTATCTTCATTATTCGGACCTTTGGTTACTAATTTGTCACATTCTTCTGGATTTAATTGCAAACCAATAACAAAGGTTGAGCTTGTGTGTGATGGCTTTCTCTTGTGGATGGCAAATGTGTTTGAAGGGTGTTCATTTTTAATAACAATCAGTTCTATTCTTTCACCTAATGCTTTTGTTAAAATTGCAAATAATCTGCTCTTGAAATAATTATCAAAAGTAATGTATGCTATCTTTTCCAATGGACCAAAAGAATCGTACAACTCTTCAGGTGCTGATAACTTGAAGACAATATCGTATCTCATCGGATCAAAATCAGACTTTTGAAGCAAAATGGCGTCAAATCTGTCTTTTACAACGTCATTCAATAATTCCAAAGTCTGTTGTGCTTGCAATTGAAGACTCTTGTAAGAACTCTTGGTCATTTTCCATAAGATGTTTAATTTGGTGTTTTTATCGAATATGGTAGGAACATTAAACCCATCTGATTTGTATTTCGATGCAATGTTTTCTCCAATTAAAGACGAGAAAGATAAATACCCTCCATTTAGATCCATTGTAGCCAAGTACTTGATGGTACCTTTGAATAATTGGTATGAGGAAAATCCATGCAACAATATCTTGTTACCGTTTAATCCACCTCCATTCAACAACGCGCTCATTAAAATAGCAAATTCAAAATGACCGAACCCCCCATTATTGAGAGACGAATTGAACCCTCTTTGCTGCAACCAAAGTTTCCCCAACATACATGCATCTTTGAATGCTTCTGTTGATTTTTTGGTGGTATATAAATACTTTAAATAATAGTCGTAGGATGTTTGTGATAACACGCTAGAATTGTACAATGGAGTAGGTGGCAAAGTCTCGGTGTCTGATTGCACACGGATACAGTTTTTATCAGGAAGTAGCTTTTTCGAGTCAAAAACACCAAATGGGAATGCTACTATTAAATTAATAGCAATTTTAGTTTTAGTAAAAGTCAAATCTTCGGGATTTTCAGTTTGGATACTCTCTATTTTTAAGACGGGGTTCAATACATCGTCATTGAAGAATTGATACGACACCTTGATCGGCAAATTATTCTTTTTCGACAAATGGATTAAATTCTCACCCAAGTATGCCAAATAAAATGACTTTTTATATAATGCTCTATAATTTAAATAATCTTTTGGTTGAAACAATTCTTTAGGCATAGTTAGTGCTACTTCGATACTTTGTCCATGTGGTTGGTTAATAGCTGTTTTTAATCCGTACGACCCAACCAAAGAAAGATCTCCCAGTGGCAAATAAGAAAATCTATAGTTTACTTTTGTTGGTTTGGGATCTGGAAATGGGATGACTAATTTCTTGGGATTAAAATGTTGTTCTGCTTGTTGTAAAGTTAGATTTTCCACAGGTGGCACTTGTTTAATCAAATCATGCAAACGGTGCAATACTTTCTCAATTTTTTCTTCGTGAGCTTTCTTTACTTTCACTTCTTTCATTAGTTCGTCAATCTGAAGTTTAAATATATTAGATTTGAATAATTCAGCTGTCTCTCTGGCTACTTGGACATCTTGTGCAGAAAGCTGCTTTTTTTGTTTCTTATTAGGTGGTTGTACTGATTTTTCTCCCTCTTCCTCATCGTCTTCATCATCGTCGTCTTCACTTGCACTGTGGTCATCACTCTCCTGTGCGTTGTTCTCTCTATGCTTTGCATGGCCGTTGCTGAGTTCATCTATTTGTTCATCTCGATCGGAAAAGGACTTGAATTCATCATCTTCAATGGTAGAAATATCATTTTCCTCTAACTTCCGTTTTGCCATATTTTATATGAGTATAGTAGAATGACCTTTACTATGCTAATTATCCTTTCTTAAGAAAAATACCAAAAAATAAAAGAACTATTTGATAGTTGGTTGGAGTAATATTGTTCTTGGAATTGAACGGACAATACGTTTAATCTTCACAAATGACTAGTTTAGTAGAGAGAGAGAAGAGAAGAAAAAAAACAAAACTAAAAAAAAAAAAATGTATGAAGATGAGTTGATTTGTACACGACTTTCCAAATATTCTCTCAATCGAAGCTTATAATATGCAGGATTCACGTGAATGAAATTATGCACGACCACACACACACTCACAAAAAAAAATAATAACAGAATTGGCTGTTCTACGCGATCGTTTAAAATCTGGGCAACGTCAAATCAAACATCAGTAGGTTCTTGTTATTGGCATTCCATAATTAAACACCCTGGAACATTGACAAATGTATTATTCAGAGGAAATTGGTCTTCCCAAAACTGATATTTCAAGATGGAGGTTACGAAGTGACGCTCTTGGTAGGGAAACATGGCATTATCTATCACAATCTGAATGTGAAAGTGAAAGTGAACCACAATCAACATTTGTCCAATGGCTTTTAGAGTCGCCAGATTTTCCATCTCCGCCATCGTCAGATATTCATACTCCAGACGAGGCAGCAAGAAAGGGAGCTGATTTTTTGAAACTATTGCAATTGGATAATGGTATCTTCCCCTGCCAGTACAAAGGTCCAATGTTTATGACAATTGGCTATGTAACTGCTAATTATTATAGCAAGACTGAGATACCTGAGCCGTATAGAGTTGAGATGATACGTTATATTGTCAACACTGCACACCCAGTCGATGGTGGTTGGGGACTTCATTCTGTTGATAAATCTACTTGTTTTGGGACAACCATGAATTATGTATGTCTCCGGTTATTAGGAATGGAAAAGGATCATCCAGTTTTGGTTAAGGCGAGAAAAACATTACATCGTTTGGGTGGTGCCATTAAGAATCCACATTGGGGTAAGGCTTGGCTATCTATTTTGAATTTATATGAATGGGAGGGTGTGAACCCAGCTCCACCAGAACTTTGGAGATTACCGTACTGGTTACCAATTCATCCAGCGAAATGGTGGGTACATACTAGGGCTATCTATTTGCCATTGGGATATACGTCTGCAAACAGAGTTCAATGTGAGCTTGATCCACTTTTAAAAGAGATCAGAAATGAAATTTACGTTCCAAGTCAATTACCTTATGAGTCAATCAAATTTGGTAACCAGAGAAATAATGTTTGTGGTGTCGATTTATATTACCCACATACAAAGATTCTTGATTTTGCAAATTCTATATTGAGTAAATGGGAAGCTGTTAGACCTAAGTGGTTATTGAATTGGGTTAACAAGAAAGTTTATGATTTAATTGTAAAGGAGTATCAGAATACAGAGTACTTGTGTATTGCTCCTGTGAGTTTTGCCTTCAATATGGTTGTGACGTGTCATTATGAGGGCTCTGAATCAGAAAACTTTAAGAAACTCCAAAACAGAATGAACGATGTTTTGTTTCATGGACCTCAGGGAATGACTGTTATGGGGACAAATGGTGTACAAGTTTGGGATGCCGCCTTTATGGTACAGTACTTTTTCATGACAGGCTTAGTTGATGACCCAAAATATCACGATATGATCAGAAAGAGTTATTTATTTTTAGTGAGATCTCAATTTACAGAAAATTGTGTCGATGGAAGTTTCAGAGATAGACGTAAAGGTGCTTGGCCATTTAGTACTAAGGAACAAGGATATACTGTTAGTGACTGTACTGCAGAAGCAATGAAGGCTATTATTATGGTTAGGAATCATGCAAGTTTTGCTGACATCAGGGACGAAATAAAAGATGAAAACTTGTTTGATGCTGTTGAAGTTTTGTTGCAAATTCAAAATGTGGGAGAATGGGAATATGGCTCATTCTCGACTTATGAAGGTATAAAAGCCCCTTTATTGCTAGAAAAATTGAATCCTGCCGAGGTTTTTAATAATATCATGGTGGAGTATCCATACGTGGAATGTACAGACTCTTCCGTTTTAGGGCTTACTTACTTTGCCAAATATTACCCTGACTACAAGCCCGAATTGATTCAGAAAACTATTTCCTCTGCCATTCAATATATTCTTGATTCACAAGATAACATTGATGGCTCTTGGTATGGATGTTGGGGAATTTGTTATACTTATGCGTCGATGTTTGCATTAGAAGCTTTGCATACAGTTGGTCTTGATTATGAATCCTCATCAGCTGTGAAAAAAGGATGTGATTTTCTTATTTCAAAACAACTTCCAGACGGTGGATGGTCAGAATCAATGAAAGGTTGTGAAACACACTCTTATGTCAATGGTGAAAACTCTCTTGTTGTTCAATCGGCTTGGGCTTTGATAGGGTTGATATTGGGAAATTATCCTGATGAAGAGCCAATCAAAAGAGGAATTCAATTTTTGATGAAACGACAATTACCGACTGGTGAGTGGAAGTATGAAGATATTGAAGGTGTATTTAATCACAGTTGTGCAATAGAATATCCTTCATATAGGTTTTTATTTCCAATTAAGGCATTAGGTTTATATAAAAACAAGTATGGTGATAAAGTGTTAGTTTAAGTAGTCGTGCATGTTTTCAAAAAAAGAGAAAATGTTGCAAAATAAACACAAACTTCTTTTTTTTTTGCTTCAAAATTTTCTACAAAATCTCCTCAATAATATAAATCAATTATTGAAACAACCGTAATTTCCCCCCTAAAATTATGTATTAAGTATAGAACACAATAATTAATGATTATAAATATTAAAGAAATTATTAAAAAAAAATAGAAAAATGAAAGAAATCCAAATAAACCGTTTTCCAGCTCTTAACCTTTGCTATTTCTTTTGTTTTGCCTCACTTCCTGGCAATGGAATCACAGAAAGTGTAAAGTAAGAGTTCTGTTTTGTTGCCAATAAGGCGAAAGTATCATAAAGTGCAGCAACAACTGCAATTACACCAAAGGCACCAGCAGCTTTGGTTAATGCAACCGAACCAACAAAATAAGATGCCGACAACAATGAAAAAAGTGCAGTAAGACAAAGGAAAAACCCACTTAATAAAACCGTACTCTTGAAAGTAAGCAACATAAAGATAAAACTAAGAATTGCCCAGGCAATCAAATAAAATGCCAAGGCACTGGAAAGTTGTGTCATATCCTTTTGATAGGCTGCGAGAATACCAAAAGTAGGGATGTTTATAGCAGCAAAGGATAACCAGAATGCTCCATACGATGTCAAAGCAGTAAAAACTAATAACAATTTGGTTAGTAAGCTAATTTGTTTTATAAATTGATTTCCAATTTTGATATATACATACTCAAGGTATCTCCAGAAAAGAAAACCCAAATACCAGCTATTGTTTGAACGACACCACCGTAGAAGGTAGCCAATGAAACTGCAACATTGATGGTTTTGATGCCACGAGCTTGTAATAAATACAAACTTAAAACCAAAGTAGTTATAGCAAAAGCACACAAACCTAATGGTGTTGAGCTTGCAAATTTGCTGCTCAGTGATTGTGCATTATGGGCAAGGACAGACATTATCTCATGTCTATAATACTTCTTGTTTCCTAAAATAACAAACTCACCACCATCACCAGAAATCTCAACTTTGGTGACGTTGTTGCCATTGGGACTGCCGACAGAATCAACGTCTTTAGACTCAGCTGTAGATGCAGATACCATTACTTATAATTTGATTTTATAACTTTTTTGGTCAAGTATTTCTCTTGCAAATGGAACATTCAAAAAATACTGATTACCAAACCTATTTATAACTGAGCTGTAAAGTACTTTTACTTATGATGTATAATTGAACTAGATTTGATGCATTATTAAGCAGTTTGCAATTGTAACTAGAGAAAAGGTTTAAAATCAGGTAAGATATTATTAAAATATAAAGAGTGATACTTTCTTGTCACTGTAATTAAAGCAATATTATAACAAGCTAGGTGTGGATATTATAACTCTAGATTGAAAAGTTATTCTGCAAAGATCATATTTAAGGCTCCATAATTCAAGGTATACGTTTGGTAGCTTGAAGTAAAACTCCACTCCTCGCCTTTAATAAAATAAAATGAGACCATAGGAACCAATGCCAAGAGAACCAATATTTAACTTAATGCAAAAAATGGAAGGTCTCCAGGATCTAAGATCACTCCATTGTTAATGAAATGAGGGGTTATTTAGTAAGGACATGACTGAACTAATTGACAGAATACTCCACTTATTTTGTTGAGTTATATTTTTATAGCCAGCATTTCATTAGATAAAAAGCTTTTTAAAGAGGAATAAAATAGAATTAGCATCCATACCTTTCTAACTGGGCCACTTCAGCAAGCAGCGTGTCACAACAATCAGGATTATCTGATTAGTGTGATAAAGGTTTAGTTATTGAAAAATTCACAGGTGACAAGATGCATTTATTTCACCAATTTACAATATTTGCTTATAATAAACATTCGCTAGAATAGAGTTATTCATATACTCCACTAATATTATAACTTAAGATAACAAAATGGACTTTATGATTTTCAGTACTCAGCACCTAATGATTGAATCGGAAAAACAAAAAACTTAAGATACTTAAAAAACTGCATCAACATACATGATAACACAGACATTATTTTTTAGATTAAATACAATTATATTAATCAGACCAAATGCTATGCTGAATAGTTTAGATATAATAAAATATTAGGATTGTTTCATCAACAAATTGGTTCCGTGGTCTAGTTGGTTATGGCATATGCTTAACACGCATAACGTCCCCAGTTCGATCCTGGGCGGAATCAATCATTTTTTGATTTTTCACTTTCAGCTATTTTTTTCATGATGGTGAATATTTTCTCTACATTTGTTTACTCTATTTTTTTTTTAAATTGTTACAATGTATATATTTAAATAAGGACACCAACGTTTAGCTCTTCATACGCTTTGAAGTTGGTTAAATTCTTTTTTCAAGTTTTTGAATACTTTCTTACTCTTGCCAATCTTCAGTCTCTGGAAAACTCTCTTATACACTTTAGCCAAGGCCGGGAACCAACGTTCTTCTCCAATCATCATACATCCAAGGTTAATAATAGAAAATATGATGATGTACCAATAGAACCATCCGTGCAAATTGGTTAGCTGCATCAAATCTCCTAACGACGACTCTCCATCGATAAGAAACAAGCAAGCAGACAAGAATGTGGCCACAACCAAATTGATCATGAATGGGTAATTTTTCACCATTGGTTCACGATATGGCGGTCCTTGTGATAATACCACAGCTATCAAAATGTACTGAAAGTTTGAAAACAAAAACAAAACAGTGTTATCTGAAGATTTGACTGCATCATCAGATCCCGGAATAGGCTTGATATACCATGGTTCTTTTCTTACCCAAGACCATAACAATACTTGGAATATCAATATCACTATAATATGACAAACTAATGGTATGAGGATTTTTGGAGATACCAAATTTGCAGTGGGTCGTTTCAAAACAATCTTTGCGTATGGTTTTGACCATGACATGAATATAGCTAACGGTAAAATCAAAAACAAATCAATATATAAAAATTGGAAATCACCCAAATTGGTACCAGTTTTGTAAAGAATGGTAACGGTGACAAATTGAATTGCTGAATACAATGACATGTACTTGAAACAAGAAAAGCTAGTTACCAAGCTGGATCTACCTTCTCTAATGACATCTAAAACACACGATATCTCAAAGACTCGAGACGTAAATGGTGCTGCCACCGATGCTTCTGCTTCTGAAAGAGAAATCCCAACATCTGCTGCTTTTAATGCCCCACAGTCATTTGCACCATCACCACAAAATCCAACTGTATAATCAATTTTTTGTAATTGTTCCACTAATTCATGCTTTTCATCGGGAGACATTCTGGCAAAAATGTCACAGTTCATGAGGATATTTTGAATGACGCTAATATTTTTAACCTCTGTAAGCAAGAATCTAAATATATCCCCTGTAATGGCTAATTTATAATTGTTATCTTGTCTAATATCTATTGGCTTTATTGTAATTGGATCTAATTTATTTTCCGGATCATTGACTTCCTGCCAAGATATGTATCTTTCCTCGTTCTTCTCATCTAGTACTGGAATGTAAATATTCTCAATGGATGGTGGAATAAGACCACATTCTCTTGAGACACTGATTGCGGTCAAAATATTATCTCCAGTGCACATAATGGTTCGAATTTCTGCTTCCTTCAAAGTTTTAAGAGTACTTTTAGTACTCTTCTTTAGTTTGTTTTCAAAAATAATGAATCCAGCAAATGCTAAGTCCGACTCAGCGGTTTCTCTATCAATGTCAGCGGAACTTACCTGTTTGTAGGCACAAGCTATAACTCTAAACCCGGAATGTGTATAATGGTGTAACAATTCCTCAAAATTTGTAGGTAAAGACTCTGGCAGACAAATGTCCAACATTACTTCTGGAGCACCTTTTGTGAATATATAATGTTTGTGGTTTTGAGAGACCACCACTGACATTCTTCTTAATGGAGCTAAAAACTCAAATTCTTTGTTCACTTCATAACTATCATTGCCCTTGAATACGATCGGGTTAGTGGTCTTTGAATCTTCTTTGTAATTCCATCTCGTAAACTCAAACATCTTGACATCTAATGGATCACCTAGAAGTTCATTATCAATGTTTCTCAAGGAGTGGCATGTGGTCAAACACCCTAGCAAGAATTTCCCATTATTCGTATCGTGATCATTAGTACGAACTGTCTTCAAATTATCGATATCTTCGACCAATTCTTCAAATACAATTTCTTTTCTCCCCTGAGCGTTATTAGCCAAATGAAGACCCAATACATCTAACCCATCTTCAGTTAATGTACCGGTCTTGTCGAAACAAAACACATCAATTTTACCACCGATGTTAACTCTAGTGGGAGCAATACAAAATATTTGTAATTTTTTTAATCTTGAAATAGCAAAAGTAGTACCAATAGTCAATGTAGCAGGTAATGCTGGAGGGACAACAATAGTGATAATATCTAAGGCTCGTAAGATCATTACTTTTTTGTCAATGCCTAGTTTGATAAAGTTATAAGTAGAGTAGGTGAATCCGATTGCCGCAATAAGAGTCATAAACCTAATGTATTTGAAAGAATCCTCGTAAAATTTGAAACCAGTTGGCTTAGGGAAAAGCATTGAACGTACTAATGATCCCTTTGTAGTGTTGAAACCCGTTTTTACAACCATAGCTGTTACAGGCTCATCATTGGCCGACTTCATTTTCAACAACCGAGTCCCATTATATAAGAAAGATTTGGATAAAATTGGATCAACAAAATTCTCTGGCAATAACTTGACTGTTTCTCTTGTGGCATTTATTTTGGAAACAGGGACACTTTCCCCTGTCAACATTGATTCATTAACAACACACTCTCCATTAACTAGTAATGCATCACAAGGAATAACATTTAAGGAAGGGTCAACTTCAAACAAATCACCAGGAACTAATTCATTTGAATCAATTTGTTTCCAAAACTCATTTCGCCACACTCTCACTTCACAATTGAATTTTGAAATTTCTTGTAAACGTTTCATGGTTGATTTTGTTTCAATTAATGAATTGATAATAGAAATCATTGAAATGAGAAATATACATGTAGCATAATAGTAGTAATCATCTGCAAGCCATAAGAAAATTGAGAATACTTGAAAAATATAAAATGGGTGTAACACTTCATCTGTCAACAACTGTAATACCGTCTTATCCTCAATTTCAATAGTGTTCCTACCAAATATCTCTTGTCTTTGATCCTGAACAGAATGAGATACACCATCTTTGAGATTTTTAACATTCAACCAACGTGCATCAAACCAATTTGAGTTCGTCTTGAACATGTCCTCCATTGGATTGTAGAAAAATTTGATGTATCTATAAACAAATGATTGAATATGTGGGACAACAGGGTCTTTTTCAAAATCAAATTGATCATCTGTACCAACAAGGAAGCTGGAAAGTCTCTCATTAAATCGTTGTTTCTCAACGTGGGCAATTTGCAATTCACCAAACTCATTTTCAATAACACACCAATCAGCTTTACCCAAGGGACATCTAGTACCCATTAAATTAATTCGATAACGAGGAAGCCATCTTAAAATCAAATAGGCAATCCCCAAAGTACCAATACAAAGGAAATAATAGATTGCTGTTTTCCACCATCTATCAGCATAACCAGCAATACCAATAACCAAATCCTCTTCTGCAAGATAGTATCTTTGATAATCTAATTTTGTAGGAAATTGTTTGTAGAAATCTTCATATTGATTATCATCAACAATACTATTTGCTTCGTCCAAGCTCGATTTGCTGCTTGATCCAGAATCACGTCTATTATGATTCTCGAAATCAACAGAACCATAATCAGGGGCTTCGGGTGACAGATATCTAAAATTAACACCATCTTGTTGATAAAATGCTGTCCCTCGTTGTTGATCTCCTTCTCCGTCTCCTTCTCCTTCGTCAGCTACAGCTTCCTCTTGGTATTGTTCATCTTCATCGAGATACTTATCGATCGAGTAGTCCCAGTCAGTATTATAATCCACAGGGTCCTCGGGGTTCTCTAAAGTTGAACCACCTTGGGCATGTTCAATTTCATGGGGAGAGAAAAACCTAAAATTAGCCTGAGTATCAATAGAATTCCTCGAGGCGTTTGATCTAACTCGTTGCAAGTCATTATCATTTTCATCAGCACTAAGTAAAGGTGATGTTTCTCGAGATACACGTGATATTCTTCTCCCACCAAAACTATGAGGATAATGCAATGAAGTAATTGAAGATGGGATAATTTCAGATGCTGCTCCAGAATACATTTCATAATTATTATCATCGAGTAGTAGATTAACTGAAGAACTTGCTGAAGCAACTGAATTATGTCTTGACCGAGATCTCCTTCTGTCTATTGAAGAAGACCTGCGACTAGTCACCAGGTTTCTGACCATTTTCTAAACTCAAATAATATTCAATCTTGGAACTAATATAAGGAAGAACACCAAAAAGTAATAAGGAATTCAAATTAAGTCAACGTTGTTGAAAAATAGAAAATTTTTTTTTTTCGGTTTTAGTTTGCTATGGAGATAAGATTTTTAATTTATGCAACACATGAAGGCGCACAAATCGAGATGTGGGTTTGAAGTCATATTAAAGTCAAACACTATAGAAACCACTGAAAACAATTACGAAGAGACTTGTTTAATAATAAAATTGACCTGAAAGCATTTGTGTGAGGGAATCAATTGGTTATCACCAAGCTTGGAATGTGGTGCTTTTGGTACTGCTATTTGTTTGTTGCTCACTTTATGTAGAAATTGTAATTGCCATAATATTTGATGCAGAGAAAAAGTAAGTGAAGGAAGAGAAAGCTTTAGAGAAAAACAACAACAAAACAGGTAAACACAAGAGCAATTCATCAATACCAATTCATTGTAATCCACCAATTATCTAATAAAAAGTAACGCCCTTATAGAAACCAATCATGGCTCTCAAATTAAAATTGAAGATGCCATCATCTAGTGCATCAAACTCTCCCCAGCCACCACCACCAGAGTCACATTCACCGGAACAACCAAAACTACCAAAACTCAAAATCAAAGCGCCATCCAAGACACCAGTTTCATCGACGCCAGACTCTTCTATGGCCTTAAAACGACCCCAAGAAGAACAGTCGACAGGTGAAAACCCCAAAAAACTTAAACTAAGTTTATCCAAAACCAAAGAGAATGGACGTCCCAAAGGTTTGCCACGAGTTAGAATTAAACCTACCCGAATTCCTGGCGAGGGATACGATTCTGAGGCACCTGATTTAGAAGACGATCCTTTGATTGAACAAGGTATAATAATACGTTTTTTAAATGACTCGAATCTTGATTTCGTACATAATGCAGTGGATTCCGGTGACTTGACAGGGTTAAATGTGAAATGGGTCACCAAAGAGAAAGCTATAGTTAATGTCAACAGTATACTTTATTCAGCAAGATTAATTGATTTACCTACTGTAACTGAAATATTCAAAACAGTTGATAGAAAGAATGTTTTCAAGACATTAGATATCTGTCAGATTTTGTTAGTTTTACATGTTGTTGATCCGGCTAAACTAAATATAGATACCGATTTTGAAGTTCCCCAAGAATTTCTTTTTAATCATCCATTTTATAAATATGTGAAGAATAATGAAATTAAAAAGAAACGAATGGTGCTCAAAGATGGATTATTACAGCCATTTCAGGATGTGTATCGACGATTCCGTCCAACCAAAGTGGACCATAGAGTGATTTTGGACATAGAATCAAAAGTCGATGAATTGATCAAACTTGATAATGAAGCAGATGAGAGTCATTTTGAATTATTGGATAGTAAAACAGCACAACAATCACGATTTGGTACCAGTGCCACGCCATCAGCTGTCAATTCCCCTGTAGCAATGAGGATGGAAGGGCCAGAAGTTGAACCTGGAAGGTTTAGCAATGTACAAGATCATGAAAATGAAGAAGATGATGAAGAAGAAGACGAAGAAGATTACGACGATGATGATCTTCAAGATGATGATATGGAACTTCATTTGGAACAAGAATTGGAAAAAGTTTTGGATGGAGAGTTGTCTGAAAGTGAAGTCACAATCCCAACACTGATGGCAGGTATATTAACAAATGATGTCGGTAATGGAATATCTATAATGACTAATGGAGAACAGTCAGAGGATATCGATGGAGACGAACAGGATGATGAAGAAGAGGAAGAGGAAGAAGAGGAAGACGGTGATGACGAAGAAGAAGAGGAGGAGGAGGAAGAAGAAGAAAATGAAGAAGGAGATAGTGAATCTGGAAAACAACATGTTAAACTATTAGAAGAAGAAATATTTGAACTTGAGAAAGCGGTTGCCCATCATCAAAAGAATTTATCTACAGCATCGAGTAAAATGTTACGAATGAAGTTCCAAAATACCTACACGTCATTGAAAGCCTCTTTGGATCTGAAAAAACGTGATTTGGCCAAATTATTAGATGAACAAGAACAACAGCAAGAACAGAAACAACCGAAAACTACAGTAGATGAGAAATCACAAGAAGCAGAACATAGTGTAGAGGCAGAGGCAGAGATAGAAGCACAGGTAGAAGCAGATGCAGAAGATGGAGATGAAGATGAAGATATTGATCAAGGTGATGACATGAACCAGGAGAATAATAATAATGGTGATCTGGATATTGATGAAGACAATGCTGATGATCTTGATGATTTGTTTTAAAAAATGGGCACAAGTATATACTATTGTAATAAATTAACTAATAAAATACTGCATATAGTAAACAACTCAGTGATGTACGTGGGGAAAGAAAATAATAGGTTGAGAATTAATTATTGGCACACACACACACACGCACACACACAGCACAAATTAACCAAATCCCATCTCAGAAATTTTTTTTTTCTCTTCTTGCTTTCTTTGTTTCGCTTCCCTCTCTCCTTCTTTTATGATTTTGTAGAATGACGTGAAAGAGTCCCCCTTTTAAACCATTATATTTCTTTAATATTAATAGTTATAACTCATTTTCCAAATCATCCTCACTAGGATTCAATTACATTTTTGTTTTATCCATTTAAATTAGCCACAATTTCTTCCCATCTTCCTCCTCCCTCCACATGTCTACCAATTCTATAAAATTATTAGCAAGTGATGTGCATAGAGGTTTAGCCGAACTCGTATCCAAACGATTAGGATTACGTCTTACACCTAGTGAATTGAAAAGAGAATCAACTGGTGAAGTCCAATTTTCCATTGGAGAATCAGTTCGTGATGAAGATATATTTATTATTTGTCAAATTGGTTCTGGTGAAGTTAATGACAGAGTTTTCGAATTGATGATTATGATTAATGCCTGTAAGACGGCGAGTGCTAGAAGAATCACAGTGATTTTGCCCAATTTTCCTTATGCTAGACAAGATAGAAAAGATAAATCAAGAGCTCCAATTACTGCTAAATTGATGGCCGACATGTTAACCACTGCTGGATGTGATCATGTTATTACCATGGATTTACACGCCTCACAAATTCAAGGGTTTTTCGATGTTCCAGTAGATAACTTGTACGCTGAACCTAGTGTGGTTAGATACATCAAGGAAACTATTGATTATAGTGAAGCTATAATTATATCTCCTGATGCTGGTGGTGCCAAGAGAGCTGCTGGATTGGCCGATAGACTTGATTTGAATTTTGCCTTGATTCATAAAGAAAGAGCCAGAGCTAATGAAGTATCTCGAATGGTTTTAGTTGGTGATGTCACCGATAAGATTTGTGTTATTGTTGATGATATGGCGGATACTTGTGGTACTTTGGCTAAAGCTGCCGAAGTATTGTTAGATAATAATGCTAAAGATGTCATTGCCATTGTCACTCATGGTATATTATCTGGGAACGCAATAAAAAATATCAACAATTCTAAATTGAAAAAAGTTGTATGTACCAACACCGTTCCATTTGAAGACAAATTGAAACTTTGTCCTAAATTGGATACAATTGATATTTCTGCTGTTATTGCTGAATCTATCAGAAGATTACACAATGGTGAAAGTATTTCTTATTTATTTAAGAATGCCCCATTGTAAGTGATTTATTGGAGAGTAATTTAGTTACATATTCTGTGAAATACTAGTAGTTGTATTGGATTTTGTGATCTAGAAGAAAAAGTAAAGTTAAGTATACAATTGTTTCTTGTACAAAGTATATATATTTTTTTTGAAACTGTTATAGTACATTATCAAATGGTGTAGTAGTAGGTCAGGTTAGCAGGTTGTTGAAAGATTAACAAATCAAACTAATGTAATCAGTATCACCTTCAAAGGGTCAATCCAAAATACTGGCGTCTGTTTTTTTTCTCTCTCTACACAAACATTGTCTAAACCAAAAAAAATAATATATATATTACACCCACATAACAAGAGACAAACACTTCCGTTTATTCATTAGTTGTTCCCTAGCGAGTGCATTTTCATAAACATTAAATTTCCTTTTTGTAATTGTATATTATGATAGGTACCGATTCCTATCATATAATTATTGATATACAAGAGTCGCTCCCCACTACAATTCAAATCATCGAACTAGATTCCAAAATGCCATTACAACCAATTGAACCACTAAGGGCAAAACTGATTGGGAATGGTGTCATAAGACTATATAGAGAGTTTGAGAATGAAATACCAATCACTGGCGAAACTTCACTGAATCAAATTACTAATAATCCAGGTGATGATACAATGGTGGCGATTTTGGCAGTACCAACGTATTTTACTGCCACAGATCTACTAGGATTTATTGGAGAGAAGAATGTATCCAAAAATATATCACATTTGAGAATATTGAAAAGTAATAAACCTAATAGATTCTTAGTATTGATAAAATTCAGAGATGTGATGAAAGCAGCAGAATTCCAATATCATTTCAATGGCAAACCATTTAATTCAATGGAACCAGAAACTTGTCACGTGGTTTATGTAAAGACCGTACAAGTGATGAATTCCCACAAGGATAATTCAGTTGTTGATTCAATGATTCCATTTTTATTACAAGATCCATTCACATCAGCTGCTGCTAGTAGTGGTGAGAGTGGTAGTAGTAGTAGCAGTTCCGGAGTATCCACAAATAATCATAATAATAATTACCATTTAATAGAGTTACCAACGTGTCCGGTGTGTTTGGAAAGAATGGACGCCACGGTAACTGGGTTGCTAACAATCCCCTGTCAACATACATTTCACTGTCAATGTTTAACGAAATGGAAGGATGACACTTGTCCTGTTTGCAGATATTCGCATAATATTGCAAATGAACGGGTGCGCCGATCCACTAATAGATTGCGACAGTTAAGTATTCGAGACACATCAATCGATACCCCGCTTTCACGATCACCAGAGCAACAGCAACAGCAAAAACACGCACAGATGCCCTCCTTACTTAAATCCGAGTTTAATGACGATGATGACATTGACGACGACGATGCAGGAGAAATTTGTATGGAGTGTGATGAGACTGAAAATTTGTGGATCTGTCTAATTTGTGGGAATATAGGTTGCAGCAGGTATGCGCCAGAGCAACATTCTCTAAAACATTTTGTTGATACAGGACATTGCTTTGCAATGGAAATTGCTACCAGTAGGGTGTGGGATTATGCAGGTGACAAATACGTGCATCGATTAGTCACTAATGAAAGTGATGGTAAATTAGTTGAATTGCCTGACAAGGATGATAAACTGAACGGTGGGTCTTCAAATAGGAATGATCCAACTTTTGATAAAGTCGATGAAGTTGGGTTTGAATATTCCCAGTTGTTGATAAGTCAATTGGCGAGCCAACGAGAATATTATGAATCGTTGCTAGAGCAGCAACAGACAGCACCGAAATCTAGAAGAGGATCTAGTAATAACACCAAAAATAATAATCATATTACCAATAGTAGTAGTGGCAGTAATACAAATAAAATAAATCAGGAAATGCTTACAGAATTGGAAATTAAAGTTGAAGATTTGAATTCAAAATTATCTGATTTGACAAATAGTTTGATTCCACAATTAAAAGAGAAAATCCAATCCAAAGATGAAAAATTAAATAAAGTTATGCGAGAATTGAATATATCCAATTCTCTTAATGAAGCATTATCGAAAAAAGTCGAACATTTAACCAAAGTAGGTGAAGATTATAAAACCACCATTGAAAAATTAACTGGAGAAAACAAAGCATTAAATGAACAAGTTACAGATCTTATGTTTTTTTTAGATAGCCAAGAAAAATTTAAAAATGAATCTCAAGAAGTTAAAGATGGTACTATAGTTATACAACAACCTCCTCCTCCTCCTCCTTCACTGGTATCACGAAAGAATAGAAGAAAGAAGAAATGATAGTATTTCTAGATCACAGAAGACTAGATGAAAAAAAAAAAAGAATGTATTATAAAGTGAGAAATTTCAAATTCAAATATGGGAATATAATAATAACAATAATAATATTCTTAATCATCCTGGAGTTTTTGTTTAGAATAGAAAAAGAAACGAAAAAGAAATGAAAAAGAAATTGTTATGTTGTTTGTTGTGTTCATTTGGTTAGGAATCACCTGTTGAGAAGTTTTTTACGTAGTTGTTATTATCATATCTTATATGTTATACCATGTAAGTTGATTCGGTTTCCAGTAACTCCAGTTTCCTTATAGATTCGTTTCTTTTTTTCTGTTTTTGTTTTTGTCTTTTTTTGCTTTAAGTTGTTTCGTTTAATACTAATTGGTGTATTGTAATATATCTGCATATCTGCATATTTTCACCTTTTGGAATTTTTGATATCATATTATACTCCCCCGCCGGAGGAGGTGCAGCGACCGCAAAAGCAACAGGAACAGCATAACACAATTCAAAGACTAGAATGAATGGATCCTGCTAGTTTATTTAAACAAATGTAAGATAGAATAATAATAATAATAATAAATTTACAGATATGCGGATACCAATAAGATTTACAGGAAAATCAAGGTTGAGTTGGTTTCTTTTTTTTTTGGTTCATAAAGAAAATAATTCTTGCAGATTGATGTGTATTACTAAATCAATAACATTATAATATGATATGCCGGTTGTTGTGATTGTTTGTTTGATAGTTATTAGTGGAGTTTTTTTTTTGTCTTTTTCCTTTTCCTTTTTACATTGATTATGATTAATTGTATTTGAAAAGGTTTATTTTAGGTTTTTAGTTTATAAAGTGGTATATATACATATACGTAAATATATCTATGTATTTATTCATTTATATATATATGTATGTCTTGCCCGATTTTAAAGTTGATCCTATAAAGACTCAATTTTTATATTGGACTTCTTTTTTTTTTCTTTCTTTCTTTCCGTATATATCAACAATTTATTCAACCTTATCAACTCAACTGATTCCAGTTGTTTTTCCTTCTTAAATTTTGTATTAGTCTTATAGCTTTTTTTTTTTTTGTCATTGTTGATATAATCATGAATGGAGCAAATCAGAATATCCCTAACACTTTGCCAAGATTACCATCATTTCAACAATTGAGTGAAACAATTCGCAACCCCGATTTTCCAGACCTGCTGCAAAAAACTCATCATCAATATCATCAACAGCATAGATTTCAAAATACCCCCATTGACTGCAAGTCTCTAATGTTGTTCCCAATAAATTATACACCTGTCAATGATAATGGTGTTGCTACTGCAGCTGCTACTGCTACTGCTACTGCTCCTGTCAATGGTATTGTTACCACTAATAGTTTGAATGGCAATTCCATTATGGAATATTCTTATGGACCAACATTACATGGCAGACATGAAAGTTATCCTAATCAATATGTATTCCCCAATCAAGAATCAAAGACAGGAATTCCAATTTCTAATCGAGTATCACCTACTTCAATGGATAGAACTAAAGCACATTCTTTGGACTTGGGATTGACTAATCGTGTTAATACGACCAATAATGATGCTAAAACCTATTCCAAAAAATATAAGGTTGTGTTTGATTTAATTCAATTTTTGAAAAAATTTGAAATCAAATATAATGAATTGAAACATTATACATTTGATTTAGAAAATGATAAGAATTCAAATGTATTGGAGAAAATGGTTACTGAATTATCAATAGATGATATAAATGAAGCATTAGTTAATACTAAGAAACTTGCTAATGTTTTTGAAAATATTAAAAGTATTAATGAAAATAGTACCAAGTCCACCAATGATATGAGAAGAAAGAATGGATTATTTGTATATGAGAATGGTAATAAGAAACAACAACAACAACAGCAACAACATGGTGAAAAAAGAAAAATTCGAAAAAAGCATCAGCACCAAATGGCAAAGACTAAATCATTATCTACAAATGGTGAAGCTATTCCTATGCAAATGAGTGTCAGTGGCAATAATGGTAGTATTACTTCAACTGGGTTTTTGCAACTGGTTCAACAACAAGCACCGCAACCGCAACCGCAATCGCAGCCACAAACACAACACCAACAACTACAACCAGCACTGGAATTAGTCCCACCACACACGCAAGCACAAACACTATCAGCAGTAACATCTAATCTCACTAATGGGAATTTGAATACCGAGTTGAGTGCAAAACCAGAAATTACTTGTCAACATTGCTGCTCTCAAGAAACTCCGGAATGGCGCCGAGGACCTGAAGGTAGTAGAACGTTGTGTAATGCATGTGGATTATTTTATTCCAAGTTGATTAAAAAATATGGATTACGAGAAGCTGATAAAATTATGCTACATCGTAAACAAACTGGGACAGTCAATGATAGAAGAATTTTTTAAATCAACGGAAAAAAAAAAGTAACACATAAACAAAGGTGTGTTTGTATTAGTATATCTTATGGGTTGAGAAGTTTAGTTTTAAGGGAGTTTATAGTTAAAAATATTAATAAAAATATTAATAAAAACAGTAAAAAGTATAAGTATAAACAATTGCACCCAAAGAATAATGAAGCTTGGTATCTAGTGCCCCATATACAGGATTTTCTTAGTAGAAATTCTCTAATCTCATCACTAAAATAACTTTACAATGTTAACACCAAGAAGTGAGAGATGAGAAGAGAAGAATTTTTTTTTTTCCAACTCTGCCAACTATTCTTCTGACAATTTATATCCTCTTTTACTTACACATCTCGCCCTACTTACCAATATGTCTGATACTTCTAAATCAGTACTTAGTAATAAGGAGTTTTCTTTCCCTAGAGGTGGATCCAAACCATTATCGGCTTTGGAAGTGAAAGAGATTTCTAATGAAGCCACTAAAGATGTTTTATTTGAACAAGCAGAATCAAATAAACGATCAAACCCCAATAAATCTGACCAACCAAAGAAGAAACATAAAAAATCAAGTAAAAACAAATCTAAGAATGACAAGAATGATAATGATGAAGAAACTACTCAATCTGTTACTATTGAAACATTCAATTTCAAAAACCTTGTTAGTGGATCAACAGTATTAGGTCAAATCAAAACTATTAATAAACTTGATATTGGTTTAGCTCTCGGTGATAATTTGACAGGTTATATTCCCATCACATCTATATGCCCTCAAATTACTGAATTAATTGAAAAATTTGAACAAGAAGAAAGCGAAGAAGAAGAGGAAGAAGAAGAAAGTGACAGCGAAGAAACTAAGAGTGCTACTTTCAAATCCAAGACTGAAAAGGAATTCCCAGATTTATTCAAAATATTCAAATTGGGATCCTGGTTAAAAGCCAAAATCACTACTTCACATGAAGATTACAAAAATAAAAAGAGAATTGAATTAACCATAGAACCAGAATCTGTCAATGAAAATTTAGAGGTTGATGATTTGATTGTAAACAATATTTTACAATGTTCCGTAAAATCTATTGAAGATCATGGTATTATTTTAGATACTGGTAAACAAGAATATTCTGGATTTATAAGTAATAAAGAGTTGACTAATGCTCAAATTGACGTGAATACTATTGTTCCAGGTTTAGTTATTTTATGCTCAATAGCTTCAAAACCATCTGGTAGAACTATTAATTTGAAACCAACGACTGCTACTGTTTCCGCCAAGAAAACCACAGTTTCAACAATTTCATCAATCGATTCTATACAACCAGGGGTGATTGTTGATGCATTGATTAATGATGTCACTGAAAACGGATTGGTCACCAAAGTATATGGTTTAGTGGATGGAACCATTGCCTTATCACAAATCCAAAATTTTGAATTGAAAGAATTAAAACATAAGTATGCCATTGGAAGCACCGTTAAGGCAAGAGTTTTAGCTGTGTTATTGAAAAATGGTACCAAAAAATTGATTTTATCGATATTACCACATGTTTTACAATTAGGTGATGATTCTTCTCAAACTGAAGCACTTGAAGCATTCCCAATTGGACATGTTTTTGATCAAGTTAAAGTAATTGGTAATGATAAACATTACGTGTATGTTTCCTTTGGATCAAGTTCATTATTTGGACAAATACATCAATCTAAATTTGATGATAATAAATCATTACTTGATTATAGTATTGGATCTACTCATAAATCTAGAGTCATTGGATTTAACGAAGTTGATAATTTGTTAATTTTAACTTTTGAATCCAAAGTGATTGATGCTGAATATTTGAATGTTAGAGATGTTCCAATAGGTAAACTTCTTCCAAATGTTGAAAGTTTAAAAGTTTTGGAAGATGGTGTTGGTATTAATGTTAAATTTTTCGATGAATTTAAGGGGTTTGTACCTGGAAATCAAATGTCCGATATCAAACTTGTTTACCCAGAAAGAAAATTCAGAGTAGGGACTAAAACTAAAGGTAGATTATTAAACTACAATGGCAAACGTGCTTTGGTTACATTTAGAAAAGCATTGGTCAATTTAGAAGATGATGAGATTTTGTCTGACATTGATCAAGCAGAAATTGGATTTAAAACTAATGCCATTGTGGAAAAATTTGTTCCTAATGGTTGTATTGTATCATTTTTCGGTAATTTAAAAGCATTTTTACCTAAAACTGAAATTTCAGAAACTTTTGTTCAAGATGCTAGTAGCTATTTGAAAATAGGACAGATTGTTAAAGTCAGAATTTTGGATGTCAACAAAGAACAAAAAAGATTAGTGGTTACATTAAAACAATCTAGTGAACTTTCGAATGCACAAAAGAATGAAATCAGTAAATTAGTTTCAGGTAAATCAATTGTGAAAACCGTTGTTGTTGAAAAAACTAAAGATTCAGTGTTGGTTGAATTAGAAGGATCTCATTTGCGTGGTGTGATATATGATGGTCAATTATCCGATGGGAATTATGAACAAAATAGAGCTCTTGCTAAAAGACTTGCCATTGGAGAAACTTTAGAAGTTTTGATCTTAGATAAAGACTTGAAAGCTAGAACAGTTATTGCCACTGCTAAAAAATCTTTAATTGATGCCTCTAAATCAAAGAGTTTCCCTGTTGAATTCAGTGATATTGCCGTCAATGATGTTGTTAGAGGTTATGTCAAATCTGTTACTAGTTTGGGTTTATTCGTTACTTTTACTGGTAGATTAACCGGGTTAATTTTAGCAAAATATGTCACCAAAAATGCTAATGAGGATTTATCGAAAAAATTTCACAAATATCAATCAATCAATTGTCGTGTTTTAAGTGTTGATAAAGAAAATGAGAGATTTTTGTTAACCTTAAACAACTCGTCTTCATTCACTAAAGATGATGAACAATTGATTAAACCAATTGATGCTACCAAAAAAATTGTTGCTGATTATCAACCTGGAGAAACTACTAAAGTTGTTATTAAAGCCGTCAAAGGTACACAATTGAATGTTCAATTAGCTGATAATCTTCAAGGAAGAGTTGATATTACTCAATGTTTCAAATCTATCAAAGACATTAAGAATTTACATCAACCACTTGCTTCAAGTTTCCAAAAAGGTGAAACTCTTGATGTAAAAGTTATTGGAATCCATGATGCCAAAAATCATACATTTTTGCCAATTACTCATCGTAAATCCAATAGAACAACAATTTTGGAATTATCATTAAATAATCCTCAAATTAACAATAAACTTTTAACTGATTTAAAACTTGCAGATTTTAAACAAGGTGATGAAGTTTTAGCATTTGTTAATAATATTACTAATGGTATGGTATGGGTATCTATTTCACCAACTATCAAAGGTAGAATCCCCATGCTTGATTTAACTGAAGATGGTTCAATTTTCCAAGATATTGATAATAAATTACCAATTGGTAATGCCATTAATGTTAAAGTGAAACAAGTTGATTTACAACATCAAATATTAGTATTAACCGCGAGAAAAAATTTTATTGAAAAATTCGAAGATGTTAGACAAGATCAAACATATCCAGCAAGAATTATTAAAATCAAACCAAATCATGTATTAGTTGAACTTGGTAATAATGTTATTGCCTCTTCGTTTGTTACTGATGCATTAAATGATTATTCTGACAAATTGGATCATGTTTTCAATGTTAATGATTATGTTTCTGCTAAAGTTTTGGATATCGATTCAACCAACAAGAGAATTTCCGTTAGTTTAAGAACTGATAAGGCAGGATCAGATAAAGTTATAAATTCTATTTCTGATTTGACTCGTGGACAAGTCATTAAAGGGTTCGTGAAGAACATTTCTAATAATGGGGTTTATGTTTCTTTGGGTAGATCCATTTATGCATTAGTAAGAGTATCGGATTTATCTGATTCTTATTTAAAAGATTGGCAAAATTTTTTCAAACCAAATCAACCAGTTATTGGTAAAATTGTTAATTGTAAACAAGAAGGTAGAATTTTAATGACATTAAAAGAATCTGAAGTTAATGGTGAGTTGAAAATCATGAAAACCTTTGATGATTTACAAATTGGTGACATTTTCGAAGGTACTGTTACTTCAACTACCGATTTTGGAGTATTTGTGAAATTAGATGGTACTGTAAATGTTAGTGGATTGTGTCATCATTCCGAAATCTCTGAAAATGATGTTGATAATGTTAAACTGTTGTTTGGAACTGGTGATAGAGTCAAAGTTAAGATTTTAAAGATTGATTCTGAAAAGAGACAATTGTCATTAGGTATGAAAGCTTCTTATTTTATTGCTGATTCCGGAAAGGAAGATAATGATGATGAAGATGTTGAAATGGAAGATGCTTCTGAAGTGGGAGAAGAAGAAGAAGAGGGTGAGGACCACGAAGAAAGCGAACTGGAGGAAGAGAAAGAAGAAGAAGACGATGATGATGACATTATGGATGTTGATGACAATGACGAAAACGACTCTGAAGACGAAGAACAATCAGCTGATGAATCACAAGAAAAATCCTTGTCCACTGGATTATCAACTAATGGATTTGATTGGACAGCTTCTATTTTAGACCAAGCTGATGAAGATGAAGAATCATCTGATGATGATACTGATTTCACTGAATCTCTGAAAAAGAAGTCGAAAAAGAAATCTAAATCTGCTGTTGAAGATAAAACTGGTGATTTAAACACTCGTGCACCACAATCGACTGCTGATTTTGAAAGATTATTAATTGGTAATCCTAACTCATCAATTTTGTGGATGAACTATATTTCATTCCAATTACAATTAAGTGAAGTTGATAAAGCTAGAGAAATCGGTGAAAGAGCATTGAAAACAATAAATTATCGAGAAGAACAAGAAAAATTGAATATTTGGATTGCATTATTGAATTTAGAAAATACTTTTGGTACTGATGAATCATTAGAAGATACTTTCAAAAAATCAATACAATATATGGATTCGTTTACTATGCATGAAAAATTGGTAAATATTTATAAAATGTCAGAAAAATTTGATCAAGCTAAACAATTGTTTAATAGAATGACTAAAAAATTCGGTAAAGTTTTAAATACATGGGTATTATATGGTTCATTCTTATTGGATCAAAATTCTCAAGATGAAATGCATGAAATTTTGGCTAAAGCTTTAAATATTTTACCAAAACGTGAACACATTGAATTAGTTAAAAAATTTGCTCAATTGGAATTCCAGAAAGGTGATCCAGAACAAGGTAGATCATTATTTGAAGGTTTAGTTGCTGATGCTCCTAAAAGAATTGATTTATGGAATGTGTATATTGATCAAGAAATTAAACAAGACAACAAAACTAGTGATGAAGATGACACTGATATTAAATCAAAAGTGGAAGATTTATTTGAAAGAGTATTATCCAAAAAAATCACTAGAAAACAAGCTAAGTTCTTCTTTAATAAATGGTTGAATTATGAAGAAGATAAACAAGATGAAAATATGATTGCTAGAGTTAAATCAAAGGCAGCTGAGTATGTTCAAAATAATAGTTGATTTCAAAGGAGGGTATACTACATCAAAGCATAAATTATTGTATATTATATTAATCAAGTAAATAGATGTCTAAAACAGAAATATAAATATGTTAGAATCGTTGAAAACGTAAAATCTAAAATGAAAAAATGAAGATGAGTAATCAAGTTATGTGGTAAACTTGATTGCCAAAACGGGTAGTTTTAATAATCGGATTCGGTGCTGGTGATCACTGAAGAGCTTGATGGGATATGTTCAATTTATCGTCAATTGCAAATACTTCAAAACCATGTCGGTCATAATCAAATTAATGACAAAGATGGAATTTAACAAATATAAGCAAACCGGATATTGATGTAATTGATAAAATAAACTGATTAGTTGCTACCACCTCCACCACCACATCCTCCTCCACCGCCACCTCCACACCCACCCCCACCAAATGCAGTTGCTCCGCATCCTCCACTGCTGCATCCTCCACCGCTGCTTCCACAACCCCCACTTGCAATTTGACAACATGTTGCACCACTTGCACATGAAGCAGTCACAGAACAACATAAACCATTTCCATAAAATTGCGAATGGGCCTCAGCTACAGGAGCTATTGGAGACACAACATAAAACTGGGAATTGCTGTTAGCAGTACTCCATGGCACTGGTTTTTTTAATCTACGTGTTTCTGCCGTGTGTGTTGGTAATTGAATAGAATTGTGTGTGCTAATATGTGATGGAGACTCTAATACCAAAGGGTTTTCACTTGAAGCTGATTTAAACGTGCTGTATAATTTCTTGTCGTCAGATCTACTTGATTTGAAAAAGCTTTTAATTTTTTCCCTTTTAGTAGCGCGCAATTCAGAACAATATTGACAATAACAAATCGAATAATCTTCCTTGAATTTTTTTTTATAAGCTTTAGAAGTATATTCAAATCCATTATCAAGTTTTGCTTCTTCTATTTTGTCATTATGATCAATTGCAGAATGGCATGGTGAGTTTAAACAATCATGGAAATAACCATACATCCATAGCTGGTGCGTGTGCCACATTAAATCGATATCTAAAGTCGGGACTAACATTCTTTTCAAATTTTTATCAGTTAACATCCGGAAAAACCTTTGATATCTTACCAATGAGGTTTCCAATTTTTCTTGAGCTGTAGTTGAATGTACCCAATTGATTGTGTTCATTTTTTTGACAAAAGATTCTTGTCGTAATACACAACCGACAAGATCTTCACCAATTGAAATGGTATTATTAGGTACAGTCAAATGAATGAGATTGAATTGTAAGTAATCACGTAGAATAGCTTTCTTAATATCGCTGCTTTTAGTAGTTGCACTGATCACACTTACCATTACTGTCGAAACACTAATGCTGGAATTGTCCCAAAATTTTTTAGCTTCATCTTTTATAGTATAATTGATTATTGATGTATTTCTATTTGAAAATCTCGGATGACTTAAAAAATTGGAAAAATGTTTGTTTATACCTGGTAATGGTTCAGAAGCATGTATATCGTGAAATAATTGAAGTTTTCTTAGTTGATCATGGGTAAGATATTCGATATGAGAACAATAACAATCTGTAGAATCAATAGACTTTTGTTGATATTTTTTCTTAGCCATAAATTCAGAATCAGCAAATCCTTTATTTCCATCAGTAACTAATGGAATAGGATCAGATATAGCAATTTTGCAAGTTGGACAATTAATAATGACATATTGTTCATACATTATAAAATTATTCATATGATATATCAAATCACTACCATTATTGGTAAACCTTTTCAATAAATCAATATAATTTGTTTGATAAGTTTCGGAGACCTTGTACTCAAAAGTTTCGTTATTGATATAGAAGTCAATTCTATCCAATGGTAAGGGATATTTGGCAAAATCAATAAATGAATTTCTAGAAAATGTATCGTAAAATGCTTTTGGATTCAATAAAAATGCATGCCATACCATGATTACGTCTAATGGGGGTAACAAGTGTGCCATAACATTTTCAAATTCTTCTTTTTTATTCAACTCTTCAAAAGATCTATGAGTTGTCTTTCCGTTGTTGCCAATGTATAAAGTTTTCAATGCTGATACAAAGATAATGAATCGTCTCACGGCCATTGTGATAAATGATTTCCATTGATTGATTTGAAAGTCTTTGGGAGCATCTGCATCTCTAACAACTTTGCTTTTCATGACTGCAAACGCTTTTAATAATTTCAAATGGGCTAAAGCTTCAGTAGTAGTGGGAATGAATTTAGGATCTTGAACTTTAGTTTTGTCAAATTTTGGGAAAATCGACTCAATTGAGTATTTAAAACTTCGGAAATCTTCAAGTTTGGGTTGTGATACTGGTTCAGACGTGTCCTCTATGTCATCGTCGTTATTGCTATCGTTGTTGCTGTTGTTTTGATTATCTTCTTTAGAAATTAAATGATAAGGTGGTGGTGGGTTATCATCTTTTAATACCATTTTGCAAAAAATTTGTTAAATGCTATAATAGAATAGTTATGAATATAGAAATTGACTACTATAATCAAAAGTGAATCAAGATAAATTTGAATAATCGAGGGAATCTGTCATTATATATATATGTAGACATTTAGTGTGACTATAAAGTAATGAAACTAAAAGGATATAATAAATATTTTACAATTTACGAACAATTATCATTCAATTTGTTGGTTGTGCCGTCTATGATTTTTCTGGAAAGATAACTAAACAAGACCTTGTAATAATCAACAATGTGGTGGCAAAGGAAAGCATGTTTTTTTAAAGCCGGCTTTGTGTAACTAATGTTTACTTTGTATGATGTCAGTTAGTCACTAGAAAAAACAAAAAAGCAGATGAATGAATGGAGGCTTGGTAAAATTTTAGTTATTGAATGACTCAAACTGTTGATAACTTCCTTGATCGGCATTGTTCTCCCCTTATCCCCATATTTGGCAATTTTCTTGGGTGACAAGGCTGTTCAAAAATTGAATTAGATTATTATTACCGACAACCCGAGACAAAAGAAATAGTTTGTAAAATTAGAGTATTTGTGGTAATGGCAAACAAAGAAAAAAAGATACAGTAACAGTAGGTGTACCTTGAAGATTTCGAATGGTTATGATGATTTTTGAGACCATCTCGTTTGTAAACTTTGATTTTATCCAAGAACGCTGGGAGATGGTTTTTTTGGAAACGATCCCTGCAACAATAGACGATGAAGAGAACAAGAGAAATATTACGGTAACCACTATAAGTGCATACGTAGACATACACTTCCTCAGTGTTCCTGGATTGACCAGATATAGCCAAAGGAAATCCAGCTCCTTATATAGACCACCCGGTACACGTATTGCATGTGGGCATACCTATAGTTCAACAACAAATATGTCCTTAAAAGTTTCCCTTAGCATTTTCATTGTTTGTTGTCGGTTGATGTCAATGTGAGCAACAATCTGTTGCTTCTTGTATATTCAATGTCTTGTACCTGAATTGGGAATCACTGTTGCAAGAATGATTGGTTTTCCCCATATTGTTGTTGAAAAGAGATAAAATCAAAGGTGCACATCTGCTAAACCAGAACGACAACCGTATTATTTAGATTTGTGGGAGTTAGTCCTTACAATGCAGTACCTGATTGTTAGCAATTTATGATAAAGATTTGATTACGAACATTTTTCTTTCATCGTCTACATGAACAAATCACCGCTAACATCATGTTGCATATATCCTTTATTTAAATTGATCTTAATTCTTAGTCAGCAAATTGAATTTAGACTGTTTAAGGTTTTCGTCCTGTTTAGGATATTTCAAGCGGTTAGGTGGAAGTTGGGGGGATTGATATCTGGTGCGGGTCACACTAAGCAACATTGAAGAAAGTTGGGTTTATTCGAGCTAAAAGGAGAATGAGATTCCGCATTTCCGTTTACAACATTAGTTAAATAATAAAAGATCCCCCGCACTAGAATATCAACCCTGCTCCACTCAATAGCTTTGTTTTACCCTGTATTCGGAAAGAGTTCTAGAAAATGCATTATCCTAGTTATAATATTTGTGGTAAAGATTGGGGAGAAATAATAGGGTGCTCTGAATTACACGAGAGTAATTTTCAAATATAAACAACTGCTTATGAGACATTTGTTGAGTAAGTCTTCACATTGTTGGAAGTTGATTTTTGGTTTATATTCTAATTTAGATGTGATAATTTGATGCGCCCTGAATTGCCAAAAGTGTAAAAGAATCGCTTTATCAAAATACTAAAAAGATGCATATTTGTGTTTGTGAATCTCGTTTGTTTGTTTTTGTACTTTAAGAATTTTTCATAAATCTGGTTATCTCCACTTCAAGATAAACGTTAGTTTAAGTTCGAATTGCCAAGTTATTCAGTGGAGAAAGTTAGTTATCAGCCATGGCTAATATATATACTATGCGTTTTGTCCACAATTATGCTGATGAAGACATATAGTAGCATCCAGAAACTACTTAAATCATAGCAAATAAAATAACACTATGTTTGATAAGGAGATTAACGAAATTCCTGAGTATGAGATGGTCCCAGGTACCGTTCAATTAGTTGATGTTACGGGGACCTTGGAAGTGGAAAAGAACGGTGACAAATCCAATATCATTTTGCAACCACCACCTTCGAAAAATATTAACGATCCATTGCGCTGGAGCAAACGGAAAAGAAGAATCCAGTTTTTCTTGTTGTTTATTTGGTCTTTCCTTCAATCATCAACATCCAACTTCACTGGACCGTTGTACGATGCATTTGTTGAAGCTTTGGATGTAACTTACCAGGATATCAGTAACACTGCTGCATTGTGTTTTACAGGATTGGGGTTGGGAGTTATCATTATTCAACCATGCGCAGCAAAATATGGAAAACGTGTGGTGTACTTGACTTGTACCTTAATTGCTATAATAGGATGTATTGTTGGTGGCACAGGTAAAAATTTGGCCCTGTTGTATATTTTCAATTTCTTAAGTGGACTCGGTGCGTCTCCAGTGGACAGTATTGCCGAAGTATCTGCCAATGATCTTCATTTTCAACATGAAAGAAGTACAGCACTTTCAGTGATCATCATGGCGTTGTATTTCGGATCTGTACGTAAGACTTTTTGATTCCTTATTTTGTGGTGTTTCTATTTTTTACTAACTAACTATTTCAAGTTTTTATCACCAGTTGCCGCTGGCTATATCACTGCCAACCCTCATCTTGGCTGGAGATGGTGCTTTTATGTCCAGATAATAATATATGCAGTGTTGTTCATATTCATGTTTTTTGTATTGGAAGATACAACTTTTACAAGAGATTCGAAAAAGGAAGATGAGTTTGAAGAACATATCCTTCAGCAAGTGCAATCCATGAGGTCGAAAGATAATGTTGATGTTATTCTCAGTTCAAGTGCATCCGTGAAAACTGAAGAGAATGAGTCTGTTGACGAGTCCACTATACCCAAAAAAACGTATTGGGAAAGAATGAAGTTAATTCACACTGAATATGGTGACCGTCGATCATGGTTGCTTATATTTGTGCGGCCAGCATTTTTGGCATACTTTCCTGCCATCATATGGTCAAGTTGTGCTTATGGGGCCCAAATGATGTGGTTGAGTTTAATGGGAAACACTCAAACATTATTCTATGCTAGTGAGCCCTATAATTTCACAGCAGATAAGGTTGGTTTGACTAACCTCGCACCTTTTGTCGGTGTTGTTTTGGGTATGTTATATGGTGGTAGATTTGTTGATTGGTTTTCTTTACAAAAAGCAAAAAGAAACTTTGGTATCCTGGAACCCGAGCATAAATTATGGACTATGATTGTGCCTTTACTTTTTAATGCCGCTGGTTTGATTGCATATGGATTAGGGCCATATTACGGTGCTCACTGGGCCATTTCAGTTATTATTGGCCAAGGGTTTTTGGGATTCGCTATGGCTGCATCTGGAACATTGTGTTTGACATATGGTGCATTCGACTGTTACCACAAGTTAGCTGGTGAAAGTGTTGTCTTGATTTTATTTATTAGGAATATGTTTGGCATGATATTCTGTTTTGCATGTCAGCCATGGATAGACAACAGTGGTGTCTTCTGGACAACAATTACCATGTGTGTTCTATCCATTGTAATAAATGGTGGTTTTGCCATTTTGTTGGTGTGGGGAAAAACATTCAGAAAATGGACTGCTGAACCATATGAAAGATATAGTGATTCTAATTATGGAAATATTTTTTAAACATAAAACAGTGTGAATTATGTAGAGTAATAAATTAGTTTAATATGAGAATTGAAACGTTTTTGGATGCGTGTATCAAATGCATATAATTAAGGTTTAAAGAAGGTCATCGCCAAGAACTGCAATTTTTGTTTATTACTATAATGGAAGCTGTAGACGACTGCAGTCGGGTTCTAGGTTCCGCTTTTTTAGGTGTTTCTTCTTCTTTTCTTTTTTTTTTTTTGGCTTCTTCACACACTGTGTGCCAGAAATGAGTCAAGAGTATTTAAAACATTCAAAATATGTTGAAATGGCTAGATAAAGTATTCTATTCTTCAGAGACAAATGTCATCAACCCATACACTTGACAATGTTAGTTTATCTAATCAGCCAGATGATTCAGAGCATTACAGACTGAATATTGAATTGCAGCTGCTCCGCAAATCAACTGAAGACAGTATCGCAGTAGTTGAAAATGAAGTTCCCCTGACACCAGTGGAAGAGCCAAGCGAATATATGATAAGGAGACGTGAAGGTTCACATGTAGCTCCTGCGATCGAGTCACCGGGTGATTCCCCTCGATACGATAGCAGAGCTTTAATGTATGGATCAGAGAAGGATCATTCCAGTTTCCCTGACGGAGGCACACAAGCTAACCTCGTTTTACTTGGGTCCTTTATAGGCTTAATTGCAGATTTTGGAATTGCAAATTCGTTGGGTGCAATTGAATCGTACGTTTCATCGCACCAATTGAAAGACATTTCAAAGTCACAGGTTGGGTGGGTGTTCTCATTGCATCTTGGTTGTATGTATTGGTTTGGGGTATTTTTTGGTGAGTTTTTTGATAAATTTGGTGCCAAACGACCTTTAATTGCAGGGAACTTCTTTATGTGTTTGGGGTTGTTGTGTACAGCTGAGAGTCGCTCGCTTTATCAATTTATTTTGTCATTTTCCATTGTCACAGCTATAGGGACCTCTCTTGCAATGTCTCCTTTGATTGGGGTTTTGAGTCACTGGTTTTTGAAAAAGCGAGCCATCGCATGCTCAGTGGCCACTATTGGTGGTTTAGTGGGCTCTTCGTGTTTCACAATAATGTTGCAACAATTGTATGGTGCGATTGGATTTAAAAACGCAATACGAATTTTGGCTTGTATTTGCTTTCTTTTAATGGCAGTATCCACTATATTGGTTAAGGAAAGAAAGGTGGCCAATGAATCGGAGGAACTGGAAGAAAAACTTAGTATAGTCACTAGAGCCGTTCAGTTTTTTCAAGGTGCCTTGGATTTTTCTGCTTTGAAAGACATGAAATTTGTTTCTTTATGTTTTGCCATATTTTTAAGTGAAGTTATATCCATGACAACTTTGACGTACTTAGCATCATATGCATTAACTTATAACATTGATGAAACAAAGTCTTATCTTATGCTTACTTTGGTGAATGTTTGCGGGATACCTTCTAGGTTGTTGTCAGGATTGTTGGCTGATAAATACGGGAGATTCAATGTTATGTGTTTGTCAGCAACTTTAACTACTGTTTTCATATTTGGCTTGTGGTATCCAGCAAACAATATGGCTTTGTTGTTTGCCTTTAGTATTTTGTTTGGTATATCGTCTTCTGCCGTGATATCCTTAATTCCAGCTTGCACAGGACAAATTTGTTCTGCTGAGAGATTTGGTAAAGTTTATGGCACATTGTACTTTTTCTTGGGGTTTTTAACGATATTGGGGATGTATCTTGCTACATTGGTTATTGCTGAAGGAACTCAAGAGAGCTATAGTCATTTTGTGCTCTTTGAGGGTGCTCTATCGGCTCTTAGTATTGTTGTTTGGATATGGGCAAGGTTCAGTGCTGTTGGTTGGAAATGGTGCAAATTCTAAATAGGTTATCGAGTGTTTGCTGCAATCTACAGTGTAAATGTATTTTATATCTAGAATTTTTTCTAATGCATGCTGCATCAATTTGGAGTTAGAAATATAGTGTGTTTTTCGCATAAATTTTTCTACAAAATAATTTTATTGGCATATTTATTCCTTGGAAAAATGACACATCAAAAGGAATTCTCTTAATAAATTGGGGAATGGAATATGTGATTCACTTGTTTCAATTAATTGAAAAGTTATATTCAGTTATTACAATACATATGCTATAGAGTAATTGTTCACGATGAATTTGAACCAATCCTTCCACATAGCTTACCTGAAATTTTGCATATTTACTTGCTTGCCTGATATCCTCGACTCATATACTTTGTAAATTACCTGTCACGTGTTTTTGTGAACTCCGATATTGTGTAATTTTACATTTGGGCACAGCATAGCCTGATGCCGTCCGGGTACCCTGGTAGTTATCACTCAATTTTTTTTTGTTTTTCACTGTTTTTCTGTCTTGTTGTTCCAAATAACCACTAATATTTCTCTTATACTTGACGATTTTTGGTGACCTATTATAGCTGGCAAGTGAAAGTGAATTAATAATATGCATTTTATAAAGTAGGCTTATTCATAAAATAATTAATTATTATTCAATCTCTAATTGATGTTCAGAAAATTTTTGGTTTGATGCCATACAAAGCAAAAAAAAAAATAATACATCAAAAATAGAACAAATGTAACTTTATGGTATTAAATCGTAATCATACACTTACTGAGAAGAACCATAAAGTCCAAGCTTTATAGAAAAAAGGCTAATGTTCTTTAGCATATGGTTTTTTTATGTCCTGGATTAACAACGTCCTTGGACTTAAGTACGTATGAAAGAACTAGCTAATAATTTAAAGCCAAACTGAGTCTTTCAACAACTACAATAGTGATTATACCCGAAACGCAAAATAATAAAAACTAATATTGACAATTGAATTATTCATTATTGGTCGGATTGGGTTACATTCAGATTGAAATCACGGTTGTAATTGCCGAATCTCTTTTTCATTGTTGTTCCATTTGTAACATTACCAGCTAGAAATGTAGTGTGTGGTTTGAGGTGCGTTTAGAACCTTGTTGGTTATTGCAAATTTTCTCTTGTTCATTTTTGTAACCACTAATAAAAACCATCACCAATTGACAATGAGTAAAAACTTTAAAAAAAAAGTAAAAATTAGAAAGAAAAAGTCAATCTCCCTTTTGTTGTAATTTATTTATAAATACCCTCCATATTCCTGTCAAATTGATTACTTTTATTGAGTTCTCCTTCATTTTGTTCTCATCATAGTTGGCTTTCATTATCAATTCCCAGCATAGAATTAGTTAACACTGACCCTGACTATGAATAGTGATTCCATTTCCCAAGTATTTGAATATTTGAACAAAAGGGATGAATGTCCCACAGATAATGATTATAATGGGAATATTGGAACAAGAATTTCCTCCATTTTTGTCATCATGGTAACTAGTGCTATCGGAACATTACTTCCATTATTGTCATCAAAGTATTCATTCATCCGATTACCACCCATGGTATACTTTATTTGTAAATATTTTGGATCTGGGGTAATTGTTGCTACAGCATTCATACATTTACTAGAACCAGCAGCGGATTCCCTCGGCAATAAATGTCTTACTGGGCCAATAACAGAATACCCATGGGCATTTGGTATTTGTTTAATGACTTTGTTCTTATTATTTTTCTTTGAATTACTCGCCTACCAGGGTATCGATAGGAAAATTGCCAAAGAATCACAGCTTGATAATCAGGGGCCACACACACATTCACATTTTGGAGATGCATCCATGTACGTAAAAAAAGATGACGAAGAAGAAGACCTCGAAAATCAAAATGAAAAACAAGCTGATGCCAATCCATATCCATCTCATTTTGCTCACGCACAGGAGCACCAAGATCCAGACGTGATGGGGACAACTGTTAACGATCAATCCAAGGAACAGTATTACGGCCAGTTACTCGGGGTCTTTGTTTTGGAATTTGGAGTTATGTTTCATTCAGTATTCATAGGTCTTGCTTTGGCGGTTTCTGGTGACGAGTTCAAAAGTTTGTACATTGTTTTGGTGTTCCATCAAATGTTTGAAGGGTTAGGTTTAGGTACTAGGATTGCAACTACCAATTGGGCCAGACACAGATATACTCCATGGATTTTAGCAATTTGTTATACTTTGTGTACACCAATTGCTATTGCCGTTGGTTTAGGCGTCAGAAAATCCTATCCACCAGGTTCCAGAAGAGCTTTAATTACCAATGGGGTGTTTGATTCTATATCTGCTGGTATTTTGCTTTACACTGGTATTGTTGAATTGATGGCACACGAATTCTTATACTCTGGCGAATTTAAGGGCCCTGGAGGGTTCAAGAATATGTTATTAGCATACTTTGTCATGTGTTGGGGAGCCGGTCTTATGGCTTTGTTAGGTAAGTGGGCTTAAGCACGGACACTTGTGTTTTCATTATATCTTTTTATGCGTTTTAATTTCATTCAAGTTTGAATTTATAGATTAATATTTTTCTTTTCTTATATTCATTTTGATATTTTCACAATTTAGTGTATATGGCTTGCCAACTCACTTTTTATAATATATAATGTATTTGATGACTAATCAGGAAACATGTTCCTGCTCTATAAGTAGTTGTCAACTTTGAAGCGAGCAGAAGTTTTATCCTTTTTACAAAGAGGACCACAAAATTGTAGAGTTTTTTATGATATGATTGTTTATACTGTTGCAATTAGAAATCACAAAATATGCACAGTACTAGATGATTACCATACTGCTAATATTACTAAACAAAAAAAAATACATAATTTTTACAGATTCATGGATGATATGAGAAATACTAAAAATTAGTATCAATTAAAGCTTCAGGCAACTTCCAGTTATCTGTCTCGGCATAAT
>OKKB01000063.1_pt1 | contig 75946 bp, 40 predicted proteins | sample 1613931 | NCBI WGS metagenome assembly OKKB01 (sample SAMN04436893, study PRJEB24849) | human gut metagenome | biome: human gut; feature: NICU; material: stool | host: Homo sapiens | place: USA: Saint Louis, MO | collected 2012-02-08
AGTATATCCTTAAATTTTGTATAGATTAGCTAAATAAATACACAACACATGATTAAATAATATTAGAAAACAAATCAAGTCGTTATCATAATTTCATCAATTCTTTAGTTCTCACTACAGCTGACACATTAATATACAAAAAGTTCCATATATGCCTATTATTGTCTTCAAATTATACTATAAACTAAAGAGACAATAAAAATAAAATAATGATAAACAAAAAAACAACTACTACTACTATAACCATAACTATAACTACAACTATAACTATTCATCTTCATCGTCATCACCTCCTTCTAATGCAGCAAAAATATTAGATTGACTAGGTTCTGATCTTTTCGATGTATCTCTTTGAAGATCAGAATTTTGAAAAGTTGATGTTGAAGGACTACGACTAGATCCAACTCTTTGAGTCATAAATGAAGGAGATTTCTTCATAAAAGGTCCATTCGATGATTGATTATTATTATTGTTGTTGTTGTTATTATTGTTATTATTCCAATTTGAACCACCTCTTGAAGAATTAGATCTACTATCACTACCACCACCTACACCTCCACCCAATTGATGTTGTTTCCTCTTCTTTTCATTCTTGGCTCTTTCTTCTTCCATTTTTTTAATTTCAGCATCACGATGAATTTCTTCAATGGTTTTTGGACCAGCATCACCTTTAAGACTTACCCATTTAGCTTCTCTTAAATCTTGTAAATCCATCAACATAAATTTAATTCTTGATGGTAATTTCACCCCTTCTAGAACTTTTTCAATATAATCAAAAACAATCTTAAGCATAGTTCTTGTTCTTTCATTAGAATCAAGTTTTGGTCCCACAGTTTGAATCAATTGAGTCAAATTTTCTAAACTATCATCTGATGGATCAACAGTATTTTTCGTTTGATCTTTCAAACAAACATATATGACATGATCATTCAACATATTCAAATTATATAAATGACCAATGAATTTGACTAAACCAAGACCTCTTCTTTTAGCAGCAGCCATGGCATAATATTCATCAGACATCATTTCTGGTTCTAATGGTGAACCATCAGGATTAGTTGGTAATTTATCTGTCCAACCTTTTTCATATTCTTTTTGACATGTAGCTAATAAAAGTCTTCGGGCAAGTACACCTCCAGATGCATGAGTACCATCTTTCAATGTAATACTTTCATCAGTAATATCATTGGAAACACTTGTACACATTTTGGCACATAATTTAGCATACATTTCTGACCAATGGGGTTCATCACAAGCTTTGGCAAATGTTAATGAAATTATTTGTTTTATAGTGGCAGCATCTTTTTCATGTTTTGATTGATTGGTAAGAGCAATGATTTCATCACTAATTGCAGTAAACATTTCTAATGTTAATTTGTTCAATAAAGATTTAGTCTTCTTTTCAATATCTTCTGGTTCTAATAAAATAGTACCATCTTCAGCAACCTTAGTTTCTTTCTTGGCTTGCATTCTTGATTTAGGAACCCATCTATTGGCAGATTTTTCCAATGGTTTGACTTCTTCAACAGGTTTACCATCACCTTGATTATTGCCATCATTTTCTCCTCCTGCTCCTGCTCCTGCTCCTCCTCGTTCACGCATCTCAGATCTATCTCCTCCTCTACCTCCTCTTTTAGAAGGTGTACCTTTTCTTGTAGATTTATCTCTTGATGATGCACCTCTACCTCCTCCTCTTTTGGATCCACTTCTTGAATTTTGTCTACCACCATCAAATTGACCACCACCTTTACCTCCAGGTCCATTAAATCTGGCAGGTAATCCTCCAGTGAATTTATTTGGTAAACCACCACGTGATGAGGCATCTCTAGTGGAACCGGAACGTTTCATTGCATTTGGATGAATATCCAATGATTCCAAATGAGCTTTGAAAGTTGGATCAATAGTGTATGAAATAACGTCTCTGAATTGAATTAAAAATTGTGGATCATATCTGTATTTTTTCCCAGAAATTTGTTTCGATCCATCAACACCTTGGATGGTTTCAGGGTATTTTGTGGCAAGAATATCATCAATTGGAGTTGCAATCTTCAATCTTTCTAAGAATTGAGATATAGTAAATTCTGGAGCATTAGCAGTAGGAGTTGGTTCAGATTCTGGTTCTGGTTCAGTTTGAGTTTCAGTTTCAGTTTCGGTTTCGGTTTGTGGTTCTCCTTTTTCTGAAATAGTAGACTCTTCTTCATCTTCATTCTCCACTATCGATTCACTATCTCCTTCAACAGATGGTGATTGAAGTTCAATTTGCAGTTCAACTTTATCATTCACTTCTACTGGTTTTTCTTCCACTTTTGGTTTTTCAACAGCTGTGGTGTCATTGGTTTTAGAACTCAATACCTCTTTGGTTTCTTCACTAGCTGGTAGTTCCTTTGTGGCTTCCACAGACGTTTCAGTAACCTCTGGTTTAGGAGTTTCCACGGTATCTTTATGAGATTCTTGAGGAGGAACAACACTTGGTTGGTCCGCAGTTGAAGATGATTCTTTGGCAACTGGAGTTTCTTCAGTTTCTTTTTTAGTTTCAGTGGCAGTTGTTTCTTCTTTTGTTTCTTCTTTAGTTTCTTTACCCTTTGAAGCGGCAGCGGCAGCAGCAGCAGCCCTTTCTCTAATCTTTCTTTTAAATTCTTCAGCTGCAGAAATACCTGCAGGTTTATTTTCTGTAGCAGGGGTTGTACTGGAGGAAGGTGTTTTATCCTTTTCACTTGAAACTGTGGTGGCCCTGGCTGGTTGAGGAGATGCAACAGGAGTCGACGATGCTGTTTTTCTTTTCTTCTCATCTAAATCAACTGGTTTACCATCTTTGGTAGTTAATCTTATTTTAGGAGTTGGAGGGGTCGAGATTTGTTGTGGTTGGACTGTTGGTACAACTGGTGAAGCAACTTGACCAGGATATTGTTGACCTGGAGTTGCTGGAATCCCACCATATTGAAGTGGAAGACCATATACTGGTTGATAACCACCCATGTAGTAACCATACATTTGTGAAGCTGCAGCGGCAGCAGTGTTGTAAGGGTAGTTCACATATTGCTGTTGTGGTTGCTGTTGGTTATGATGGTGATGATTCATTTTCTGGTTATTGTATTGTTTCTTGTTGTTGTTATATCTTTGATTGTTGTTCTGATTGGCATTGTTGTTGTAGTTATTCTGTCTTCCACCACTACCACCACTATTGCCTCCAGTGTAGTTTTTATTATACTGGTTTTTGTGATAATAATTGGGGTTGTTGTTGTTATAGTTACTATTATAATTAGGAATATTACCGTATCCTTGATAATTGGCATTATAATTTTGGCCAGAATAAGCACCGCCAGATTGTGGAACATTTTGATTTCCATGTTGTTTATCAGTGGAGACTGAAGTTTGATCAACAGAATTGACAGAATTGCCAATTGGAGCAGATGACGATCCATCGGTGGATGATGGGACAGCACCAGGTGTTGATTTGGAATCACCAGTCGAGGACTGGTTTGAAGTAGTATTATCAGACATTCTAAAAATGATTAAGTGTCTTGATAATAACTATAATTGGTTTTGGTAAGTTACCTCTTGTTACTTTCTAGAAACTAAGAAATGAAAAAAATAGAATCAAGATTATAAAAACTTTAGCACAGTGAAAAGTAGATGATTCTTTTTTTTTCCAAACAAGAAAATTTTTTTTTTGATTTTGTCGCTAAATGTCGTTTTTTTGTCTCACATTTACTATTACTGGACGTGTAGAAGAGTGTGTGGTGGTGGTGGTGGTAGGTCGCGGGCGTGTGTGTGCGTGTGCGGTTTAACCTAAGAAAAAAAAAAAGAAATCTATGTTAAGAAAATGTCGCAGCTACAGTTGGTAATGGAAGGATGTATCAATGACCCGCCGTCTTTATTGGAGAATATTGTAAAATCTATATTGAGCTACTACAGTTCTATTGTATACAAGTATAAATGAAAACGTCAATTGCCATATCTGTCAACATGGTTGTGTTCCATATCCCAGTAATCCAATAACTCAGTGCCAAATTATCGTCCCCAGTCTTTGCACGTGACATACTTTTTGTTGAAATCAATTCACTTCCCGCTTTCCACTTACTGTCGCATATAACTATGATAGCCGATATAAAACATTAGTCCTACCACAATGGAAATAAACAGATAGATCACAAACGATTCTTTGAAACTTTCTATTTGGAAACAACTGATAATGATTGCACTGGATTTGTCAGGATCTTCTTCAGTCAGGGCACATAAATCTTTATCCTTGCTTAAACAATATTCTTCTGTACATAGTTTGCACTTATCTATAGGGTTAATGATTGTTTTGACATTACACTCACACTTACAATACAATTGATAGGAGGACGCTAGTGGTAGTACCAATGTGTATAGTAAAGCAAAGATGAATTGTTTATTATTGAGTTTCATAGTGGTTATTAAATATCTGGTCCAACTTCTAATTATTTATTGATCTCTGAGGATTTTTTATTAACCACCCACACAACAACAACAACAACTTGATTCAGATTTTGAGAAAGCTCTTTGTAGGAGTGGTAGTAGTAGTAGTAATAGTAGTGCGTGTGTGTATTTTTCTGCCCAATTTCACACGACCAGAAAAACGAAACAACCAGAACTTCAAAAAAGTGGCAAACCCAAAAATTTCTTTCCTTTTTTTTTCAAGCACGAGAACAAGATCTATTAACTTCATCACCCTAAAGAAGAAATGACTACTTCAATTGATAAACCTTATGTTCATGAAGGTGGTATAAGACCATATTTTGAACAACAAATACAAGATACGGAAATAAGAATACAGCAAACCACACAGAACTTGCGTCGTTTGGAAGCCCAACGTAACAAATTGAATAACAAAGTCAGACAATTAAAGGATGAATTAAGATTATTACAAGAACCTGGATCATATGTAGGTGAAGTTGTTAAAGTTATGGGCTTGAAAAAAGTTTTAGTGAAAATCCATCCTGAAGGTAAATTCATTGTCAATGTTACCAAAGATATCGATGTCAAGAAATTGACTCCATCAATAAGAGTGTGTTTGAAAGCAGATTCTCACGATTTGTACAAAATATTACCCAACAAAGTTGATCCTTTGGTTTCATTGATGATGGTTGAAAAAGTCCCAGACTCAACATACGATATGGTTGGTGGGTTAGATAAACAAATTAAAGAAATCAAAGAAGTTATTGAATTACCTGTCAAACATCCAGAATTGTTTGAAAGTTTGGGTATAGCTCAACCAAAAGGTGTTATATTGTATGGACCACCAGGTACAGGTAAGACCTTATTGGCAAGAGCAGTTGCTCACCATACCGAATGTAAATTCATTCGTGTTTCTGGTTCAGAATTAGTGCAAAAGTATATTGGGGAAGGGTCTCGTATGGTTAGGGAGTTGTTCGTGATGGCAAGAGAACATGCACCATCAATCATTTTCATGGATGAAATTGATTCTATCGGGTCTTCGCGTGTTGAAGGTTCATCAGGAGGTGATTCCGAAGTGCAAAGAACAATGTTGGAATTGTTAAATCAATTGGATGGGTTTGAAAGTTCAAAAGATATCAAAATCATTATGGCCACTAATCGTTTAGATATTTTGGATCCAGCTTTATTGAGACCAGGTAGAATTGATAGAAAAATTGAATTCCCAGCACCAACCGTTGCTGCTAGAACAGATATTTTAAAGATTCATTCAAGATCCATGAATTTGACAAGAGGTATTAATTTGCGTAAAATTGCTGAGAAAATGAATGGATGCAGTGGTGCTGATGTGAAAGGGGTTTGTACCGAAGCTGGTATGTATGCATTGAGAGAAAGAAGAATTCATGTAACTCAAGAAGATTTCGAATTGGCAGTTGCAAAAGTCATGTCTAAGAATGACGATGGTGCTGTCTCCTTACAGAAATTATTCAAATAAATGCATTATGTGTATGTATGTGTATATGTGAATAAGAGACTTTCCAATAATAACTGATGATGATGATGATGTAGATTATATTGATAGTCTGTGGTATTTGCTTATCTGACACAAGATCCTGCGAAGATCGAGGCAGTGGTGGTGGGAAAAAGAAGAAAAATGAAATTCCGAACACGTACCATCAAACTGAAATTTTTCTATACCGTTCGTTCTGTTTCTAATCTCATTTTTTTTTTGCCTGCTTTATTTTACTAATTCTTTAATATTGTTGATGCTTTAATCGACTGCCTTTATATTCACTATATACTACTACTCCATGAGATTTCCATTATCTACTCTATTGGTGGGCGCAGCCCTATTAACATTCACATCATGTTCGACTGATTTTGATCAGAAAGTTTTACAACTTGACAAGTTGTTTTCCGAACAAGGTCCCACAATCAATGTTTTACAAGCCTATGAAGAAATAATTCGAACAGCAAAGTCTTCTTCTTCTAATACCAATTCTCTCCCCAAGTTATTATTCAAGAAGGCTATAATTGAAATCAACCTAAATAAAGAAATCCAAGCTATAGCTGATTTAAAATGGGCATTAGAGCTAGATCCAGCAATGGGTCCCGCTAAGGATAAGATTGTGCAATTGTTAATGGCAAGAGGTGAATTTGATACAGTTCAACGGTATCTTACTAAAGACAATGACAAGGATATTTATCATACAATTGATAAAATCAATCAGGATATTAAAACTAGTAAAGAATTAATTGAAAAACACGAATATCAACAATGTGCAAATATTTTGAATGAGATCATTTCATTGAGTCCAGCAAATTATGAAATTACTGAATTGTACTATAATTTGGCTTTAAATTCGTATAAAGAAACCCCGGATTTTCAATTGAAATATTTGGGTGAAATGCTACCGGTCAACAAAGTGATTATACAAACAGCGAAAAATTTAATTGATATTAATCCCATGAAAAGTTTGAAATACTTTAATGTGTTATCACAGTTTTTATTATATACAGAAGTTCAATTTGAGAATTCTAATAAAATCATAAAGAATTGTTTGAGAATAGATAATGAATATACCTTATGTGGTAAATTGTCGAAATTTTATGTTAAATTTCAGAATTTTTTCAAATTATTAGAGGATTATTCAATAATTCAAGGTCATTATTATACTAACACCGAGAATAATGTGAAATTAGAAGATGAAGGATTAATCAATCCAGTTATAGACTATCAGTTTGTTATAAAGTTCTTGTTTATGGATAATTTGCAAGTATCTAAATTAGATAAACGTAAATTGCCATCAAGTATAAAGAATAATTATGACTATTTACAATATCAGATTCAAAAGTTTGGAGAAGAGTTGGGATTTGAAACATCCTCGAAGATATTGTTTTTGCAGGATTTGAACAGATTAGTATGTGAAGCGTATTCTTTAACTGGCAGCTCAAAGAAGGCTAAACAGTTTTGTGATAGTTTTGATGACTCGGATAACTTGTTTTTGCCAAAGCACATCACAGAAATAGACAAGTATTTACTGAAAAAGAAGTATCCCCAAGCAGAGGAATTGTTGAATAAGTTCAATAATAATGTCAAGCAAACGAAATTGTTTACTGACAGATGGACCAAAGTAGAGGAATATCATATGAAACTCAATCAACAAAGACAACAGCAATATTTTCAACAACAGCAACAACAGCAACAACAGCAACAACAACGTCAACGTCAACAACAATATAGAGGTGCTCCACCACATCAACAGCGAAAGAAACCAGCTAATGATTATTATAAGGTTTTGGATGTGCCACATGATGCTGATGAAAAGACTATTAAGAAAGGGTATAGAACACAAACATTAAAGTATCACCCAGATAAATATAAAGGTGATGATTTGACTCCAGAACAGATTGAGAAAAAAATGCAAGCTATTAATCAAGCATATGAAGTGTTAAGTGACCCTGAATTACGTGAACGATATGATAGAGGTGATGATCCAAATGATCCTATGGGTCAGAGCCATCCACAATGGCAACCACAAGGTGGTGGTGGACAACCAAATTTCAACTTTAATTTTGGTGGCGGTGGCGGTGGTGGAAACCAATTTTTCCAACAATTTTTTGGAGGTCAAGGGTTTAAATTTAATGGACAAGGTAATCCATTTGGTAATTCACATCAAAAAGTGAAGATTACAAAGAATAAGAAAAAGAATAGGAGCAGAAAGCAGTAGGAAATAATATTTGATAGAGTTTTTTTTTTGTATACTATTATAGATATGAATTGGTTAACATATTTCATGTGTTCCAAAACTACACATGTTCGTTGTTCGTAGTAGTTACGTAGTTACTGAAAAAAAAAAAAACATTCATACTTTTATTGTATTATTTGTCTAAAAACGTATTTATCTTATAGTGTTGTGTTTTACATAATCAACTTGGAGCCTCTGTAGATGAATTCATTTGGTTTTTCTGAATTGGATGCACTGGCAACTTCCTTCTTTGGTTCTCTTTTTGGGAATCCTTCGAATGATTTGGCATAAACGGCCACAGAATGAGCAATTAATTTAGTGTTAATAACCCAAGCTTCATAATCTGGATTATCTAAATTGTCACACAATTGATGGTAGCAAGGATCAAACCATTCACCAACTTTACCACCAAATTTTTCTTGACCTTTAGCATCTTTGACACCTTCAGCCCCAGTAGCAATACCACCACCTGGAATACCATTTTCAATAAAACCCACATAATCAGATCTACCATCGAATGGGGTTAATGTATAGTTTAATCCATGCGAAGTGTACCAATCAATATATAAATCTTTCAAATTTCCTGAACCATTTGGATGATCCTTGTTATTAGCATCATAGACTTGGTATTCATAATTTGGAGATGCCATCATATCATAATCCATGAAAAGTCTTAGTTTAGAGTTTTCTTCAGCAGTTAAATGTTCAGCATAATAAGTTGATCCCAATAAACCTTCTTCTTCAGCTGCCCACCAAGCAAATCTAACAGCATTGTTTAATTTGAACTGTGTCAAATGTTTGGCAACTTCCAATAAGGAAATGGTACCTGATCCATCGTCATTAATACCAGGTCCTTCAGCAACAGAATCAGAATGAGCACCTAAAGAAACAATATTGTCATGATCACCAAAAACTGAATCAGCAATGACATTCAATGTTTTGATATATTTAACGTAGGAATCAACATATAAAGTAGTTTCAAATGCATATTTTGGGTCTTTAGATAATTTTTCAATGTATTTTTCCACGTCTTTCTTGACAACTGAAACTGTGGCGACTTCTTTCCCAGTTGGATTACCCAATGTTCCACGTACCGGTTCATCGTCATAAATAATTGCCCCCAAGGCACCAGCAATACCTGCATTTCTTGATTTATCACCAAAGGCACATTCACCACGTTTAATTAAAACAATATTCCCTTTAGTGAATTCTGGGAAATTGTCAGGCTTACATCCAAAATCATCAACTAAAACCAAATTACCATGAGCTGGTTTTCCATCAGCAGTAGGTGGGGTCAAACTAAATGGTGATAATGATTTTGGTTCTACTCCATCGATTAATAAGGAAAATGATTTAACTTTCCCATCAAGAGCTTTAAAACTTTGAGTTTTAACATTATAATACCCTTTCAATTTTTTAATTTCTGATATAATATAACCAATAGTACCCCAATGACCCGGTGAACCGATAACTCTAGTTGGATGATCATATTTGCCAATTGAACGTTGAGCAATTTCAAATAAATCTTCAGCACGAGAACGTAATCCTTTTTCATTGATTAAACTTTGTAAAGATTCAGTATCAATTTCTGGTAATGAATTATAAACAGTTTCATCAATAACACCATCAATTATCAAGTTGTTGTCGTTGTTGTTGTTTTCATTTTCGTCATTATTAATAAATTGGTCAGAAATATCATCCATGATAATTTCTTGGGTTAATTTTTCACCCAAGTTGAACCAATTTTTCCAAAATCCAAAAGAAGTTGGTAAGGCATTGATCGATACAATTATTGATAAAGAAGTAGTTAAAGTTAAAAATTTCATCTTCTTTTTGAAAAAAGTTCAGAGCTTTTTTTTTAAACGAAAGGAAAAGGAAAAGAAAAATAAAATAGATGTTGGTGAAAGAAAGAAAGAAAGAAAACAGGAAAATCGTTGGTTTTAATTTATGATAGATTATTATGACTAAGAAGCATTGATAGGAAATTTGGTTCTTTTTTTTTGGGGCCTCGCGTTGCAAGCGGAATTCTCATTCCAGCCTTCCGAGAAGAGACAGAGAGATAGAGATAGAAAAACAAAAACTGTGGTTGTCGCCGCATTGGGCGAGGGCTGGTTGGTAGAGAAATTCTTGGTAGTGGTAAAATCTTTATGTCTGATTTGCACGCTCTTGTTATTAATTGTTTTCTATGCTGTAATTTAATAACATATCAAACTCGTAATATTAAAAGTAAAATATTTTTATAATATTGCAATAATGACGTTGGCTTCTCTCCAACTTTCATGCAGTCTTTTCTCTTTTTTACACTTTCCCTTTCCTTTCTTGGATGTTATCGTCACTAAACTCAACTAAAAAAACAAAGGAAGAGCATTTATCAACAGCAAACTTCTAGCCATGAAACCATAAATATATATTTATAGTGCACTATCAAGGGACTATTTAGCATTTCTAGAAAATGTTCAATTTGTGGAAACAAAATTTAATGAGCACCAGAAATGAAGAACCATTTGTCAATAGATTTGTCAATTGGAGCAGCTGGAGCTGGAGAAGCACTTGGAATTTCTTGAGCAGCAGCATCAGAGTAAGATGGGGTAGAAGACAAGGTGGTGTTAGTCAAATCAATTCCTTTAGAATCAACTGATTCACCTTTGATTAATTTTTCCCAAGCTTCAGCACATTCACCAATAACTTCTTCGGCGTATTTCTTGTTTTTACATTCACCGGAGAAAGCAAATTGATTTTCTGGTTTTCCATCTGGGATTTTGTAAATTCTGAACCATTCGTTGGTAGCTCTCAACAAACCTGGCAAATGAGTTTCAACATCTTCAATGTCGTTCAATTTTGGAGCCAATGGATCGTTAACGTCAATGACAATGACTTTCCAATCGGTTTCACCTTCATCCAAAAGGGCCATGACACCCAAAACCTTGACTTGTTTAACTTCACCAACAGTAGCAACTTTTTCACCAATTTCACAAACATCTAATGGATCATTGTCACCTTTAGCTTTGGTTTCTGGATGGGATTGGTTTGGATCTTCCCAAGTTTGTGGGAAGGCACCGTAGTTGTGAATGTAACCGTGGTGTGGGAAACAGTTTCTGACAAACCTCAATTTACCCTTTTTGGTGTCTTGAATAATTGGGTTCAATTTTTGTTCTTTGGAAATTTCCAATTTAGCATTGGTCCATCTTGGAACTTCAACAATCATGTTCAAAATGGTTTTTTCTTCATTGGCGTATAATGGAATATCGTGGAATGGAGAAACTGGTTTACCATCTTTTTCAATGTAGACTTTGTAGTCTAAAGTGTTGGCAGCACCAACTTGACGAGTAGAGTATGAAGACATCTTTTGACAGAATTAAAAAAAAGGCAATTGAGTTAATCTAGATGATTTAGCTTAATTGAATCAAAAAAAAAAAAGGAAAAGAATGAAAGAAAAGAATGAAAAAAAAAATTTGGGAACTTTTGCTCGATTTTGTTGAGAACAAATGAAAATTGTTTGAATCTCCGCTTAACATAAATAGTAGTGGTAGTGGTGAAACAGGGGCTTGTAAAAAAAATTTCCACCACCAAAACATTTTGAAGAGAAAAAACTTTGTCGTGTAAGCAAATCAGAACACTCGACTCACGTCACGTGTTATTTCGTATAGCTAGCCGTTCCAAGAATTTTTGATACCATATAGTTCACATAAGATTGGTTGGCATCATTAGCTTGAACCACATTCATTTCTGCCTTCTTAAATAAATATAATCCTCTTGTGAGTTCACGATATGGAATATCATTGTATTTGTTGTTGCCATTTTTACAGATTTTTATCATCATAGCGATATCGCGCAAGGTTATGCTTAACCATGTATGGGGCTGCGATTCAAGCAAGTAGATACCGGAATATACCATCTCCGGGAGTTTCTGATTGTATTGCCAATAAATGTTAAGTCCGTAAACATCTGAATCGAAAAATCCAATGAATTTGCAGTTTTCATTGGTTTGCAACCATGTAAGAAATCGAAGGGTCAAGTTATCGGAATACCCTTTTGCGGTGACTATTAAGAATCGATTTATTATGTTGTGTTGTCTTAAATGGGTGCAAAGACATTGAAATACGGCATCTTTCTCTAATATGACAACAATTACTTTTTCAACTTTTATTTGTGTGATTTTTGTATTAAAAAATTTAGTGTAATTAATCGGTATCAAAATTGGTTCAGCTTTAATACTTAATTCTTGGAAATAGTCACCATATACTAATCCTTTCTGAGTTGGATGAATATTTAGGTCGTCACATAATGACCACCCTAACCCGCGTTCCACAAGCTGACCTAAAAGAAATCTACATTCATTTTGACAATGGTTGAAAACTTCCACATCTTGGTAATATATATCACGAATGGTTGTTACTTGATTTTGTGCTTTTAAATGTTTTATCAATATGCTTATTAATTTACACACAGCCGCAAACCTTCTAGTCTCGGTTTCTTTGATAGACAAAACGCAATAACTTCCTAATTTCCTTAATGAGTTGTTCAGTGAGTTTTTAATTATAATTGTCACTTCATGATAGTTCATTAATGAGGATGTAACTTGTTCCCAAATATTTAGGAGCACCTGTAATTTGTTTCTTAAAGAAAGTTAGTCTTCCCGTTTTCAGAAAATTGATGATATGATTGTTTCCAACATACATGGACTCAGTATGAGATATTGTTATAGCGTCTACATTCATTGGAAAAGAAATTGAAAAGTGGGTTATAAAAATTGCTGTTGCAAAAATTTCGAACTCGATGTTTGCGAGTTTAAAGCTGTTGGGAGAAATGACCTGAAAACTAAGCCAAAAAAAAAAACAATACTATTGCCACTTCTAAAAAAAGGAACAAAATAAGTATTATTAATAGAAGTATGAAAGTTATGATGACCACTGCACTATCTAATTTGTAGGAAATAAGAGGGTGATCATTGTTGTGTGTTGGTTATTATACCAAGAACAATTTGCCTTCCCAAAAAAAAATCTCGGATGGTTGAGATAACTTGGGAAAATCGGAAACAATAGCCGATACCACTCTCTGTTTATATCAATTAATTTATGCAAGAATCTTCAAAATGGATTACATAGTCCCCATTTTTAGATTCTAGTGGAGCAAGCAATTTAGTTTGTGGTCAAGAAATCAACGTTTGATTAGCTAATTAATTCCTCCGAGATTTAAATAGTAAATTTGTCCTAATTGTGAAATTCTGCACTATATTAATTTACTGTAAACAGGAAAAAAAAAATCTGTAAGATACACTCACTCATTAATAATTTAAACTTTCAAATTTGGTATCCACTCGTTTCCAATTTAAATAAAGTGATATTCTAATTACTTACAAGTTTTATTTGCTAGCTTCACTTTTATTCTAATAATTTCTCATTTATTTGCTTAGATATATAAGTCTCCAAGGAAAAAGAAGGAAAGATAACATGGTACACATTGGCTTTCAAAAACGAGAAAGCTTGATGATTACAGGGGTAGATTTGATACGTCGTGACGAGTTTAGTGCTTCATATTGGGATAATGCTGGAGGAGCTAGATGGGCATTTTTTGCCATATTCGTCATCTTAATAATAATAGTATTATTGGGGACATTGCGTGTGAACAAGAAAAGAGCTCGTCAGGGGCTTCAACCAGTTTATGGTACTAGGTGGATGACTCCGCCTTCTTATGGACAATCACAACATCAATATGACCAACCTGATCATCGAAGAGATCCTGATTTGCCTAGTGCTTATGTTCCAACATATACAGCCACGGCAAATGAATATGATATGGGTTATTATGATGCCAATGGGGTGTTCCATGCTAACCCCAATGCCAAATCACCAATACCCCAACCACCAAAAGTACATCAACGATCAGAAAGTACCACAGTTACTGATGAAAATTCACATAATACACCAGGTGGTGCTCCTATAGCATCTAATTTGCCTCATGATTTGACAGGCAATAATCAGCATGTTGATGATAATGACAGTATTGGTGATTTCTATAGACCACCTCAAGGTCCGCCACCAAATAGAAGCCTTACGTCTACATCACCTGAAAATACAAATACAAATGCAAATACAGAGACAAACCAAAATCATACTTCTAATGTAACTACAGAATCTATGCCAGGATCTTTTCTGAGACCGTCAGGACCACCTCCACAATCATCGTCGTCGTCGCCATCGTTGCCGCAAAATGCAACTGGAAATGAAATCAGAGAATTTGATAACCCAATTCCCACATCATCATCAACATCAACACCAAGTAATGGAGATAGTTTACCCAATTATTCCGAAGGATCAAATCCTCCAATTATCAAAGAAAAGAATTAAAAAAACCAAACAAATAAAAATATGGTTTTGAAAGTTTTTTTTTTAACAGTTTTAACTTCAAGCACGATGTTACGTATTATAGGTCTCATTGAAATTGATTTTTGTTTGCTTTTATTTTCATTGATTTTTTATATATTTACTACTAAATTTTTGTCATTATCGTTATTATCGTTTTAGTTCTACTAAACTGATTTGTAAATCAATATTGATATGTTATTTTTGTTAATTAGTTGTTTTTCTATGTTTTCTATCTTTTATTTATTCGTTTTGATAGTTAGTTAATATTACAAATTTCAATTCTTCGTCAATATATCGATTTAAAAATAAAATATACAGCCTTATTATTATCATATCTCTTCTTGTATGTAAGAACCCCCCCTTTAGCTAAATTCTTGATATAACACAATTTTTTGCTAAACATTTGGAGCCCTGGCGGAAATCTAATCTAACTACCGAAACTGCTGATAACCAAGTCGTGCGCTTGTTAGATTTATAGTGTGTTTCTTCATTTTTTTTTTCCAACATCAAACTATCAGAAAGAAGTCTCATCTCATTACAAAGAGAGAGAAAAAAATATCATATCAATACGATCCAGACTTTTCGATCATCTTCTTATAATCTTGTCAAACCAAAAAGAAAAATGAAATTCCTAACTACTAATTTTGTCAAATGTGCCGTGAAAAGTTGTCAATCATCATTAGATTCTTTCCCATTAAAATATGAAGAATGTCAATTAGTTCAAGAAGAACAAGATTATAATCCAGAATTTATTGTTCATATGTTAGATAGATTAGATTGGAATGCTATAATACAAGTTGCCAAAGATTTAGGAAATGAATCATTACCACCAACTAAGCCAGAAGATTTAGATCCAATTATGGAAGATAATCAAGCTATATTAAAAGATTTACATACTTTATTGGTAGAAACACAAATCATTGAAGGGAAAATGATTTGTAAAAATTGTCAACATATTTATTACATTAAAAATTCTATACCTAATTTCCTTTTACCACCTCATTTAGCCAATTAGAATAAAGAAGAAAATGCATTATGTTAAAAGGCGTTATATTGTTCTGGTACAATGGTTTTCACTTTCCCAGTTTTAATATACGATTCGATATTGTCAACAACCCAACTTTCCATATTTCTAACTGCTTCAACTGTATATGTACCCATGTGTGGTAAACTAACAACTTGAGGTAACTCATACAATTCGGGTGATACTTCAGGTTCATTTTCAAACACATCAGCACCAAATGAACCAATTTTACCCGATTTGATCAACTCGGGGAGCACTTTTTCATCAATAACGGCACCTCTAGCGGTATTAATTAAAATAACCCCGTCTTTCATTTTTTCAATTAAAGACTTATTGACAAGATGTTTAGTATGAGCATTTAATGGAACACTTACAATAATAATATCTGATTGATTAAGCAATTCATCCATACTAAGATACTCTGCCTCGGCCTCTAATTCTTCTGATAATCTATTTCTATTGTGATACACTATTTTCCCAAACCCAAATGGTTTTAATCTATCTCTTATAGCTCTACCAATACCACCCATCCCCAATATCCCGACAACTTTATCTTCAGGACTATTGCCAATTGAAAATGCATGAGAAATTTTCTTCTTCTTCTTGTTTTTCAGTTGGAGCCATTCTCCATTGACTAAGATATTGTGACCAATTTGAAAATTCCTCATACATGCTAAAACCAAATATATGGCCGTGTCAGCAGTTGGGCCCTCTACCGGGACAGTGACATTAGAGATTTGAACCCCTATTTCCGTGAATGGTGTGACATCAATTTGGTCGTATCCAGCACCACAATGGCTAATGGCTTTTAAAGTAGTTGGCATATGTTTAGCTAATTCATTGTCAAATCTTCCCGTTTGTTTGATTGAAGCAAAAGTTCGAGAAATATTGGTGATGTCATTATATTTGGTTTGTAAATCATGGATGAATTCTTCACGATTAGCTGATTCACAATCAATTATCTCGGCGATTTTACTCAATTGATCCCATTTGTGTTGGGCATAATGAGTGATACCCAATCTCAACACTTTTGGTTTAATGGAATTAGTAGTGGTGGAGGTCATTATTGTACGAGTTGATAGTTTGAAAATTGAAGACATGATAAATATTTATGTATATCTTTTGATTGAGGGTTTATGTCTTTTGTCTTTTTTTGTTGCCCTAGTTTGTTAAAACCCTCCCCCCAATAGTCCGGATATCTAATTAAATGTTGAGTGGGTGGGGGAGGAACTGATTTGATAAGCAGACCTCCAAAAGAAAAAACAAAAATATAACCAATTGAAAGAGAATGAATGAGTACGTTTAATAAAGCTGGTGCGGAGTTAAAGAAAGAAAAAAAATTGACTTCTGTATTCTGACATCGGTTGAACAAAGCTCGTAAAAAGTTGGAGTATCATAATTGTTTAATTCAAATTATAATATGTTGAATAAACTACATCAAAAAACACCAGTAGTTTATGAAAAGTTATCTCTTTCCTATAAAGTCAGTTGAAACCTCCAATTTAAAGCAAGATCAAGCAGAAAAAAAAAATAAAAAAAAAGACATTGAAAGTGGAAAATTGTGAACAAGAAATTCTATACTTTGGCGTGCATCAATGACAAACTTCTATTTGTATTCTTTTTCCCCCTATTTAATATTCCACTTACTTTATTATTAAGGCACATATAGACAAAAAACAATTTTGACTTTTTGCTCGTGGGGAGATTCTTACTTCTTGGTGTATAATTGTCAAATTTTTAATTTCTTTTTATGGGTGGTGATATAACGAAGTTTTCTAACGTCACCGGTGTACCTAGGTTGATCAAAATACTACTTCTAACTATAAAAAAAGGTTAAAACGAATTAAAACTGTTACTTTACTTTAGTTGGTGTTCCTGTATGTCGATTTCAAATCTCTTAACTTTGCTTGTAATTTCTTTTTTTCTTTTTTTTGTTAAGGCGTTGTTGTTGGTGGTGATGGTAGTGGTCGGTTAATGCTCTGTTGGCTTTGTTGGCTTTGTTGGCTTTGTCGCCTTTTTAGCCTGTACGAAGTAAAAAAAAAGAAAAAGAAATCAAATCAAAATTACACAACACCTCCTCCAACACCTCCAACATTTAATAATACTAAAGAACACCAAGACTTGATACTAATAATTAATTTTCTTTTGTTCTATTTTATTTTTCCTTCTTTTTTTTTTTTTGTTTTCTCTCTCTCCTGTTGGAATTTCACATTGTTGAAAATTTATACACCACGAGTTTCCTTCAATTATTATTATCCTCTCTCTCTTTCCTTTTCCTTCTTTCCTTCCTTCTTTCATTCCAATATAATAGTCATTACCTTACCAAACTATTATGGTACAACTAGCTCTATTCACCAATAACAACCACAACAATAATAGCAATAGCAACACTCCAAATACTTTAAACGACGATACACAATATGATTCAACAACTATGAATACAGAAGATACTCCTATAATACCGGACAAGACCGATAAACTCAATGGACTGGATTCCCGATCTCTGTCAAGAAATAGAACTCGATCCATATCTTTCACGAGGTTTCTTTTCAATAGCAACAACAACAATAACAACAATAAAGACCACACTGAACAATCACGTTGTCCTTCAAATGAAACACTGGATAATTCTGTTGGTTCACCTGAACAACAAAATTCGGGGTTTAATAAATTGAAGAAAATGTTCAAAACTAATTCTTCTTTGACACAAGAAGATGGGAAAAATAGTGGAAGAACAAGATCGGCTTCAACACCGTTAACTCCGCCTAAAGTGAAGAAAGAAACCAGTGTACCTGTCATCACCACAACAAAAGCACCTAATAAGGAAGAAACAACAACCACTAAGATACATTCGCCTCCTGAAAGTCCCGTTGTGCAATCTAATCCATATTTCCAATATCAAGGAGTACCAGCACATACAAATACATCCCAAAACCCACAAATCGAAACAGCACCAGGTAGATCAGATATGTCGGTTGCCTTGAGACACAATGATTCGGTTTTCTCATTGAATGAAAATGGAGTTTTAAAACCACCAAAGATTCATTATAGTGAATTATCATCATCAAGTGAAGACAATTCCGAACCTAGTTCACCTGCTCTCCCTAAAACACCCATGAGAGATCTAGTTGAAAAGGACGAATTGCATTTGAAACCTATTGAAGATGAACGAGATTTAGCCATCCCCGCTTCACCATTCCAAAGAGCCTTAAGAAGAGTAGCATCAGCTCCATTAGTACATCGTCTTTTAAACGAAAAGTCACCAGAGGATGCCAATAACAACAACAATAATAATACTGGTAATAACCTTGGTGGCCCATTTAGTACTTCTACGCAAACATCACCTAAAAAAGATGAGCCATTTGATATCAATAAACATATTGGAGAGGTTAAAATCACTGGCCGACCAAGAACTTACACTCAAGATAGAACCTATTCGAATGCAGCAACAAGGATAGTTGATGTACAAGTTGGACCTAATAGTTTTGAAAAAGTGAGGTTATTAGGGAAAGGTGATGTTGGTAAAGTTTTCTTGGTACGAGAAAAACTGTCAAATAAATTGTATGCGATGAAGATTTTAAATAAAAAGGAAATGATTGAGAGAAATAAAATTAAACGAGCTTTAGCAGAACAAGAAATTTTAGCAACTTCAAATCATCCATTTATTGTCACTTTATATCATTCATTTCAATCAAAAGATCATTTATATCTTTGTATGGAATATTGTATGGGTGGAGAATTTTTCCGAGCACTTCAAACTCGAGACACAAAAACCATTTGTGAAGCTGATGCCAAATTTTATGCTGCGGAAGTGACGGCAGCATTAGAATATTTACATCTTATGGGGTTTATATATCGTGATTTAAAACCAGAAAATATTTTACTTCATCAATCAGGCCATATTATGTTGAGTGATTTTGATTTATCAAAACAAAGTGAACGGGCGAAAAACCCGGAAATATCATTTCATAAATCAGGTATGCATTTATCATCAGCGGGGAGCTCTAATCATCACAATGGACCAGCAATTGATACTAAAGCATGTATAGATGGATTCCGAACTAATTCCTTTGTTGGAACTGAAGAATATATTGCACCGGAAGTGATTCGTGGTAAAGGTCATACTAGTGCTGTTGATTGGTGGACATTAGGGATATTTCTTTATGAAATGTTATTTGGAACTACTCCTTTTAAAGGTCAAGATCGGAAGAAAACGTTTGCTAATGTTTTGAAAAAAGATGTCAAATTTTCCGACACCCAACAACTGATTTCTTCAAATTGTCGAAATTTAATTAAAAAATTATTAATTAAAGATGAAGAAAAAAGATTAGGTTCCAAAACTGGAGCTTCGGAAATAAAAAATCATGCATTTTTTAAAGATACTCAATGGGCATTATTAAGACATCAAAAACCACCAATGATCCCCGTTTTAACTAAATCAACTTCAACTTCAAATTCAAACAAAAAATATGAAAAACCAATGGAAGATACTGAAGAAATTGATGATGTGACATCAATATCAAAATCAATTAATGAACAAATAGATGATCCATTTTCACAATTTAACTCAGTGACTTTAAGATATGGTGGTGAATTTGAAGATTTAAATCAAAGTCCAATGTATAATCCTGATAGTAGTGCTTATACTAGTGTGGCTTATACCATGACTTCTAACAATGAAAATTCTTTCCGTCAAAAAAGTTTTTTGAAAAGGTGATGAAAGTGTAATGACCAAAAAAGTTTATCAAAAGTGATATGTAAATATAATTATATAAATAAATATATAAATGATTATAGAAAGTGAAAGTGAAAATACACCAACATTGAATGTATAAAGAAAATACAATATTGTGGTGGAGCTACCATGTGTGTGATTTGTTGATGACGTAATTGTCTCCTTTTTTGTTCTTTGGTCACGACCATTTTGGGTGCGAAAATTTCACATTACAAAAGAAGAACACAATTTTATTCCATATACAAGATATTCAACAACGACTAAATAAAAATGAAAATATAAATATATAAAGTAAAGTAAGTATATATACAACCTAACCTAAAAGAAAATAGAAAGAAATGCCACGAATAATGAAAAAATAAAAACCCTCCAAATATATATAAGAAAAAAAACAAATGTAATTTGATGTCTATGATAAAAAGGAAGACAATGCCCTAATAATGTTAAATAATAGTTATTTTTTATTTTGTTCTTTTTAAACCATAAGAAATAATTTTGATAATCAAAAAAAACAATCAGGAATCACCAAACTTATCTTCTCCAGAATAACTAACTTTTTGTATCTGTGGAAAAATAAATGTTCCTCATTTTCATTCTTTTCTCTGTTTTTAACAGTTGACAAATTCAATGACACTTAATTTAACAGCTGAACATTGTTTAGCAACATTTTCATCATATAAATTATAAAAATCTCCTGATAAACATTGATAAAAGATATTAGAATCACCCAAATATAAATATCCATCTTTAATTGACCAACCAGCACTATAAATTGTTCCTGCTTGAGGAATTGGTCCATCAAATTGAAATTGATGATTAGCTACAATAGCACCCCAACGTTCATGAGTATCTTTTAAAACAGAATCATGTAATGTCATTTCTAAATTGTTTGCAGATGAACAAGCTTTAGGAATTGTGGAAGATGAGTCATCGTCATCAGATAAAGTTGAATTGGATGATGGAGAACCAGTTGCAATTGCTTGACCGTCAGATTGAGCTTTAGCAACATTTTCAGCAGTAGTAGTTTGGTGTTGAATTTGTCCATCGTTGATTTGTTTAACAGCAGAAGCAGTAGTAGCAGCAGCAGCAGTGGTTTGATGTTGAATTTGGCCATCACCAATTTGTTGAACTGGAGTAGCAGAGGCTTTAACAGTTTGATGTTGGATTTGACCGTCACTGATTTGAGCCACTGGTTGAACGGTAGTTTGATGTTGAATTTGACCGTCACCAATTTGTTGAACTGGTGTAGCAGTGGCCTTGGCGGTTTGGTGTTGAATTTGACCATCACTGATTTGAGCTACTGGTTGAACGGTAGTTTGATGTTGGATTTGTCCATCACTAATTTGTTTAATAGCAGAAACACCACCAGTAGTTTGATGTTGAACTTGACCATCAGTTATTTGTGCAACAGGGGTGGCCTCTTTTTTGTTATCATTTCTAGTCAATGTAGAAGTAGCAGTATCAGTTGAAAGAGCAGAAGCTGATTCAACAGTAACAACTTGAATACCAAAAGTACCACTGAAATCTGTACTAGCACCAGATGGAATTTTAGCTGAAGGTGATAATGTTGAATAATGTTCATCAGGAACAGTAGCAGCTAAAGAGGTGCTAATAAAAGCAGCAATACTAACAAGTGTAGAATACTTCATGATTTAATTGTTATTGTTATGGTTGTTTTAGTTGATGTTATTATAGTTGTTTTAGATCTGTATTGGAAACTAATGATAATAGAAAGAAAAGAAAAGATTATTGATTTTAAAAACAAAGAAAATATAAAAAATAAAAAAAATAGAATTATTTTATAGAAGGTTAATTACTTCTATTTAAATAGTTTTTTTTTTCTTTAATTCTTCAATCCTGATTTTGTGGTCCTTGTTTCTAAATAAAGTATTGTTATTGAAATTTTAATTGCTAAAATCTAACAAAGTAACAATACTAACTTATTAATCTAAAAGAACGAAGAAGGGGGGGACGCAGTTTGACTAAGTGAATGACATTGATTTAGTGGCTAAAAAGTTAGTAACATTTGATTCGTGCTGGCTTAATATTCCATTTTTGTTCTACATCATTAGTTTCAACGGAGAAGGTTTTTAGTTATCCGTTGTCATGACTTTTTCATGATTGTTGAAATGAGAGGAAGGGGGGGGAGGGTAGTTTAGTTTAGGTTTAGTAGTTGTAGTAGGTTCACAAAAAAGTTTACTTGCAATAACGTGATAATGCAGCGAAAAAAAAAATAATCTGTGGGTTAGGCTGCGTACTGCATGTAATATATGCATCTAATTTGACATGGCTGGTTTGCTATTACTGACAACAATAGTAAATAAATTAAATGCGATCACAAAACAAAAACAGTAGAGATAATAAGATTAAATCTCACCTCACCACCACCGGTCCGGATGAGATATAATGATGATGTAATAATTAATTGATTGTTTTGATCTTAATCGATGCAGATTATAGTTTCAATTGCACGACAAGAACACTGCCCCTCAAAACAATGTCTACACACACGTACTCTCTCTCTCTCTTTATAAGTCTACTTATTATCATTATCCATGTGAGCCGGGAATAATAAACTTCTATTAATAGATCAACTATATATAGAACAAAATAAAAAAAATTAAGAACAATCTCTAACGATCAAATCTCCCTTCCGATGAAGCAACTAATTAATTATCTGAATTAGGATAGATGGAATGATGTAGTTCGAAACCCCTTTCTGTCTGTGTCTTTGTTGTTGTTGCAAATCATTTAAACTATTATATAAATGTTGCCAAGCAAAGAAATAATAGTGTATGATCTGCCGGGGAGCTGGTCCCTTCTATCACGAAACAGAGAAACAGAGTTTTACATGAAAATTCCTTTTCTTGTTCTTTTTTTTGAAACAGGAGGAACAGCTTATCATTCAATTCTCAATTTCACACAATTTCCCGAGATTGAAGAATATATTCAAGAATAACAATGTGAAAAAAAAAATTCCAAAAATATTAATATACACACTCTCTTAAGTTGCCTTGTTGAAATCTAAATTTTTTTTTTTTGTTGCATAACTAAACATTTATTATGTTGTTGTTGTTGCTATTAGCAAAGATTGGATGTTTTTATTAAAGTCATTATTTAAAAATTTACTCAATATTTCTAAGCCTAGGAAAGGAATGCAAAAAAGAATATGGAAGAATGAATTCCCGGGTATTGAAATAACAGTAACAATTGTTTCTCCACGGGTGACAAATTTTTCGTTTTTTAAGAAATGGTCCGCTGTAAACTCCGCATGTCAGGAATTAAATGTTGTATGTTCCGAATCGGGATCTCACGTGACCACTTAACAAAATTTATTTTTCAAGGCTTGTATTTAATAATTGATCAAGGCGAAGTTTCATAATATTATATTTGCTGTTTAGACAAACAACAACGTTGGTTGGGTACTTATTGCTTTATCACAAGGTCAGAAATTGAAGCCAACAGAAGCTAACTTAAAGTGTGTATAGTTTAATATTAAGCTTTTTTTTATCTAGATTGTGCTTTTTATTTCCTATCTTTTAACCTTCAATTGAGTTTTTAAGTTTGGTTAAATTTGATATAATTTTTTATTTTTTTTTAATTAAGGGATTGAATATGTTAATTGACTTTTGAATAAGTTTATGTCTAACATATTTGCAACCTTTACAGTTTTTGGTGGTTATCTAAATAAAGTTTGGTTGGCAAACTTAAGCGAAAAGGACAAGAAATTAATTAATTCTTAAAACAGTAATTGTTAAATCCGTTTACCAAGAAACTCATTAACATAACCGAACAGTTCAAAAGTTTACTATATGAAAGGAATTTTTTCGTTTTAACAAACATCAAAAAAGATTATTCAAATACCAAAATAATTTCCTAATTATTATTCATTCATGTCATGTCAAAACAATCTTCGTTAATGTTGCAGAACGCCATATTATTTACATACACGCGCATAAATTATTATCCTACGCGCAACACAGCGCCGCCAAATCCAAAATTTCACCTCAATTGAAAACTTGCAAGTATAACAAATACAGCAAGTTTAATTACAAAGCATGCAGTAATACTACTGTAGATAAAAGTAGGATGGATGGATGAAAGGAGGGAGCAGGGAGCAGGGGCGAAGGGGGGCAGTGTGCATTTTCAACGAAATAAGGAAAGTATAGACGTTTTAGTATAGTCGTGAAAAATACAAGCAATTGCAAATAGACTTTTTTCTTCTTGATAAACTGTGGTTTATATTTCTACAAATCAATTTACAAACCTATACATATAGATTTGTTTTAGTCAACTTGGTGAAGAATTTTATATTTCTTTAGATGTCGAAAACATTCAACAACTGTCAGTGAAAAATTAGTCTAAATATGAAATCAAAACAAAGAATAGAAGAAATTGGATATTTAATGAATTGAGTATGCCACGAGGAGTTCAAAAATTAGCCCGACTAACCTCATTTCTAAAGACTACTATTGTTCCTTTCTTGACTAATGGTTATGGGGTTTAGTTCACATTCCATTGAAGTGTTAACTATAGTCGAGAATAAAGATATTTAGTCCAGCAGTCTAAAGCTTGCAAGCGATACATGCCAAATATCGCTGATAAGAATTAGAATGAAAGTTGTTTATACAAACGAGCAATTGCTTTTTCACTCAACAATCTAAACTTCTTTCATTATAAACAATACCTTTAAACATTCTAAAACAAATTGTTTAAGATATGACTAAAACCAAGAAATTAAACATTTATGTTGAATAATAGATGATAAGAACATGTAAATGAGGAGATATTACTAAAGTATTTGTAGTTTGGTGATAGTTTGCTTTTTCTTTTTGCAATCTCCAATCTTCAATCTCCAATTTCCAATTTCCAATTTTCAATTTCCAATTTCCAACTAATTGCATGTGATTAGTTTGACACCCCAAAAAAGTTTATTTATATTTAGTAAAGCTTCTTTTAGTTTATTGCATAGACTAAAAGGAGAAACTAGTACAAACTTCATTGTCGTGTTTGTTATAGCACAAATTGTGAGCTTGTATGAAGGTCAGAAACAAACCAGAGCTGAATCAACAGCAGAACTAAAAATGTTCTTTTCTTCCATCATATATGGGCTTTTTAGTTGCCACTATGTTGAATTCTGTTCAACTAGGGATGTCAGTACTTTCTTTTTTATTCTTACTATCAACTAACTAACCTATTTAAAAATACCTATGATAACAGATTTGATTAAGAAATCATGCTGAAGCAACGATATACTACAAACCACTTTATCAAGTAAACAGTTTCCGAATTTTCCAAATTTTAAGGTTTTATAGCAAATCTTTTAAATTTGGTTAGGATCCCTTTTAAATTGGTTCAGAAATCTATTTTTATATGTCCCACTACCACCACCCACACAGCAAAGGTAAAATTGCAGTAGTAGAGGTAACAAAAACGATAGCCTGCAATTAAATTTTAATATTAAACTTCTATTCTTATTGTTGTTGTTGCTCGACCTACACCTTTTACATTAATTTCCGTGATGTGTGGCTGTTGTTACTATATTCCATTAGTCTAATTTAAAGTAGAGAATTTAATCATAGTGTTATTAGGTTTTGCAACTATAGTTTGTTGTAGTATTTGCCAAAAAAAAAACGCCTCAATATATCTTTTTATCCCAATTCATTCTTTATGCTTATCACCTTTCATTTTCGTTTATCAATTTTATGAGATCTCAACTGAAGATAGAATCTTTTTTGGGGGAAGAAAGAGACAAAGTCAATATGAGTGAAGAAAATAGTGTGCGTGTTTTACATTTTAATGTGATCGACACCTATCGCGTTGGTGAAACAATTCAAGATGATCTTCATTCATTCATTCATTTTTCTCTGCTTGGATATTCCAAATAGGTTCATTTTGACGTGATTTGGTAATAGTTTCATAAAGTAATGCCTTATATCTAAACTTTAATCTCTATAATGATATTTCATGATCAAACAACAACAAGCCCTCCCCCCCTCAAAAAGATGGAATTTTGTTCCTTGATGAATTGTTCTGTTGCTGTTTGACACTTGAAATTTTAAGATTTTGATTTCGATTTTGTTTCTTCTTCTTCTTTTTGACAACTTAGTGCTTTTTTTTGCCTCAATTGGGTGAATCAGCCAAGATATCATGAAAAATGACCCCATATTGAAAATTCAAGTATGTTACCACCAAACAGATGTATGTAAGGGTTACTGATACTTGGCATTAACTATCTTCTTGTGTCTCAATAGTATATGTTTATTTCATTGAATATTTGAAAGCACTAGTGCCCAAACTATGGTGACGAACTATTCAAATTCAAATTCAAATTCAAACTAATAGTTTTTGTGGAGCTTTAAAAAATTTGTCCTTGCTGCATGCTTCTTTTTTTTTGTCTGATTTAGACAATTGTGCATTACGAGGTGAAAATGGTGATGAATGAATGAATAATAACAACAACAACAAGCAATAATAGACGATACAAGACGGTCTGCCTAAATAATAGTGGGTTTTTAATTTTTTTTAAAAAAATTTTAAACATTATACACTACAAACGTGTTGAATGAATTCAAAAAGACGAATTTCCAGGTCTAAATTAATGGTTTATATACTGGAAAAACTCTTTTGATAAGTGTCAATTTTAAATAGGAACAATAGAAACAAGCCTCCCGGTTGTATTGTTTACCCAACAATAACGCATCATTTTGATAAAGGAATGTAAATATAATAATGTATAGTACAATTGTCACTAACAACAACAACTCACAAACTCAACAAATCAACAATAAGACAATTGGTAACAAAAAACCCTTTTTCCATCCCCCTTATCCACCCCCCCTTCCCCAAAATAGAAATCTCGTGCAAAATGCTAACATACCGATTACATCCTACTACCAAAACTGTGTTACTATTATTGACTTGCCTAATAACCGTACCAACCCCTGTATATTCGTATACGTCATTCTTTGTAAAATACCAAATAAATAATAGGTTTTCCTTATTGTCGATTTCCGGTTAATTCATTGTACTAACTATTATATATGTATGACACGGAAAATTGTTTTATTTTTGCTCTACTATCAGTGGCTAACTTTTTTTTAAATAGCCGAAAAAAAAAAGCAAAAAAAAACTAAATCAATGTTGCTGACGAATTTCTTTTCCTTTTCCGAACCATGAAATGCTCTGTGTAAGAGGTACTTTGAATACAAATGGAGCTATTATTCACAAGTAGTTATTTTAGACAGGTGATTGTTAACAACTTAATTTTGGATGGATTTACATTGTATTATCAGATTGATATTCAAAATCTTGATGCTCATCGAAAAGGGTCTGCTGCTGCTGCTACTCGTGCCACTGGACAAAAACACCTTAAACCAGAAAAGGCATACACGAAGCTCGCCTCGTCGGTTATGCTAATTTATTGTACAGCAACCATAACACAAAGCACAAGAGTATCTGCAAAATGGCTTATATGTATGTTATATGGGACAAATCAAATAACTTGCACAGTGGTTAGTTGTTTATGTCTGTATTTGTTACCTGGAAAATAAGATGTAAGAATGTTATTCTATTAATATTAGTTTTGTTTCATTATTCCACTTTGAAACATGTTCTCCGTGGGTACAATATATGTCTATTCATATTTTATATTCAGGACACTGTGAAGGAAATCACAAAAAAAAAGAGCTCTGATTTAACTTAATTTCAAGATATTTTAATTTAAATTATCTCTGAAATTGTGTAACTCTAGATACTTTTCATATCTATTATTCAAACAATAGAAAAAAAAATAAAGAAAGAACTCAAGTACCTGTTTATTTGTCAACTATTCTTTCAACTCAATCGCAAATTTTATCTCTCTCTTTGTGATGTTGACAGTTTTTGTTTCCATTTTTTTTTTTTTCTTGTTATCATCTGTATATGTTATGATACCACCCTTTTAGCAACTCAACACATTTATATTCGTAACCCACATACATACGCACTATAACTCACACAGTGGAAAAGTTTCAAATAAAACTAAAATATGTAAAGATCGGAGTTGATATGCTTTGAAACTCAATAGTGGAGACAAGGGTGTCCAATTAAGGAATTGCTATGATCAGATTCTCCATGTTTTCTTTCAAGGTTTTAGATCCAATGGACCAATCGTCACTCCTCTTCCAATGTCCCTCCCGCCTTTTACACTAACTTTTTAAACTTTATCATATGCAGAGAAGGTTTTAAAAGGAACAAGGAAGTTAGAATATCACAAAGTTAATAATTATTTTAAAAAACCTCACTATCCTAAAAAAATCCAAAGTTTCTAATTCTTCTTTCTTTCTTAATCCCTCCTCCCTCTACCTAAATTTCTACCGCTTAACATCATGTAACACAAAACAGAATTACCCTCTATCTTTTTTTTTGTTTTTTTGTCTTCGTGTTTCGTTTTGTTTCGTTTTGTTTTGTTACTTTGATTTTGGAAATGAAGGGAATTTTGACTAAAAACTAAAACTGAAAGGTTTTTCTTTTTATTATTATTATTATAATTTTTGAAGCAGGGTGGGCGGGAAGGTTTGCTTGTGTCAGATGTATGTATGTATGTACTCAACTATGTTTTAATGAGTTCATCAGTCAATTATTATTAATGATCTCTGCATATCGTTCCAATTATGTGGTTGATTGGTATAAATATCTCCCTACTTCTCCTAAAAAGTATAACCCTATCCTCTATTTTTCGGCGTAATTCTTATCCGTTTTTTCAAGTCTTCATAACTAATATACCAATTAGAAAAGATTTACCTCTTGTTTCAATTATTTTTTTTTCACTCCCCCCCAATATTCAAAAGATTAATCTTACCATTATTGTTTGATCGTTCTTGCAATAGACCCAAAAAAAAAGCCTAATCGATACTTACACTTTAATTTAACACTCGTTTGAACTTGTTCAACATCCAACTCCCTATTTTACTTTTTACTATTTTTTGATCCATTATTTCATTGTTTATATAGCACTATTCATTTAGCTATGTATTAAAATCAAGTAATGTCAAATAGCCCAAATCCGAACAATCCAAACAATCATAATCTAAATAAATCTCCAAATAATTTACCCAATAATAAATTTACTAATATGCTGTTTTCCCAAGTTCAAACAACTTTACCTCCTCAGTTTACCGAGTATCCACAACAAGCTTTCGTACAACAAACTTATCAACAACAACAGCAACAACAACATTTGCAAGCTCAACAAGCATTTCAACAACACCAACAACTTCAACTTTTGATGCAACAATCAGGGCAACATCAACATCAATACCAGCCACAGCCACAACAACAACAACAACAACAACCTTTTCCTTCCACTCAGCTACCAGTTCTCCAACAACAACAGGTTTATGCCCAACCAGTGAATCAAAGTGAAAACTATTACATACAAGCACCCAGAGGATACGGTTATTCTTCAAGTCTTTCGTCAAATACCAGCAATGCAAGTGTACAACAATATCCTTTGAATGAACTAAGACAAGCAAATGTACATTCAATTACTCCCGAAAAACAAAGCATTAATTTCAATTCTGAAAACTACAATTATTTGGTTCCATCTTTACCCCCATTGAACACAATTGGGGGCAGTACTGGATCACATACTCCTCAACAACAACATCAGCAACAACCACAAGTCTATAATACTTCTCCATTGTCTGCTACTTATGTGCACGAAAATGCCCAATACGTGGTACCATCGGTAGACACAGTCAGAGGTTTCCCTGCTCGTGGAGGGATTGTTCCTAAAAGAGGTAGAAAAAGAAGACACACTGCTACTGTTCACAACATGACTCCTGAAACTGCCGAAAGAAACAGATGTCGTATTTGCAACAAACAATTTAAACGTCCATCATCATTACAAACTCATTATTATTCTCATACTGGAGAAAAAATTTTCAAGTGTCCTTGGGATGGCTGTGGAAGATTGTTTTCTGTTAAATCTAATATGACAAGACATTATAGATTACATGAACGTGATTTCAAAAGAGCTCAAGATCTTCAATTTGGACCCTCCCAACCACAACAACCACCACAACCACCACAACAACAACAAGTAACTGGTATTGCAGCTTCTCATGCTCCAACCACAGCTCTACAACAACAAGAACCATTTAATACCAATAATCAAAATTTGGGATCAAGTGATTCTGCTGCCAAATCACAATATCCTTCTTATTTATCATCTTCAAATTTACCTACAACTGATAATAACCCATCCATATAAAAACCTTTCATTTCAAATCTAATCATCTACTATTATTTTTTATTTATTTCATATTTCATAATTTATCTTTTTATTTGCTTGTTTTCCATTTTGTTGTCTCACTCATTCACTCACAAACAAACAAAAAAACCTTGTATTTTTAATGTTCCTAATTGTAATAATAATGTCCTTTTTCCAATTCTTCGTCACTCCTTTAATGATTATTATTTACAACTGGTTTCATTTCTACATCCCCCAACTGGTTGTTTATCTCGTTCCGTTTGATTTTTTTTTATTATTATTATTAATTTTTTTTCCTCCCCCCCTTTCCCTCCTCCATCTTCCATGTTATATTCCGTGAGTTTTATTCTGTGTTTTTACCGTTTCCTCCATTCCTAGAGTTAAACTTCATTTAATATATTTACGTCCTTCCTTTAAATATTCCCAAATAATATAATAAGTGTAATGTCTTAACGATCTTTTAATATACATATATATAATTTTACATAAATTGATTTTTAATTTGTTGTTGTAGAGATTTTTGCCGATTCTTAGTTATTCAAGTTGCAAAAACAAACGATTTGAAAAAAAAAACATACCCATGATTTTCGTCCTCAGTTGTATTAGATCGATTCTTTATCGACGATTAATCAGGATTGACAAGAAAAGGTCAGTAATGTAGTTTACTCTCAGGGTATCACCAATTATTAGCGTATTGTCCATAAGTTTAGACGCGTAGATTCTTTTCATGCTCATTTGCAACTAAATAGAAATAGGCAAAAAAATACTGCAACCCTCTTTCCCCTCAAAAAAAATCAGAAACCTATTTTTAATTAATAATCTTCCCTCCCAGATTGATTAATATCAAAACTTCCATAGATTCTTTCAAAAAATCATATGGTGTTATTTATTGTTATTGTTGTTGTATTGCCGTTGTTTATTGTTGTTGTTCTTGATTATGTTTCACATTTTATTTTTTCCTTCCTTCCTTCACTCCCTTGTTCCATAATCTTGTTTCAGAATTGAATTTTATATTTTTTTTTTAAAAAAGATCAACGGTGAACAATATTTTTTTTTATCTTTTCAAGTATTATTATATATTGCATAAACTTTTATGAATTTGTACATGATACAGATTGAACATTAATACCAAGTAGAAGAAAAAGAAGAAGAATAAGCAGTTCGGTATGTTATTCGCTTCCTGACTTCTGCGCTTGATTGTAAACAAATGTTGAACATGTTTTTGTCATCAATTCTGGCATATCTCAATCGTATTACAAGTTTCTATTATCTTTAAAGATGGATGATTTTTTTTTTCATAGGTAAATACTAATTATAATGCTAAAATCTGTCAACCTTATGGTTTTGGTTGTTGTTGTTTTTAAGTTGGCGGCTATGTAAAATATAGCCTTAATCTTTTACATAATCTCCTATACATTAAGTCCAACATCGTTTATATGTTTGTCTCACGCCCATTTAATGTTACACTTGCAGTTGTTCTTCATGTTAGAATGTTTAAATTGGTGCAAATATATACATATTGTAATTGACCAATAACATTTTGTGCAGATACAGAAATTTTAGATGACAAGCAATAATTCTAATTAATATTGTAAACAAGATAACCCCACTGCAATTATTTAAAAAATGCATGGGCGTGTGTGATGGAGCCTCATTAAATCGCCTGTCGGTTAAAAAAAGCAACCATGTATCTCTCTGGTCAGTATGGTGTTATGAGGTCACTACTTGCATACTGCTAGAAAACTTAAAACATAAGCCACTGGTACGTTTCAAAAACAACTCTTCTTTTTGATTACGTTTTGATTATACAAGCTTGGTTCGATAACTATCACTGGTGCTGGCTACCGGCTTATCATTTCTCAATTTGTTTAAAGATTAGCTGCCTCGTGAGCTGATATCTAATTAAAGCATAGCTTGCACACTTGCTGAAAATAGTCATTCCAAACTAAGCAATAAATAATGAAGTAAATTCGTCTCCTAACAAGAACTCTGAAATCAATGCCCGTGGTTAATCTTGAAGTTGCAAAAAAAGAAACTACCAAGGCTGAGCTGTAAGAAGAAATTCTGGATTGTTTTTTTTTTCATGGTCGTGTGAGTGAACCAAAACACGTGACTTTCTCTAGTTTTAACATTTTAACCAACCAAATTGAAGAAAATGTGAATTATCTCCAAGACAGAGAGCGAAGTGAGAAAAAAAAAATGAGCCAAACAATCATACTTTTAGCACTGTCAAGCACAACCAATTACACAATACATATACAATGGCTGCTGGACACATTGCAAGATATATTCGTCATGCTCCAGCTATAAAACCACACGTTCCAGCTTATGTGAAATGGAGTTCCAAACTTTTAGGTGCTACTATGTGGTTTTGGATTATGTTGAGAATTAAAGAAGATGGGCCAGTTATGTTTGGTCTCAAATTACCATTTGAACATCATTAGTTGTTTACATGAACTATCAAGAAAGTTAACGGTACCTAAAGAGATACTTTTTTTAAAAAAAAATAATACAAAGATTGTTTTATTTGTTTACGACTTATTTCCTATACATGTATATTTATTTTGTCAATAAACAGGAATTCATTTTTTTTTTTGACTACTATGATTCTATACTAACGTGAGGATCTGTTTCCATTTCCTCGTCGACCACGATAGGAACCTCTACCTCCTCTCAGACCTCTTGTACCTCTTGATCCTCCACGGCCACCTCGTTCTTTACTACCACTACCGCGATAATTAGTAGATTTATGAGGTGGCCGCACTGATTCTTCCTCTTTGGTATCGTTAACATCATCGTTGATAGTATTCTCTTGAGCCGTCTTGAAATTAAAATTGAATCCTTGGCTGGAACAATAATCTAAATTAAAATTACCTAAATTATCCAATTTAAAAATCATAATATTATAGTTCCCAGAGTCGGAATTATTGTAATCGCATAAATTGAAATGCCATAGATTATAATATGCTTGGAAATAGTAATCATTGATTCGCTTCAACAATTTTTTATTCAATTCTGAGTTATCATCAGAGTATAAACTCAATGGAACAATTTTCTCCAGTGAATCAGTGATAGAAACAGGAATTTTATCAAACAAGCTTAATCCCAACTCAATCAAATTTTTCAAACTTTCATTCCTATCACTGTTTACAAGCTCAATCAACTCATCTTTTATTACCAACCACAATTCCCCTAGTATCATTCGAAGTCTGGAAAATTTAGATCGATAATTTTCAACATACCCAGACGATCCACCCATACTATCAACAAAACTCATACCGTTGCCCATCACCGGATATCGGAAATGTAAGCCTTGACTGATGGTGAAATCTGCATGTGTGATGATTGCCAAATGCTCCAAAAGTGGTGCTTTAACAACTGGTACATGACTGATGAAAATGTTAATTGTTGCATTCTTTGTGGTACTGGTTGTTAATGCCTTTGAGTTTGTAACATTGATATATAATTCAGCTATTTGTAACAATGAAATCCAAAGTTCTCCGATTTTCCCACAAACTCCCAGATAATTCAAGTTCCCATTATCAAATAGACTATGTATTTTTAAAGTACCACCTAAACCATATAACTTGATATTTGGAGTTCCATTTGCTGTTTTGATTTCATAATTGTTTTTGTGATCGAGTAAAAATAAATTAGGAATAGTCACTTGTTTTGTTTGTATCTTATCAATGATCTTGGGGTCATCTAATGGACCGAAAATAGTATATACTGGACAAGGTAAAACTTTTTCTCCATCAACATACTGTTGAAATTGACTGATGCCCTCTTTTGATGACAAAAGTTCAGATTTGAACAATGCTAATTCATCAGGATTTGTAGAATTTCCATTCCCGCCATTGCCACTGCCACTGCCACTACCATTTGTTGACAAAATCTTACTTGAATTGTTTAATTCTTCTACTAAATCAGGTTTCAATACTTCCAGAAACGCAACTATTTGTTTAAGATAATTCAACTCATTATATTCTTGAATGGTATTTATGTCCCAAAATCCAAAGTTACCTGTATGTATGATCAAGTCTATTGGTTGGTGCTGGTTGTATAATTTGGTTAAAATGTCGAAATTCCCTTGAATATCAGATAATGTTAATATTCTCAATCCGTTAATTGATTGAAGCATTGTCCCAGGGTAATGTTTTGGTTTTGTAAATGTTTGTTGTTTTATTAAAATGATTGTACTCCGTAATTCGTCTTTTAAATATTTTCTCACGTTAATTATTTTAGTCGTTGTATTATCATCATTATTACTATTCTTGTAATTACGCTGATTATTTTTTTTTTTTTCGTTTGGGAATGTTAAACGGTCAAGATGGCGGTAGTGAATGGGATAGGCTTCGTGGCGTGCACAGGAGAAAAAACCAAAAGTGTGGCCGCAGTAGAACATTTTTAGGTCGTACTTGATTCGTAACCGTGACTGTCCATATTGTATGTACACTAGTATTTTCTACCCATTTGTTCTATCGTGAATATTTGAAGCCGTTTGTTGAGCTCTTTTCAAATTGACAGGAAACCCCAGGTCTGTGCCACAGCATCGTGGCAGTGGAGATGATGACTATGCAAGCATCAGTTTTAAATCTGAATCCTTACATCAAAGAGTTATCTTTTTTTTTTGTTCGTAGTAGTTAATGTTAATTTATCCCAAATTGGAAACTATAAACATAGACTTGCAGGACTTGATATCAAATTTTAATTATGAATTTTACGTGACAATTTGAAATCTAAAGCTTAAAAGGTTATGAAACGTTCCTTTATCATTTTTTTGAGCAATAATCATCATTACTGTAAAGAAGAAGAGGCTGAGGTTAATATTATTGTTGATGTTGTTGAATGATCAATTATGTATTGGAACAAAAAGTATTCGTAATCTTGGCGACCGTAGTTCAAAAAATTATATTGCAGGAATAGACGGGATCAATTTATAATGGAGGTTACAATTTGTAGGAACTAATTGTTTCAAATCTTTTTTCTAGAAAAAATTCAAAAAGAAAAAAATATAATAAAATGATGCCACATCTTTTGGTAGCATATTAGTTTACCTAATCTTGGGTTTTCTTTTCAATTTTTCGTCTATAGTAAGTAGTCTTCATTCTTTGAATTGTAAAGATATCATTTAGCTATAGTTCTTAAATAGATATAAATTCCAATAGGTTGTGGAAACCACGAGGTTAGGTAGAAACTTAAAGTGGTTACAAAGCAAGAGCAAGTGGTCATAAATTTGATATCGATGAAACGGGGCTAGGAAAAATAAAATGAACCACAAAAGAGAAGAGAAGAAAAGAAAAGAAAAAATTAGCAAGTAGAACCGCACCACACCCGCGTGGAGCGAAGTAAATTGGAATTAGAAATGGAACAGGGCAGCCAGGCAGGCGAGCAAACAAATTATAAGGAAGAAAAATAGAACAAAAAAAAAAAGAAAAGGTATTAAAAAGGAAAAATAATAAATAGGATCAAATACGTGAAATGTGAACCGAAATGAAATGAAATTGGCATTTCCATAATCCCTCCAATTAATTATAAAATAATTTTATCTTTTATAATAATTATCATTTCATTATTTACAATTCATATTATTTATTTCTTGCATTATATATATTTAAAGTCATCAATTTACAACTTCAACAACAACAACCTCCCAAACAATTTTATTCTTCTACCTATTTATTTAATTGTTTGTGCCAAATTTTTATAACTACTATATCCACTCCCACCCACACACATTTATATCAAGTATCTACTACTTCTAGCAACAATTATGCAAACATGTTAGAACCTCTGCAAAGAATCCGGAACGCCATAATAGAGGGGAATCTACCCATTGTCAAACGAATATTATCCCGGTTTTCCGAACTATGGTTAAACATAGATCCGAAGAACCAAGGGTGGAGCAATCTTCACTATGCATCTTATTATGGTCATTACTTGATATGTATCCATTTAATATCATATATAAATAAAACATTAGGCAGCTTGGAACAACACTATACCAAATTGGACTTGGTGGCCTTTGACGATACCACGGTGTTGCATCTTTGTATGGAGAAGAAACACGCTCAAACATTGCATTATTTATTACAAGAATTCCCAGGAAAAATCTGGTTGAATTCACTTGGTGGAAGTTCAAGACAAACACCATTGCATTACAGTTGCATTCACGATTTTAAAGAAGGGACAAAGTTACTATTGGAGTTTGGGGCTCAATGGACTATTCAGGATGCCCATGGCGATACATGTCTACATCTTTGCTTTCAGTTTGGAAGTGTCGGATGCTTGTATGAATTGCTCAAATATATTATCATTCATTCGAAAACAAAGGAAGATGCATCTGAGAAAATTGAGGAGTTGGAGAATGTTAAAAACAAACAGAATTGGGTGGCTAAAGATTATTCATCAAGTTTCGATTTAATTACCCAATATGAGGAAATGAAAAGAGATCTACTATCTCAGGACTACACTGGTGCAGTTTCTGAAATAAAGTTCTCAGCCGAGTCAACAACACTGCCAAATCCTGAAGTGGCATCAATTGACACTTTAGGTAACAAAGTATTAGCAAGTCCAATTGTACTGATGACACTGCAACAGTCAGTGGCTAATAATGACAAGAATTTTGAAGGACGTCAACATTCACAATCATTACCATCTGCGTTCAAGGCGCAGCCACAGCCACAGCCACTAGTCAGACAAAGGTCAAACACAACATATGTTTATAAACCACCTGCCGCTTTAACCATTGCAACTGAAGGCTTAACAGGTAGGTCACCCTCTTCCAATTCATCTCCATTATCACCAATGACACCTCAACCAACAACGTCAAACAGAGCACCGTCATTAAAATCAGTCACAATATCGCCTTCAGTTCGTACTAACGGAACTACAAACTATAATGCTGGCACGGATGATGAACCAATTTCCCCACAGTCAGCAATATCTACTACTTCGTCATTTAATGCGTCACCAAACTATAAATTAGGGTCAAGAAAAAAGAGTTTTTCGTTTTCAAAATCAGTTCCATTACCATCAATAAACTCTGAAAATGTTCTATGGCCCTCAGTAAATGAAGAGGGAGTGACAGAGTCTCCACCTCAACAAATATCACCTATAAAACGATCAGCAGCAGATTACAAACTAAGAAAGAACTCGTCGGCCTCATCTATTGCTGCAAAACTTGCTTTCAATTCTAGCCATTCATCACCAAATCATAATGAAATTTTAAGAAAACGAGCTGCATCCAAATCCAATAGTGTGCACAGTAACAGCTTGAACAGTGCCTCGTCAGTTAGCAGCTCGATCAGCTCTGGTAGCGTATCTACTATTGATACCGAAATAGTGAGAAAAGCAAGATCGTCTGGTACCCTTCCATCTAGTCCTAGTCACAAGAACAATAGTCATAACAATGGGATCAAAATCCCAATTACTTTAAACAATAACAGTGTGACTTCTTTGAATAGCAATGGTTCAGATAATTTGAAAAAGTATAGTGTTCATAGTATCAGTTTCAGTAGAGTAAGATGAAGAAAGAAACTAAACCTGATTAATTGATGGTTTCAGAGTTTTCCAGTATTTCTTCGTTTTAGTTTTGCAGAGCTTTGATGCTTTTTTTTTTATTCGTTTTGTATTATTTTTCTTCTAAATAGCATATTTATTCCAAATCTATTCTGTAACGATTTCAGTAGACATTGTATTGTTGAACGTTAAGACTTTGCAACTGTTCAAGTCTAGTAGCAGTATTGAGTCTGTGATAATCTGATGAATACACGACTTGGTGATTTCTCGCTCTCTGTTTTTTGTTTGTTCTCTCTTTCTTTCTTGGTGGCAATAAACTTTTTGGTGAGAGTAAATTTGGGATAGAATCAACAAAAAGTGATATCTTCACATTCCTTTCAACTCTCTTATTCATCGATCATGTCTTTACAAAAACTCACTGCAGAAATATACTCACTATTTGGAAAAGGAGATTATCAAGGTTGCCAACAATTACTTGCTCCGATTAAACTAGAATTAGTCAAACATGATTTGTTGGTTCCTTTACCATCCAACACCACCGATAAAAACCAAATTAATGATTTGAGAATTGCCCAAAGAATTTTGGAAATTGGAGCATTATCGTCATTATTAACCAACAACTATTCCGGTTTTGAGAATTATTTTGCTCAGTTGAGACCATTTTACTCTAACCCCAAATTACATAATTTACAAAAAGTCCATATCAATACCGATATAACAAAAATCATTTCATTATACTTGTTATACTTGTTGAGTCAGGGTTTGATTTCAAAATTCCATGTTGAACTAGAAGTGATTTATAATTCATCACAATATGATGCCCAACAAGACAAGTATTTACAATTTCCAATAAATTTAGAAAGCAATTTAATGGAAGGTAATTACATAAAAATCTGGAAGTTATTAAAAGAAGAGAAAAACTTACCATGTCAAGAATACACCCATTTTGTTGATACTTTGATAAATGCTTTACGTTTTGAAATTGCCAAATCTTTGGAGAAAACTTACGATTCGATTCCAATTTCTAATTGCAAGAATTTATTATATTTACCACAAGAATTGTCCGATGCTAACTTTGAGAAAACTTTAAAGGAAACTTATCAAGTTGATAATTGGAAATTCGAGGATGGAGTTATATATTTCACTAAGAATGAAAATGAAACCAATGTTGATAACCAATCGGTTATAAAGAATTTATTAGGGTACGCTGAACAAATCGAATCCATCGTATAAGCAAGAAACAGAGTATCCAACCAAACAGATAATTGTGTATTGTGTATATTATTCTAGAGTTGTATAGAATCCTTTATATGCTATGTCCAAATCATTTAAAAATGAATCAGCTTCCTCTTGTGTAAGTTCAGTTTGAAGATTGTTTATTTTAATCAACCAATTGACCAATTTCGATTTACCTGTAAATTGCAACTCCTCATTAAGCTCATTAAGATTGACCACTAGATCACTCAATAACGGATGTAATTGTTCTTTTGATTTATAATTTAGCTTGACCGCATCCATACATGTAATGAAATTCCCTGTAATCTCTGCCACTAATCTAGCACTGGCACTTGTTGGTTGATTGCCGTTAATTTGTTCAATCGTTGCTGGCAATCCGTTCTTTATCCGACTGACAGCATGAGGGTAACTATCATTAAATTTACTTAATAATAAATCTAAAAAATTAGACATATCCGACAATAACCCTGGTAAAAACTCCTTTTGTAATAATTGAAATTTGGTTTGATCATCAGTGAAAACTTTTATTAACATTTGATATTGATGGATTAATCTATAAGTGGTAGAGGTATATCTCTCTTTATCGGTGATATAATCTTTCAAATATGAATTCTCAACCATTTCTAGAGTTGGTAGTATGGAATATATTTCTGCTAGTGAATCATATACGGATTTATGTAATGGAGTTTTGATTAACAGTGATTTGGTAACTTCTTGGTTGTAAACGTCAGATGTTGATACAGTGAATGAGGACGTGGATGTTGGAGCATATTCTGGGGGCGAAGACGTCATAATGGCAATAAATCAAAGTTGATTGTTCTATGACTAAGGATAAACAAAACACTAAAGAAAAGATTTAACTCACTTTGCAAGTATTTCTATTTATTGTTCGATTTTACGATGTGTGAATTAGTAGTACTAGTGGATAAATTTGTTTTGTAAACTTCGCAGTCCCGTGATCAAACTTCTATATAAACATGACCCTGAAAAACCACTACACAAGTTTTCCTTTTTTTATTTTTCTTTTAATGCATTGTTGCTAGTTTAAACAATATCGTCTTTATCATAATTAGACGTATACATCACCATGAGATTCACAGACGATGAAACAAAGTATCAAGCAATTCTAAATAGAGATCCACAAGCAGAAGGAGAGTTTGTTTATGGCGCCATATCAACACGAATCGTCTGTCGTCCCACATGCAACTGTCGAGTTGCAATGCGCAAAAACGTGGTATTTTTTGATACTATTACTGAGGCAGTGGAACATGGATATCGAACTTGCAAGCGCTGTAAACCAGAAAAGTCTAGTGGTTGGAACAAAAGCAGAGAATTCATAAACAAATCTTGTTCTATGATTTCTAGACGAGCCATAAATGGGGAAAAACTAAATATTGACACAATCATAGCGGCCGTGGGTGTTTCTAAATGGCACTTTTATCGAATGTTTAAGAATTACACTGGGTTAACCCCTCGTTCATTCTACATACAATGCCAGTTACTACAAGAGAATCCTTTGGATACGACACCCCTACCTGAAATCGAAACTAAGCGAAATTTGAAACGTGTCAAGGAAATACTTAATCTATACACAACCCCGAATTCGAATTCGAGTTCGAGCTAATATTCGGCAACAGCTTATTGGGAATAGGATCGGTAATCCCTTTGATTTTCCCGTTGTCGCAAACCACCGGTGGTTGTCGAAAACGGTCTATTAGTTTTACCATTTCCAGATACTTTGAGGTTGAAGAATAAATCCTATTGAATTCTTTCCCAAATTCACGTTTTGCAACTTCACATTCCGCCATTATCCAATTGAGTATATATGTGCTTGACTCTTTGTTAAAGGGACACACAATTATAGGTATATGTATGTCAATATCTTTAGCATGAGATAGTTTCACTTTAATAACAATTTCAAACCATATCGAATAGAATTTCCCCAGTAATGTAAACCCTTGTATATGTGTTAAAGGCACCCCATCAGGTAGCTTATCCAAAACCTTGAGCTTTGAAATATTTGTCGACTCTATAATTGTCGTTGAAAAACTCTCTGTAATATCTGTATTATTTGAGGACCCATCTTCCTTTGGGGTGAACATCTCCAAATACTCATTTTCATAAGGAAACTGAATACTAAACGTCTGCGACGTGCCTTGGGTATTTATTTCTTTGGCAAACGCTTTTGACTCAGTGTGCAATTTGAATTCTTTCCGAGGGGGGAGCCCACCATCAAAACACTCAAGTATCTCTTTAACTTGAAATGTCAACTGTTTCAATGCAATGTGTTTTTTCACTTTATTATTGGCTGAATTCGTCTTTACCGTGCACATAACCTTTAGATTATCTCCAGGACCAATTGAAGTCACTGGTATTGCAACTTCAACCAAAGTTTGGTTATCCGAGGAGTATCTCGATTCCACTATTGGCTCATTGTATTGTCGATATATTGGTAATGTGTCGTACATTTTAATATCAACAGGGAAATAGTCGACAAACGTTGACTCCGTGGAAGCAGAATTTCCTAGGGATACAAAAACTACTAAATTGTGTATTGTTGTGGCCCCCAAAGTAGGTGAATGTCCAGTTGGTGTAAGATCTTTTGGGATGGGTATTAGTATTGGAATATCTAGGCCATGTAGTAGCTGCGAAAACTCACCCATAGGTGGCTGATAAGTCAAAGGATCTTCATAGATGATAAATTCCTTGAATGCTTCGCTACTTCCAAATTTAGTTGGAATCATAACTTTTTGTTTTGTCATTAGTTTTATGCTAACCGACCGGAGTGGAAATGGAGAATGGTTAATTGATCTGATATTTAGCACGGTTTCAATTCTCGGGATGCTTCGCGGGATCCCCGGACACCCTCGTACAATAGAAGATGCACTGGCTTCCAATCGCACTGTTATAGGGCATTCTTCTTGTTCTGGAGTTAATGTTGTTTGAAATAACATTTATTAACAGGCACCTGATGTTGATGTTGATGTTGGTAGAGATCAATGTGATGAAAAGATAAATAGAATATATGTGAGAGAAGGAAAAAAAAAAATATACCAATTCCACAACAACAACAACAAAGGTTTAGAGCGAGACCAATACAAAAAAAAAGAGGCATAACGCGACTTGTTATATAATTACACACACTAAAATGAATCTCTACACAAAAAATAATACACAACTTGCTCTTTTGCCATAGCCACTTTCTACAATATACCTGGCAATACAGCCCACTTCAACTTGAATTCTTCTTTGTACTTTTTCTGGTAATAGCTAAATGTTTCAAGAGAGCTTATGCTTAGATTACTTATGACAAATAACCAGGCAGTGAAGAATGTTACTGAAACCATATCGAAACCATCTTTAATTGCAAAACTGAGCAAGATCGTGTAAATCAATATCTCGTAGAAATAATGAGGTGATGAAACAAATTTGAAGTCTGGCAAAGTGTATTTCACTAAGGTTGACAAGTGATAGTGAGCTTGGAATTGTAGCAAAGAGCAAATTGCAAACCCTATGATTAATACAATATCAAATACAGTATAGTTGTTAGGGACTTGATGTGATCCATATTTACTTAGCCCCAAATAGGTAGCCCACGTCACTAAGATATAATGACTTAGTCCTACTACATAATGGCTCACGTTCATCTTTGAGGTTTTGGAAAAATTGGTAATAGTGAGACATTCAGTTAACCTTCTTATTCCTTGGACCCATAGTAATCGATGAATCAAAATCAAGTTTTTGAATTTTTCAGGATCGGACGATATTGGTTCATTGAATGACGCCAAAAAAATCAAAGAAGATAAAGCAAACAAAGTGATATAAAAATGAACAAACCATGCCTTGGGAACCACAAAATATTTGGATATAAACCCAATTGTTTGTTTGATAAGATTGTTCTCTAACCGAGCATGTTCCCTTACATCTTGAGATACAGTTTTCCCATACTGTAACAACTCGTTCAATGGTGTAATAAACTTTGCTGAATATATTGCAATAATAATTAGCAGATATAGTGCAACCACTGTAAGCTGACTGTCATAAATAGCCATTGAATTGAAAAACTGCTACGTAAGTTTTGATGGATATTATACAATGGATGTAAATATGTAGCTAAACAAGAATTATTATTGTTTTTGATCATACCAATTGCATTTGAAAAAAAAGAGAGAGAAAAACAAAAAAAAACTAAAGTGGGGCTAATCAGATATGCTAGACCCAGTTTACACCCCCCCCCCCTCCTCCTCCTCCTAAATGAATATACTATACTGTTATATCTTTGAACATCAATTATACCTTTAGAGTACTGAAAATATACAAAACAATCTAAACCCGCCCATGAATCGAATTAAACTACCCGCTGCCAGAACAACCAAATAGATTCATTTAACTGACTGCTACTAATTTTATCTTGTTTACTGACACAGCTACAAACACTAGTGTCTAACTAATGCTTTCGAACTTGAAGCTACTTGAAAATAAAAGATACATGTTAAATTAAACAAATAACTATATCTGGACCGAAAAATAAAATAAGTACACACGTCCATACAAACTATGAATGAGTAAAATCAAAAAGGAATATTAACTAACAAGCCACCTGCTTATACGTAAGTTTATAATACGTGAACAAGCATATAGTGGTATCCACCGAAACATTTTAAAACAAAAAAGAAAACGAAACTAACCACATTCTTCAATTAAAGTCTGGTAAAACATACCACATATGTAGAATTGGGGTTTCAACGAAAAAGCATAAGAAAAAACGTTTGAAATACTTGCAAATAAAAACACAGTTTGACAATATTTGAAAACTTCTTCGCTAGCAACAACTTCTAAGCAATGATATAAGCTAAAATCAAACCAACAATGAACTTGTAATTAAAGCTTTGTCTTGATGCTGCGTTTCCCTGTAAAACACCGGCAGTAGATGTACTAACTTCACTTGTTGTTACAGAAGAGCCAGCCACAACAGAAGATCCAACAATGTTAGGAGATCCTTTTGAGGTAACAACTGGAATAGCAGCAGGAGAAGTTGATACAATGGATCCGGGTGTTTGAATAGTCTTAGTTTCACCAGAAACAACCGTGTAATATACTTTATCAGATTGATGTTCAATGCCATTGGTAGTTTGCTCCTCGACAATTGGTTTCCCACTTTGCTTTGTAATGACCTTGTTACCAATCACTTCAACATTTGTAGTGTATGTATTGCATCCACCTTCGGAACACGTAGTAAATACAATCTCGCTGTATGATGCAAAGGATGGTTCTGTTTCTTGAGCACTAGTTCCAATTGGAATTGTCTTTGTAATTGGTTGCAACTCTTCGCCTACTGTCACAAGAATGGCAACGGTTTCTGAAGTAACTTGGCTATTTGGCAACGTCTTTGGAACAACACTAATCTTTTGAACAACTTCAATTGGTTTGCTAGGTAAGTTTCCAACTTCAACCGTCTTGGTAAATTGTTGTTCCCCTTTTCGTGTAATTATCACACCCTCTGTAGTAACAGTGATTTGTCCATTTGGCAAAGTAACAGGATGAGTAGTGAGGTGGTGGCTGAACTCAATGGTGCTGGTGAACTCAAGTGGAACTGTCTGTGTGACCTTCTCTCCTTGTTTGTTAGTGGTGATGACAATTCCAGCAGTAGTTTCAATGACTTGACCGTTTGCTAGTGTAGTTGGGCAGACAGTAATAAACTCGATCCTTTCAGTAGTTTTTCTGTACTCAATTGGAATTGTTTTTGTAATCTCTTCGCCATTCTCACCAGTAGCTTTGACAATACCAGATGCAACTCTTGTTACGTGACCATTAGCTAAAGTGCTCTCGTTATATTCGAGTGGAACCGTCTTTGTAACTTTCTGTCCTTGGCCATTTGTACCAACAGCAATGCCAGCAATGACAGTTGTTTTATGACCATTTGGTAATGTGGTAGGGCAAATGGTGGTATATTCAATTATTTCTGCTGTTTCTGTTTCGACATGTTTGATTGGAATATTAGTAGTTAAGGTATTACCTTCGATCACTGTAGTCTTAATAATTTCAGTATAAGTAGTCGCAGTAGATTCATTGGTCACCACAATAACCACCGCAGTTTCGGTAGTAATTGATTTATCAGGACATGTAGTAACGTAAACCGATGTTTCTATTGTTTTTGTAACACATTTAGTTGGAGTGGAGTGATGAGTTTTGGTTTTAGAACATCCATGGTGTTTACATGTAACAGTCTCCAGTGATGTTTCTGAAACTGTACTTGTCTCTTCACTTGGGCAGGACTCACTTGATAATGATGAATGTTCTGAACTTTTGCTAACAAATTCACTACATGAACTAGTAGATTCACTTGATGATATTTGTTCACTGGAAGACATTTCTTTACTTGAGATGCAAGTTTCGCTAGACGATACCACTTCACTGGAACAACTGGTAACTTCACTAGATGATATAACTTCGCTTGATGAGCTGATGCATTCAGTTGAAGAGCTGGTAACTTGGCTTGAAGAACTGATAGCTTCACTTGATGAACTAATACATTCGGTTGAAGAGCTAACAACTTCACTAGAAGCGCTAGATGAACTGACAACCTCACTTGATGAGCTGACAACCTCACTTGATGAACTGTTGACTTCACTTGAGCTACTAACAACTTCACTTGAGCTTGTAACTTGGCTTGATGAACTAACTTCACTTGATGAACTAACTTCACTTGATGAACTAACTTCACTTGAACTTGTGACTTGGCTCGAGGAGCTGACAACTTCACTAGAAGAACTAACAACCTCACTTGAGGAACTGGTGGCTTCACTTGAGGAGCTAATGCATTCACTTGAGCTACTAACAACTTCACTCGAGCTTGTAACTTGACTTGAGGAACTGACTTCACTTGATGAACTAGAAACTTCACTGGACGAACTAATTACTTCACTTGAGCTGGAAACTTGGCTTGATGAACTAACGACCTCACTTGATGAGCTTACCACTTCACTTGAGGAACTGGAAACTTCACTAGAAGAACTAACAACCTCACTTGAGGAGCTGATGCATTCACTCGAGGAACTGACAATTTCACTAGATGAACTGACAACTTGACTTGATGAGCTAGTAGCTTCGCTTGAAGAGCTGACTTCACTGGAACTTGTAACTTCACTTGAAGAGCTAACTATCTCGCTGGATGAGCTAACGATTTTACTTGAGGAACTGATTTCACTGGAAGAGCTGGTGCATTCACTTGATGATGTAATTTCGCTTGAAGAACTGACAGTTTCACTGGATGATGCAACTTCACTCGATGAGCTTATAATTTCACTTGAGGAACTAACTTCACTTGATGAGCTAACAATCTTGCTTGATGAGCTTACCACTTCACTTGATGAACTGGATGAGCTAATAACTTCACTGGAAGAGCTGACTTCACCGGAGCTGGTAATTTGGCTTGAGGAGCTGACTTCACTAGAGCTCGTAACTTCACTGGAGGAGCTAATAACCTTACTCGACGAACTGACCACTTCACTTGAAGAGCTAGTAATCTCACTTGAGCTGGAAACTTGGCTTGAAGAACTGATTTCACTAGATGATGTGACTTCACTCGAAGAGCTGATACATTCTCTCGAGGAACTAACAATTTCACTTGATGAACTCGTTATTTCGCTTGAAGAGCTGGATGAACTGATGACCTCGCTTGACGAACTAGTAACTTCACTGGATGAGCTGACTACCTCACTTGAGCTGGTAACTTGGCTTGATGAACTAACGACCTCACTTGAGGAACTGACTTCACTCGATGAACTTACCACTTCACTTGAACTTGTAACTTGGCTTGAGGAGCTGACAACTTCACTAGAAGAACTAATAATTTCACTGGATGAACTGGTGGCTTCACTCGAAGAACTAACTTTACTTGACGAACTAACAACTTCACTGGACGAACTAATGATTTCGCTTGATGATAAAACTTCACTTGAGGAACTGACTTCACTTGAGGAGCTTATTTCACTGGACGATGTAATTTCACTTGAGCTAGCTTCCTCAGAAGATGAAGAAATTACTTCGCTGGAGCTTGATGATACAGTACTACTGGATGAAGATGAAGACGAAGATGAAGTACAAGGATATGGATATAAAACCTTGTTGTGTTTATCAAAGCAACATTTATCTTTCTTTGGTTGGCCACGATGATCAAAACACTGAGGATAACAATTCTTATCACCACCATTGCAATGGCTTGTACCACCGTACTCTGGAGTAGTGTACTCGTTTGTTCTTTTCTCAATCGACAAACTATCATCTTGACCAAATAAAAAGTCTCTAATCAACGAAGAACCTGCTACGGACAACACGAAAACCCAAGAAACCTTATATTTGCACAACAATACCATCCTTTTGTTTTTATTGGGAATTGATTTCTAAGCGAATGAATGTGATTGCCAAATACAGTTTAGAATGAATTGAAGATTGGAATCAACCAATTTTCTGTTTTTCGATTTGCAGTGACCCTAGTAGCTTTTATACTATTTTCAGAAGAGTCTGTGTGTGTGTGTGTCTGTATCTTGTTAATTGTAATAGTTCATGCAATCAGTGTATTAGTTATGGTAATTTCGGTTAAAATGGAAAAGATCCTTCCATAATCAAATGATATAAAGTGTCAGCTATTTTTAGAGCTTTTATTCCACATCTCCCAGCCCCTATTTAAAAAAAAAATACTAAATCACACATCAAGCTTGAACACTTGAACCAAATGGTGCAATTTTCACAAGAAAAAACGGAAGGTAAATGACACTAAGAATAGTAAATTTATGTGATATTTGTCCAGTAAAGATGAACACTGCTTGGAAAATCGAATCCGATCAAGGCTTATACGATTAATGCAAGATGAAAAGTAATATTAAAAACCACACCATAAATTGTTGCGAAAGATTTTCAATATTATATTTCAGCGTATCGTTTTGTGGAAACAAATCATTCTATGGTTATGAACTGCAAAAGCCAGTAGGCATTAGTAACTTCAAAATCACACTGTGTAATACAAATTCGTATCACGATTTAACAAATTGGATATGAATGTGTTCAAAATTCGGTATTATTTAACGATAGACTAAGCACAAAGATTGCATATTAAAGTCAATATGCTTGGATGTGGGTAAAAATCAATGTGTGTGAACAGACAGAACTGAGATTTCGGTGTCTAGTAATATGTTTGACATCTTGACAATTAGTCACAGTTCTACTATTGAGCTAGACCAAAAACTTTCATTTTAATATATCCCATATTTAATAGACCTATTCATTTTCCAACAAATTCAATGTAGGATTGAAACAATTCCCTTAGACTTGAGGATGTATTTGTTTTAGTTCTTGAATCAATATTTAACTCTTTATTTAGGGGATAGTTGTTAGTTGACAACGGCATTTTTCATTATCACCAAGTATGCATTACCATTCAACCACACGAAAGTTTTTGTTCCATTATTTCCAATCACTAGACCATGCATCTGTTGGGTGTTTAAGCTTGGTTTTGGAAAGTGGACCGAAATCTTAGCCTCAAAATGTTTTCCAATCTTGATATATCACTAATCATCGTGCTTATTTGTTTGTATCGTTGTTATGTGTTTTTTCCATTTTGTTGATCATGGCATGATGGCTCTTCAATAGAAAGAAAACTGAAGTAGCGTAACTAAAAAGTAGGAGTAAAAGATGTCATATATCCGAGTTTTGGTTTCCTTTTTCCTTTAAAAATTAAAAAAATTATTATTCAATGATGCTTCTTATTTTGTGGTTCCTTATCTTCAACTGTTCTGGTGATGGTTAAGTGTGAGAATTTTTATGCATTGTGTGTATGCGTGTACAAATGCCCGAAAAAGAATTATTATATTTTTCGATTGCATAATAGGCAAAGATGTGTTGGGAATTCTACGAGACCATAAGTCATTTGTACACCGACTTTACTCTTTAATGTAGTTGCTATTACCACTTATGGTTACCCTGTGTTTTGCTATTGTGTTGTTGATAAGTCACAAATGGTTATTGTAGAGTATATAATTAACCGTGAGATTGTTTACTGAGTGTTTCTACATTGTAATTGGAACTTTTTCATTCAAAATTCGTTGAGATGTTGGATGAAATCTTGGCAATGATATTTATCCACCTCCAAGTTCAAATATATATTCATCCACATATTGGTTACTTTTTGAGAATACCCGCCTTAAGTAGTATGACTAATGTTGAACAATATAAAAATTATTGGTCTTATTCCCGTTAAGTTCGGGAAACCAGAGAATTCTTAGTACCCTATAGATTATGCATAAGATTTCTGTTTACACAAAATACTCAAAATGGATGTGTATGTGTGCATATTGGTAGAGTGGGACCAACAGTAATGGAGAATTGATAAAAAGATGTAGCAATTATTCAGCCAACTTCCGTTCCAGTTTTCCAGTTTTTCGTAAATGAGCAGTTGTGTGTTCATAGATTTGTCATCCATTAACAACAACCACACTTTTCTTTTAAAACTCAAGAAAATAATGATACCCATTTAGTCTTTAATTACTTTACACTATTTTATGATCTGTGTGAATCTACCTACACTTTTTTAGACACTACTAGTGGTGGATTTCGTCCAATATATATTCATTTTGAGAGAAAATTCACATACACCTGATGATAGAGAAACATGAAAGCAAACTATCTTTTGACATTAAAGCTCTAACAATCATACTAAAAGTTTTAATCGATCATACAGAAATATATTTGATATTAAAATAAAACTCATATTATATAAACTAGAAAAGTATAAAGTATTTAAAAATAATCTTATTTGCTATAGATACAGCAAATAGTTAAAAAAAAAGATAGGTGATAGATGATGAATAGTAATAAAAAAAATTATAAATAATCACAATTTTGGAATTTAAACAATCAATAATACCAAAAGCAAGAATTTGACTAATAACAGATTAACTTTAGGCAATGACGCCGAATTTTCATTTGAAACGACAGCTATCGGAGCAACTAGAGTTGAGCCACCAAGCCCAGCAGATGGATTATACCCTTCTGCTACTGAATTTCCAATATCATTGCTGTCCTGAATGATTTCAAAACCTTTCGTAGTATAAGCACCCAATTCAATTGGAGCCGTCTTTGTAACTTTTTGTCCTTGACCATTGACGGCAACTGCAACTTTTTCAATGACACTAGTCACTTGGCCGTTTGGTAAAGTGGTTGGAAGTATAGTACTATATTCTATCACTTTTATTTTGTTGATTTCATCTTGAGGAATTGGAATAGCAGTTGTCAACGTTTTGCCTTCAACGACAGTAGTTTGAATGATTTCAGTATAGGTTGTAGCAGTAGAGTCGTTGGTTACAACTACAACCACAGCAGTTTCAGTCGTAATCGAGTTATCAGGGGAAGTGGTAACATAAACAGTTGTGTGTACAGTTTTTGTAATACCTTCAACCGTGGTTGATTCAATGCCTGCATCTTCTTGAAGAGTTGAAACAGTTTTATCCCTTAAGCTGGTATATCTACCTGTCAGTGTTGTAATATCACTATTCGTTCCATAATCAATTGCACTGGATTTCTTTGGGTTACCAGTTTCACTTGGGGAAGATATCATTTCAGTAGTAGCTACTTCACTAAATGAGCTGATGGTTCCTGTGGATGTTCTCATATCTTCCTTGCTCGAGGTACCAGCAACACTATTGAGCCAACTAGTCTCAGTTGGAGTAGCAACCGATTTACTAGTTAAGGAGTTATTTTTGTCAGTTGTTGTGAGCATTTCATCAGATGAATGACCACCTTCCGCGGTAAATGTAGGATTGCTATTGCTATTTGAATTAGTAGCATCACTTACTGAGGACTCAAATTCAGATACTGATAAAATTGGTTGGGTCAACGGAAGTGTGCTTCCATTTGCTGATGATTCAATACTGGTAGTGGAATTGTTAATTGTAGTAGCTTGAGGTATATCTTGGCTTGTGGAAATAAGGTCACTACTGGAAGATATCGTTAACTCACTCGAAGTACCAAGATTTTCATCGAAAGTAGTTGTGACAGATGATGACTCGGTTCCACTAATGCTTATCAGTACTGTTGTAGTTGTACTCTGGGATGAACCATCACATGGCCATGGGTACAACACTTGGTACCGACTGTTAAAGCAGCAACGATCTTTGTTGGGCTGATTGCTATATTTGAAGAAACAATGGGGATACCTATTGATATCATGAGTTTCAGTACTGTCACTAGCGTCTGATGTGGTAGTTGAAGATATTGATTCTGATTCAGTACTGCTATCTGATGTAAAAGTCGAGGAAACAGATTCTGATTCAGTAGTGGAATCTGGTAAGGTAGTTGCAGAACTTGATTCTGATTCCGTAGTGTTTTTAGCTGTAGTTGAAGCTGTTCTTTCGGAAGTTTTAGTACAAGGTTTTGGGTACAACACTCTATCATTATTATCAAAGCAACAATGTTTTCGTTTTGGTTTGTCGTTCTTCTTGTTGAAACATTGAGGATATTTCTTAACATCATCAATTGTACTAGTAGCTGTTGTACTACTCGAGTCCGTTGTAATCAGTGACGTTGGTATAATGGTATCATCACCAGTTTTGGTAGTCAGACCTTTAGATGTCACAGAACAAGGTTTTGGGTACAATACTTTACCATCATTATCAAAACAACAATGCTTTCTCTTCGGTTTGTCGTTCTTCTTATTAAAACATTGTGGGTACTTCTTAACATCATCGACTGTACTAGTGGTTGTGGTGCTAGTTAAGTCTGTCGTAACCAGAGATGTTGTTTCGATAGTAGCATTATCTGTTGTCGTAACCAAATCTTCAGACGTGGCATAGCATGGCTTTGGGTATAATACTCTATCATTGTCATCAAAGCAGCAATTCTCTCTTTTTGGTTGGTCGTCTTCTTTATTGAAACATTGAGGGTACTTTTCAAGGTCAGCAGTCACAGTACTTGTAGCAGCACTAGTAGAATCGGCTGCTGGCAATGTCTCAGTTTGATCAGCAGCTACTTCAGTAGTCGTGGCTTCATTTTCAGGTTCAACAGTACATGGCGAGACATACAAAACTCTACCATTTTCATTAAAGCAACAGTGGTCTAATTTTGGCTGATCATCTTCCTTATTGAAGCATTGAGGGTAACAATATAAGTCGTTATTTATTTCAGAATCTTTATCACATACATTTTGAGCTTCCTTAATATCTGTAGGTTCTTTGTGCCATCCTGGAATACTTGAAATTTCAATTGGATATTTGATCCAAGATGAACTAACAATGGACAATAAAAATATCCAGTAATGAATTGCAGTATTGAGCAACATGTTCAGAATATATATGAACGATTTTTCTCTGTTTGTATGTCACTATTATATGGTGTGTCTTTGGATTGAATAAAATTCTTATGATTAAGACTGAAAACAAATCATTACACTTCATTAACCGAAGAATGTCAACCTCCTTTTATACCCATTTTCAGTAAAAAGATTTCTTTTTCTTTCCCATCCTTCAAGAATTATTATTACCATAGAGTTATGATAATTTTCTACTTTATTAAACATTGTATGACCATGCTATTCTCGATGTTTTAGGTTCTGCTTTTGTTTTCTTGCAAAATATTTTGCAATCAAGGGTTGAATTTGTCTTGGCCATTTCTTTTTTTTTTGCCTAGCAAAACTTGTTTATTGCTTGCTTTACTTTATTTTTATTTGCAAACTAAGTCAAAAGTCAGATCCAATAATAATATGACAAAATAAAACGCAAAACACATTCCTTTTTCAAGAAAAAATAATGCTTCAAATGGATACTTAACTGTGATCGTGAAATAAATCATGCCATTAATTTATCATTAAACATTATTATTAAAACAGCACTGGATATTTTTTTTTTGTCATTTTTCTCATACTGGAACAGAAGAAGAAAGTAGGGTTTTGGTGACAATATGAAACTAGCGAATCAAAATATACTGATATCGACTATTTTCACTAGTTGGTACTAGCAAAGTCTGAAACCAATACAGAATAAAGGCAAATTAAGCAAATTGGTAAACTGTGAAATATCATTGCAATACCTCCATTACAACTTGAGTTTTATATTCAGGTCTGTATCCCAGAGGATATTTTTTGTTGGTTCTTTCCTTTTTGTTTTTCAACAACTGTATTATTTTGTTGATAAATTCAATTTCAGGTGTCGTGTACTATTTCGAATTGTGGAAAATTAAGATGTTCTTTGAGCTGGACAAAAACGGATAAGTAAAATTCCCGAAATAAACATACATAGCAAAGAGTAAAAAGTGAAAAAGAAAACCAGGTCAAGGTCAATGTCAAGGTCAAAAATAATAATTGTGATTAGTAGTACTAGGACTAGTCACGAGAAAAACCAGAAGAAGTCAATGAAAAGTTTTATGTTGAATAATATCTATGTAGTTAGTGAAAGACTTTAAAGAGAAAATAGTTGTGAGGGTTTTTTTTTTCTGTTTCCTTTATTTTTTGTTGAATGTTAATGGTATCTCCCTTTACGTCTAGAAAGAATATATATGGATAATGAGGTTGGTTTACTTACTGATTGGTCATTCTGTAAATCTTAATTGCTTACTTTTATTACCAAGTAACGAAACTGCTTAATTTTGCTCTTGCCTGCTAGTGTTAGTCTAAGCTGAAATAGCTCAAACAATCTTTGAAGTCTAGTTTTTTTCATCATTGGTTTTATTTTCCGTTTTAATTCTGTAAGAATATAATTTGTTGTCTTCCAAGAAAAAAGAAGATAATTTGATGTAAACTCTGATCATTATTCTAATAAAAAATAGGATATTCCATTCAAGTAATTCCTTTTTTTCAACAATTTGTATTATATGATTGATTATTTATAATTAATGGGATGAATAGACAAGAAAATGTCTTGAAGTATGCTCGTTGTTCTGTATTCTCTTTTTTTTTTTTGCAGCCGTCGCCATTTTCCACTTGAGTTTGGCAACGTATCTAAACATCGATATTTATCCCATTCTCCAGATCATATATCACAAAACAAGAAGCAGAGTATATGTGATTTTAGAAAACTTTCTAAGGTGATGATCTAGTCTGTAATAAGTTTATGTTCATTAATGTCTTTGCATGCGGGTTTTCGTTCATGACAATATTTTCCTAATTTGGAAACGATTACACAATAGCATTAAGCTTATAATAAATCATTTCAAGCTGTTATAAGTGGAAATATAATTTTCATCGCGGGTGCCATCATTAATTAGTTTCTGTATTGATACAAGTGAGTTAATTTTTTGTTTTTGTTTGTTGTCCGTACTATAAGGATAATTAGTACCGGGACGTCTAAACAGTTAATGGAATATTTCGGAACACTTATGTACAGTCATTAAAACTAAAGACGTTTATTATCTAATATTTATAGTCAGCCAAACTGTAGAGCTATTTATTGAATGTACCAAGTGTTTAAATATACGAATTACAGCTTATCTGTTTACATAGTGTAGGCATCAAGTCTTCAGGCAGTATTGTTTATGTGGTGTGGATTGGTACTGATGAAATACAAAGCTGATTGTTTCTCTGATAAGCAAAGCACTCTCTCTTTTGTATACTGTTTTAGTTCTTGCTTGTTACTTATTTACTGCCGCCATTACTTAAAGCAAAAGGGAAAAAGAAATTCATAGAATCCAACTTAATTGAACAATAAAGCAAATATAATATTCTCACCTTTAAAATATCCTGTCTTTGGGGGTTCTTCTAAATTGCTTTTTTGTTTTCTTAGTCTACTAGTATCAGTAGGATATTTAGGCTGGAAATAGAATTATTCACTCTCACAATGCTTTGGCTGGATTGTCTAATTTTTGCTGACATTATTTCTGTTAAAGTTATTACTAGAAATAGTTCTGGTTATTTCAATAATGAGAGACCAACAAATATCCTTATTATTTTAAACATCCATTCAAAATAATAAACAGCTTTATAGCTTTAAAATTTCAATTAGCTTTTGTTTCTTTTTCCGTTTCCTCTTTGAAATCTAAATAATATAAATAATGACACTATTTATAGCTTGATCGAGCTACCATGTGTATATTGTTTTACAAGATAAAATAAGTTTGACAGTATCTAGCATCCTTTTCTTTCTTTTGTTTTCAAGTTTAATCGTATACGCATTCTGTTGATATACAAAGAAACAGAGCTTCTTCTTTCTTTGCAATTATACTAATTTCAAGAGATTTTTATTTGATGTGGAAACAGATAATGACAATCTGTGAAATTCAGAAGAGGAATTATCAGTAATGTTCCTGTTCAATAATAGTTTTCTTTGCTCTATGTGGCACATACTCAAAAGAAATGGCTTGGCCATGAAGGATCCAGAACAAAGCATCGAGTTTCCTTTCTTGTTCATTCAACAGAAAATCAAACAAATAATTTGCACAATTGTTAACCTAAACTACTTGGCAATAAACACATTTTTTGCGTTTTTGCTTTTGCTTTTCTACTAAATTTTAAGTAACCACGGCTATTCAATGTTTGTTGAGAAGTTTAATATGTAAAGAGTACTTTTTGAATTGATTGAAATAAATATAATAATTATTGACATGAATATAATATATGAAAGAAACAAATAAGTTGAGAGACAAAAAATTCCTGAGTTCAGTCATTCTTCTATTTGTCTTCAGAAAGGATAGCCGTCATTATTTTTAATTATCTTTTGGGTTTTGGTATACTCTCAAACATACAATGTGCAAATCAATCTGGTATTTACAGCTGTTTTCAAAAATTTGGTATCCATAAATTTGCTCAAATATAATAAACTTTTGGAGGTATATTGTTATTTCAATTTTCATAGATGTTATAATTTTTTCTTGAAAGGGAAACCAACAAACAAACATAGCAAAAGAATTATACATGCAAGCCTTATTAGTGCTTTCAATTTTAATCTTCTTTCTTGAAGTAGAATTGTATTTTACGTGTTAGACGACAAAAGAAATATGTTAGGCTGACAAAACAAAGAATTGAAGGAACTGGACACTAAAGATAGAAAAGACAATAATAGTGGGGATGAGAAAGAATGAACAAAGTGTTGTAAGCACCCACCACCACCACCCCTTGAAATTTAAACAGTACAAGTCTTTGCATGTTGAAAACAAGCTCTTGATTTTGGAGCATTAATTTGAATTAACTTTGAAATTTTTTTTTTTACTTTTATTTTTCATATAACTAAAAGGGAAATACTCTAAATCAAATAGAATGTGACAATAGATGCAAACAAAGTTTACAGGGATTATCGATAGAGAATAACAGCAAACCTTTAATAGTTTATTCCAAAAATAGCAAGTAGAGGGGAACACAACTTTAAATTGACCACGTTCATTGGTTGATATAAATGATTAACTTAATATGAACATCAAAAATAACAAACGATAGCACAGTTTTATTCCAATTGAGTTTTCTTTAACAATATTTGAAATGAAATAATAATCAATTTTCACCTATTGTCTCATGGGGAATATACATCTAGTATACCTTGCTTTTAGTCTTTTAATCAATTCAAAACTTTAAATGAAAAATAAAAATAGTAGAAAAACAGGAAATTCAAGAGTCAAAATTATCTTTACCATTCCAAATTATAGAATATTTGACTCAGGCGTCACATAAAGAAGTGTAGGTATGATTTGTTTGTATTACTGTTATTTACTGCATTCGTTTTTTTTTTTCATTTTCTTCCATAGATATCTGTAATCAACAATGCAATGTTGTTTGCCCGAATACTAAATATAACGAGCTTTCCTACCTGATGAGCACAAGCTGAAACGAAAGAGATAGACAAATACACCACACGGTAGGTTTCGGCGAACCTCATGCACAAAACATTTATTAGTATAATTCGTAAAACAATTTATCAAAACTTTATAGTTTTAACAAACTACAAAAAGCTTGATTGTATAATCTTGTGCCGCTTTAACAAGAAAATTAAAACAATGAACTATTTGGAAGGGGAGGTAGGACAATTAACCTTTTTTTTTTATTTTTCTAATTGTATTGTAATTGATTTTGTATTCTACTTCAATTTACCCTTGTTTAGGAAATGTCACGTTTCTATAGCAAATTCCTCCTCAATTGTTCTATACAAAAGAGTGCTATTGTGGAGAATACTCAGCAGAATATTACAACCGGACAACTTCAGTTTCAATGCAACCTGCTATGTTTGTGATGTAGTTGTTGTTTGTAAGGCAAAAGGTGTTAGTTCAACAAAATCGGCTGAGCTAATATTCTTAGTACTTTTCACGCAAGCCATTACCAATATGCACAAGCAATAAGCAACTAGCATGCATCTGTTAACCTAGATTGTCCATTGTTAGTTATTAAATACTAAAATTTGAAACTACTACCTCCTTTCTTGGGTTATCCCCTATAACTTTCACGGAGATATCGGACTCAGACAACGACACAATAGGTACTATAATTCAAAAATAAGAGAACGCTAAAGTTTGTATCATGGTGTATTATACCCTCTATTACCCCCTTAATTATAAAGTGTGCGTGTATCTGTGTCTATATTGTTTTCCAGTTTATTTTTGTAAAGGTATTTTACAGTAAGCCAACCCACCGGCCCCCCTCATCCGAGTATTAGCTTTCCATTGTTCAAATTCAACAAAAAAAAGTAGAATTACAATTGTGGTGTTAAGAATAGGAATGGTGGTGGTAATTATTTGTGCATCAAGCATTACAACATAGTAACATTCTATAAATTGCTCTATTTTATCATGCATCATTTAAATCTACTATTGTTGAGTTGTAATTATTAAACTAATATCATAACGGAATAGATATTTGAATGTCATACTTTCAAGAGAAAGACTCATATATTGGGTTTTAATTATTATCCTAAGAATATTCTATTGTTTTTAAGTGCCTGTATATTAACTAAAATAAAATAAAAGGACAAAATAATTTAAAATAAGGAAGATCAAGGAACAAAAGAATGGGATTAAAATTAGTTCTAACTCATTGAAAAGAAAAGGGGGAAATTGGGAGGTGTGAGGAGGGGGTGGGGGAAAGAGTCTTATTTGGTTTATCGTCTCTGACGCTGTACTCAAATTATTGTTCTCCCTCTTTGTTTAAGTATAGACAATCAAAAATTGATTCAAGAAATGACCAATCATCTGTTGGTTTTCGTTATCTTTAAAATAAACGACTTTATTCGTAGTACTATCACCCAATTGGGTTTCGTCGAGAGCCGCTAAAATACTCAATTTCAAGGCGTTGCAAAATTCCATAGAAAGTGGTTGACAGGTGGACAATTCACATGACCCGATAATTTGCAAATCTTCAGATGAAATAGAAATTGCTGAATCAGAAAGAGATGGCGATGTTGTTGTTGTTGGTGGTTTCAAGGATGGGATGTAGGTTAAGACTATTAGTTTTCCGGTAGGTAGATTGTTCCCATAAAGTTTAATTGCATTTGTTATAGTTTCAATTGTAGATGATGGCAATTGTGGGGTTATTAGTAATGATGATGAAGGTGACGGCATTCCATATGGATTAAGAATGTAATGGTTGATTTGTTGTTGGGAAGAATATTTTTTTTTTCCGCAGTTGATTTTGTCCCTCGTTAGAGGTTTTTTTTTTCTTTTAATTTCTTGCAGATAATAAAATAGCCACATATTAAATCCACAAAGAGCACAAACAATATATAGTAGTAATGTGTGTGGATTGAAAAGTACATATAACATGAAGTAGTCCTATACAAATAATAATTTACTCGCCAATTTCAGTAGGCACAGGCGAGGCAATAAGGAGCATGCACACAATTTAATAGATAACATACAAATGAAACTTGTCGATATTAATCTGGACTAATAATAACTGTACATAGTAAAAATCGCATATTACATTCTCGCTGTTGTATGTTAGTAAATAAATTAACATTTTCGCCGTTGATTGTTGTATGTTGTGTAATTTGTGTAATGAATCTAAATAAATTGCCAACCCATAGAACCAATTAGAGTTAGAATTAACTGAAATGAATAATACTGAAGAAAAAAAACCTTTATTTTTTTTTGGTTTGAGTTTATACTTTTCTGGTAATTACTTAGTACACAGTTGAAAAAACATAGACCGTGACATGGTGTTTGCAATTATTATTTTGATTGTAACTTTATTGTAACTTTCAAGTAATGTAACATCGTAATCGGAATTTTATATGTATGCAGTGTGCACCAACACAATTTGGCCTTGACAAAATGAGAAGTAACTACTACTACAGTGAGCTACAGATATATTTTTGTGTTCACAAAATGATAACAGAACAGAAGGGCCAGATTCCTCTTTTTTTCTTGATTTTGTGGTTAGTATAAACTATTATTTATGGAATTAAGACAATAGTGGTAGTAATTGTGGTGGTAACATTAGCCTGTTGTGCATCGTGTAAAGGTTGTCAAGGTACTTTAGTTTGGCAATTGTTAAGGAAACAGCCCTCTTATCAACACCACTAGATTCTGAGTGACAACAATAATAGTTATATACCTAGTGGCATGTATTAGCTACCTGCATTTTCGCATAAATTTGTTCGTGGCCTCGTGTGGTGGGAAAGTAGTGGTAGTGGTAGTGGTGATGATGGTGGTGGTAGCAGCGTAACAATAGCAGTGTAAGATCCCCTGGAGCAGGAGGTGGGGGAGGGGTGGAAGATAGATTTATCATTTAGATTAACCTGTTCATTGGTTGGGTCTTTATTAATCTGCAGCTGGTAACCCATACAATGGTATAAAGGATTTACAATAAATTTCCAAACCTCTCAAACTTGAAATATTGAACACAAAAGAGTTTGGAAGAATATAAATATCCATCAAGTTCCCCTTGTATTCTGTTTAAATTTTACTTGACTTTGTATTTTTTATAATCCTATTTTATAAAAATTCTTTTTTTCTTTTTAGTTTCTCTTTTGTAGAATTATATATTAATAATCATTGAGTCAATATTGTTTTGGAAGTATCTTCGTTTGACAGTTTTTTATTTTTTACATATTAGTAATACTAGATCAATTTCAGCCATATATACTTCCCACACCCCTGTTCAAGATATTCGAAGCACTTCTTATAATAGTCATAAGTCAATTTCCATTATAAGCCTAGTCTACCAATTACCAATTCATTCACATTCATACTAGGAGTTGTGGTATTTTTCATTATATATATATATATACCAACTCCCCACAAAATTAATATCTCAGATCACGTGCAAACTTTATCAGTCAGGTGCAAAAGATAAGATTTTACAAATTACTATCGGTTTTTATCAAATCGCGCACGACCTAGACCTTTGTTTCAAACTTTGTTCTGTGCACCTCCCGAAAGCACTTCTCCGCCCCACTTCCCCCTTTAAAGTGTTAGTTTCTTTTGCATAGTCATAAACATCTACATTTTAACCAATTGAGAGAACAGATTTACGTGATTTTTGAAACGAAACTCTAGTTTTAGTCATTCAATAATTTCTTTTAGTTCTGATACTGTTACTTGGTTTAAGGTCATACAAGTATTTTATCGCCGCATTTTTTTAACCGTTCATTCCCCCCCTCCTCCACTCACAGTTTCTGCAACTGCTACAACCACAACAACAAGTCTATTCACACTCTGGAAGATATAGCTAAGCAAATTTCACAATATTTTTTTTAACAAATATTGAATATTACACTTCTAGTTGTTGTTGTTGTTCTTTTTTGGGTTTTCAAATTTCATAATTTGCTTATCAAAACTTTGAAAGTGTGTCATAAAATTTAATATCGCATACATCCACAACAAAAACTAGTCATTCATACACCTAACCTTGCCTTATTAAAAGAATTGTTTTTTTATTAGAAGAAATTAAATCTAATTTTAGAACTGGTCATTATATTTGTTTTTTTAACTAGAACTTACAATAAAGTATTGTTGATTTTAATTCACTCACCCAGACAATCCCAATTCCAAGTCTTGTTTAGTGAATAATTTTTCCACTTTAGGATTTTGGTTAAATTTCAATTTGTTTGTTATTTATTTTTTTTGGGGAGGTTAACTTCTGAAATTTTTCATATTTTTCAAAATTAACTCACCTTTCTAACTTCTTATTATCACTCGCAATTTAGTTGTGGTTTTTTTTTCTTGCGTGTGTCATTTTCAATTCCTTTTTTTTTTCTGGTGATTGTCGCAGAATAAGCTAACTAACCAAAGTACACGCCAACACTTTCTCCCTCCCTCCTCCCTCCTCCTGCCCCATAAATTATCAAACAACAGCAAATATATATTAGCTTCCGCTTATTTCCTCAGAAAGTTTGTTTTTCTTTTGCTGTTTTTATTTAATTTTTCACATTTTTCAATTTATTATCTCCCTCCCCCTTTATTTTCTTTTTTTTTTTTTTTTAAAATTACTTTCCTTTCCTTTCATTTTTCTTTTCACTTTTCCATTTATTATATTATTATTTTGATATCAATATGACATCAAGATCTCCAATCTCACTTGCAAGTTTAATGAACGACCCGACACCTCCACCCCAGCCACAATCACAGTCACAACCTCGTTCACAATTTCCCACAACAACAACACAAACTTCAATGCAACAACAATCTCAAGAACCATCCCTTCAACAATCAGATTCTAAAAAGACTTTGTTGTCCACTTCATCCCCAGAAGGTATTCAGGTTGCATCCAAGATTACCCCAACACGTTTGGCCAATCTACTTATACGCAAAGGACCATTGCCAATACGTCATATTACTTCTCAGTTGGCGTTGGAAGTACCATCATTTGAGTTATTATCGTTATCTAAACAACGTAGATTAATTATGGCCGCCATGGAACAAACCGATACTGTGAATAATGTTGTATTTGAAAAGATTGGTTGGGGACAATGGGCGGTTCGGAAAATAGATTCGGATTATATTGTGACTGAAGGAACCGAGAAATCATCAAATGCCAATACTTCTGGTAGTAGTGGTAATGGGTCTGCTAATGAGAAATTAATCAATGTCAATGATTTGAGAAATCAACTGAATTTGAAATTAGGTTGGTCGAAAAAGAAAAAACTGGTTAGTGCTAGCGCTGGTGCTGGCTCTGGTGCTGGATTGAATTCACGTAGAGAGTCCATAACTAACCATGTCAAATCATTACACAACATTAAATTACCAAATGAAAGTATCGATAATGCTATTGCTTCAGAATCAAGTGACGATGATGATGACGACGATCAAGAGGGAATAGATGAGTATGCTTTATCTGATACTGAATCTTCCGACGAAGAAATGTTTGCCTTTGATGAGAAAAATAGGGCCAGCTCAAGTGTGAGTAACCCAATAACTGCTATATCAGAACATACTGTTCTTGGCAGCCCACCTATTAAATTTGCTAGAAGAGTTCCAATAAAGATCAGTCCGCCCCCAGAAGTTGGAGCAATCAATGGCTCTGGGAACATGGCAAGTTCTGCTAGTCGAAGAAGAAAATCGTCGTCTTCGGTATCCAATTCAATCACCAAACCTTACAGACAGCATTTGTTCAACACTAGATCGAGATTAAACTCAATAGAGAATTTAGATAATTACATTGTCTCGTCAGCAAAAAACTCAAGTGTTCTGATTAGTTCCCCACCTCCGCCAATTTCATTTAGCTCATCACCAGCCACGTCCGTGGCTTATGACGAACATTACAATTTAAATCAACAACAACTGCTGCTGTTTCAACAAAAATTACAGCAACAGCAACAACAACAAAAAAACCAAAGAAGAAAATCTTCATTCAATGAATCACACGTGAGATCCACATTATCCAATGTGAAAACAAGTTCTGACGATACTGATGAAGAGGATTGGGCTGCTATGGGTCCTGAATCTCTTCGTAAGAATCGCAAAAACAGTATTCCTGCCGCTTTAAGAAATGATATTGACTCCAGTGGTGTTGATGAAGAGGAAAAATCTGCTGCCTTTGCATTAGTTGATCTAATGTCAGTATAAGCAATAGAATGTTGTATTACTATACAAGGTATAAAAAATTGTGTTTCAGTTTTTACGGGTTTAGTTTGATTTAGTTTGGGTGGTTTTCGGTTTATGGGTATTCTATTCTCTTCAACATATGTATTTGTTTCAAAGTTACTTTTTTTTTATCTTATTTTATATATGCTTATTATTATTGTTATTATTACTGTTATAGTTTGTTTCTTTATTAATATTATATTTTCAATTTACTTTCTACCATTTACATGTGTAAGTTTATTTTTAGACAATTCTGTTGATAACGATTAAAGTTTTGATAGACATTTGATAGGTAAGTAATAATTTAACCCAATTAGGAAACCGACGCGATTTGGTTTCGCGTCCAATTGTTTTCACAGAACAAAAAGAATATTGTAATATTGTCCACTACCAGCACCAGCAGCACTACCACCACATTGGAAAGAGGAAAGGAAAAAAAAATGAAAAAAAAAAGGAAATTGATTTTTACTCTTCTTAACATTTTATTTTTATTTTTTTTACAATCGTTAAGCAATAATCACGACATGTCAACCACTACGGCAGCTGTGCTTCCTACAGTCCAATTACAAGTCAATTACAATGAAGTCAAAACCATCGCCAAAGACTTTATAACCAAATTCAAAGATAGCATGATCGATATTGATGATGAAATCAATCAAACCCACGAAGGTAAATATATGAATATTTTACAACAAGTCGCCAATAGACAGAAAACCAGTATAAATATTGAATTTGATGACTTGAAATTATTCTTAACTAATTATGATCCAGATTCATCCAACACCTACCAAGAAGCACGTCGTTTATTGCCAACCATGTTGACCAATACTCGTCATTTCGTCGAATTGTTCAGTCAAGTGATTGATGACCTTATGCCAGAACCAACAGAAGAAATAAGTTACCGTGATGATGTGTTGGATGTTATATTGCATCAGAGAAGATTACGTAATGCTAGATTGCAACAAGAAAGTAACGAAGAGTTCAATCAATTAAGAGATGGTTTCACTCAACCTGATTCTGCTGCTGCAAATGTTGGTGGGCAGGAAGATAATATTGCCAACCCGACTGATGCCAATTTATTCCCAGCAAAACTTACAAGAAGATACTGTTTGTATTTTGTTCCCTTGAGCAATGCCAAGGCTTTATCGGTGAGACAAACAAAGGGGAAATTTGTTGGTCATTTCATAACTGTTAGAGGTATTGTTACTAGAGTTTCCGATGTCAAGCCAAGTGCATTGGTCATTGCTTATACCTGTGATAAATGTGGTTACGAAATTTTCCAAGAAGTCAACTCCAAAACATTCACTCCATTAACCGAATGTAATTCACCATCATGTGTTAATGATAACAATAAGGGTCAATTATTCATGTCCACCCGTGCATCAAAATTCTCTGCTTTCCAAGAAGTTAAAATCCAAGAATTATCAAGTCAAGTCCCTGTTGGACATATTCCAAGAAGTTTAACTGTCCATGTTAATGGTGATTTGGTCAGATCAATGAATCCTGGTGATACCGTTGATTTATCTGGAATATTCATGCCAAGTCCATACACTGGATATCGTGCATTGAAAGCTGGGTTGTTGACTGAAACCTATTTAGAAGCTCAGCATGTTAAACAGCACAAAAAGCAATATGATTCAATGACATTATCGAGTCAAGCACAAGACAAAATCGACGAGCTTTTACTTCAAGGTGATGTTTACAATAAGTTGGCCAAATCCATTGCTCCGGAAATTTATGGTCACTTGGATGTTAAGAAAATTTTATTATTGTTATTATGTGGTGGTGTCACCAAAGAAATCGGTGATGGGTTGAAAATTAGAGGTGATATTAATGTTTGTCTTATGGGTGATCCGGGGGTTGCTAAATCCCAATTATTGAAAGCCATTGGTAAGATTGCTCCAAGATCGGTCTATACTACTGGTAGAGGTTCTTCTGGTGTAGGGTTGACGGCAGCTGTTATGAGAGATCCAATTACTGATGAAATGGTGTTGGAAGGTGGGGCTTTGGTGTTGGCCGATAACGGTATTTGTTGTATTGATGAATTTGATAAAATGGACGAAAGCGACAGAACGGCGATTCATGAAGTTATGGAACAACAAACCATCTCTATTGCCAAAGCTGGTATCACTACTACTTTGAATGCCAGAACTTCGATCTTGGCAGCAGCCAATCCATTATATGGTAGATATAATCCAAGATTGTCTCCACATGAAAATATCAATTTACCAGCAGCTTTGTTGTCACGTTTTGATATTATGTTTTTAATTTTGGATCAACCAAGTCGTGAAAATGACGAAAAATTAGCCCAGCATGTGGCCTATGTTCATATGCACAACAAACAACCAGACATGGATTTCACTCCAGTTGATTTTAACACCATTAGAGAATATATTTCTCGAGCAAAAACTTTTAAACCAGTGGTGGCTAAAGAAGTTGGTGAATATGTCGTGCAAGAATATGTTAAAATGAGAAAAGAATCACACAGAAACGAAGGATCAACGAAAAAGTTTAGTCATGTCACACCAAGAAGTTTATTGGCAATTTTAAGATTGGCACAAGCATCAGCAAGATTGAGATTTGACAACCAAGTTAGATTGGATGATGTTGATGAAGCCATTAGATTAATTGAAGTGAGTAAGAGTTCTTATAAAGAAAGAGAAGTTGAAGATGAAAGTTCAACTACCAAGATCTACAACATTATCAAATCAATTGTCACCCAAGATGGTGGTGATCGAGTTGCATTAGATCAAATCAAAGATAGAGTCATTGCTAAAGGTTTCACATTGGAGCAATTTGAACATTGTATAATGGAATATGATGGAATCTGGCAAGTGGTTGATGATGGAGAGAATCTTTTAATATTGTAATTAAAATGAGTTTAGTGTTTATGGTTTGTAAATTATAGTTTGTTTCTTTCTTTGTCTGTTTGTTTGTTTTTTATGTAAAAGTAGAATTATCTTGTCAATGTATTTTTAATATTTAGTTAGCAACCGGTTTGTAAGATTTGTTGAAGCAAGAGGATTCTGGTAAACGATTTCAGTTTTTGAGAAGCACGTTTTTCTTGTGGTATTCTATTCTATTTTATTCTGGCTCATTCAAAATAATACGGGGCAGTCATTATCTCCCCTAGCCACAACGGATGCGATCGTTCTTGCCAAAAACGTAAAAAAAGGTGGAAAAAAAAAGTTATTCCTCGTGGCAATCCTTATCAAAGGTCAACAATTTTCAAACAATGTCCGAAATAGAAAAAGAAGATAGTCAACAATCATCTAGAACCAATGATCTACTGCCTCAACTACCCAATAAATGGAGAATATTTACTAAAGTTTCTAATTTCTTCCAATTTCAATTGGTTTTAAAGAACCAGGCTGCAGTTGCTCGAGATCATGTACGTCTAAATTTCCCAAAAAGACCCATATTCATTATTTTTACTAACGATTCCCCTGTTTTTCGTACTTTAGATGGCGAATGAAAGAACATTTTTAGCATGGGTCAGAACATCACTTGCATTTCTAACATTTGGTGTTGGATTCCTACAGTACTATCGGGTTGAATCAAAGGCAAGCGTTTTGGAGAGCAATTCCAAGACCTCAGCAATTGAAAGGTTGAATCGTCCAATAGGTAGTATATGTATGGTGTTAAGTGGGTTAACATTAATTTTTGGGGCAGTACGATATTTCCAAGTTCAAGATTTACTACAGAATGACTATTATCCAGCCACAAGATTCACTATTTTAATAATACTATTAATGAATCTAAGTATGCTAATAGTGGTTTTCACTTTAGATATTGAAGTTTCGGTGACTTAAAAAGTAGCTAGTCTATTAGTAGATAGTTTCTACAAATTTAGTTTACAGCCAAAACAAGATGAATGAAAGTTCTTAAGCCTTGAAGTCAACTTATTCTGTGGAAAAAGTGTAACACAATACTTTTCTCTACCACGAATTGCCTCTTCCATTATGTAATTAGTATGTACGTGTGTTCCTTACAAATCTTGGACGTTTTTTCTCGCTTTTTTTTTTTTTGCTTTACTTGTTCAACAAAATGATGCGCGAGAATTAATATTGAAGCAAATTGCCCCAATAACAAAAAATTCTGAAAAAAAAAAGAAGAATAAAGCTTAACAAGCTTGCTTTTTTCGACAATACATATACATATAGATATTTAAAGAGAACATAATATTAACAATGTCAGATTATTCAACTCAAACAGTAGCTCAATTAAAGGAGATTTTAAAAGGAAAAGGTTTATCAATTGAAGGTAAAAAAGCAGATTTAGTTCAAAGATTACATGAACACGACACTCAACAACAACAACCACCACCACAACAACAACAACCAGAACCAGAAGTAGCCGAACAACAACCAGAGCAACCAGAAACTAAATTAGAGGGAAAAACACAAGAAAATGAAAGCACACTAACTGTTATTCAACCAAAAGAACAACAACAACAACAAGAAGAAGAAGAACCAAAACCAAAACAATTATCTCCAGAAGAAAGGAAACAATTAGCTATTGAATTATTAACTAAAAAAGTTCAACGTGCTGAAAAATTTGGTGATGAACAAGCTGCTAATGATGCAAAAAAAGATTTGGCAAGAGTAGAGAAATTTGGAGTTGAATTGGGAACAGCATTGGCTAGAGAAATTGGATTAGTGGATAATTCCTTATCAAACAAGAAATTTAATCATCATAAACGTAATAATAAACGTGGATTCAAGGGTAATAAAGGTAGAAAAGGCGGGTTTAGAAAGAATCGTAATTAGTTGGACAAAAGTATTATTTAAAATTGTTGTCAATTATTAAAGAAATGTATAAATATTGGTTTATGACAGTATGTAACTTATATATATTTATGTATGTGTGTACTTTATGTAGGTATTTGTGTACCTGTATATGTATGTCTAAATAAATAAACGCTTCGAACCAAGGAGATAAAAGGAATGGCTTTGGCAACTCTACTCTTCATCACTAATGTTAAATTGTGAAACATCGGCATTTTCAATTGGATCATCGACATTTCGATCAATGATTAATCCATTGTTGTCTTTTATCCAAATGAAAAAGAGCCCAATAACTGCAGAAAAGAAATAAATCCAATTAGATATCAATAATGGCAGCACTGCAACTTCCATACTTTTTTCTAATGCTAGCATACGTATAACGGAATCAAAGTTCACAGTATCACCCGATGGGTAGTCTGGTAAGGAATCTGCTATGCCTCTAACAACTCTTGAAGCTGTAATGAGTCCAGCGATAAACATCACGATAATTGGCAATATCAAAATTATCAAAATCGATCTTTTGAATGCTAAAACTACTCTTTGAGTGGAATCTTCGTCATTTGGATTTGGAGGAAAATGAGAAATTGTCTTTTTAGTTTTAAAATAAAAGTAAACAATCAAAATAAACCAAGTGATGGAAAATAAACCTGTTAATCCAGCAAAAAGATTTAATACTGCACTTCCTGAAGATGGTGGTTCAAGTTGATCAAATCCAGTTAAAAATGGTGTATCTGATTTTGATCCATTGAGTAACAACAAATAAATGTAGATAACTACCAAGTTTGTAACGAAAAATCCAACTATTCTGACAAAAGTTTGATGAGGGAATAATCTGTATCGATGTGAATTTCCATTATGATAATATATAACCCCGTATCCCATGGAGAATAATAATAAAATACAAATAGTATAAGTATTGAAAGCAATTGACAAAAACTGTGCTCCTTGTTTAGCTAAATTCATCAACATTGAATCTTTACTGGTGTCAAAGAAGTTGTTTTCCAAAAATGACCCAATCCACATATAAGAATTGACAAGAATAAATGGGAATAAAACTAAAAAAATAACCGCTTTTGAAATAACGGAAACGGAATCCAAATCTTTAAAATCTTTACCCACTTTAAACTTCAAGATATAATTCAAAAGATATATGAATAAAATTATGGCTAATACTATAACGTATCTCATTTGTGAATATATGGTGTACTCGATATATGTCAAGTTACCATAAGAGTTTTTAAAAACAACTGGGATATCAATCTTTTTATCCTCAAGTTTACCAATATAAACACAATAAATCCCGGTGTCATATACAATATATTCCACATTCTTATTGGTATCAATATACCCATTATACAATTTGGCATCATCGATTTGGAAATCAGAAGCAACTTTTAAATTAAATTTACTTTTATCGTCATCAAGTAAAGAATCAGATATTTGATGTTTGGCATAATCTTCAAAATATTTTTCAACATTAGGTAAATTGGTGAAATTCAAAAGATCAGTATAATGGAATATTAGGGTGGGTAATTTAAAATCTTGAGGTAATTTGCTACCGTCAACTTTAATATAACCTTTACCTTTTCTCTGTGAAATTGGTCCACAAATAACACCTTTTTCAAAACCCAAAATGGTTGGATTACTAGTAAGTGCAAATGTAAATGATGTGAGTAATGATATGGAAATTATCAATTGCTTCAAAAGCATTGCTGTGGATAGATGTTGTGGTTTTTAAAAGTATGAGGATTAAGGAAATATTGATTTTTTTTTGACAGATTTAAAAGGAGAAAGAAGAAAAGGGTATTACTGGGGGGAGGGGGGAAAGTGAATATTTAACTTAACTTAGATTTAACGTCTAACAAAGAGAAAAGAAAGGAAGAAGAAAAAAATAGGCGAAGTTTTTTTTTACTAAACAATTTTTTGTTTTGTGGTCCCGTTTTTTTCTATTGGTGATGGTTCTCTCTGTTACGAAATCTTGTGATAAGTAATTACTAGTTGTAATGGCATTAAGAAATGGCAGAGAGTGCTTAAGATCAGTATACATTATTGCATGATAAAGTGTTGACATTAGATTATGAAATCTGTTATTAAAATGTGATGCTGCTTTAAATTGCTGTCGTGGATGTTGAGCAAAAAAAAAAAATTGGTTGGCGATGAAAATTAGTTGACGGTGATCTCAGATTTTCGTGTATCTCTCGGCAATTCATTCTTATATAATGATTTATATTACGGTAGATGATGATTCGAGAAACAAATTAATTTGCAAATCCTAGCGGCACTAGCAGAAACCTTCAGGATGTTGTAGGACATTGATTTCTCTTGGTTTTCGTGCTGGAATCTAATACTACCCTAATCAAAAGATGGAGGAGGTCAATAACAGCAGATCTTTCTGGCTGAAGTAAATTCATAACCACTGAATCTGCTAGACGATGTATTTCTGTCTAATTACAAAAGATATATTAATATAGTAAGAAAATTACAGTGAAACAACTATATACTGACCAAAAGGAAAAACAAATCAAAAAACAAAGTTACAAAGAAAACATTATCTATTGAGCGACTTTATGATCATGAGTAGCGGCGTATCTTCCTGATGGATCGGCATGACAACCCCATTCAGCTTTTGGAATCCATCTCATAACAGTAGATGCAGCAGCTTTTGAACCGTTAAACATTTTATCAAACTTACATCTGTACCAGTAAGCCTCTTTAGTAGTTGGAATATCATCACCCCATTCTGGTTTTGGATGAGCAAATTCTTCATCACTAACCATTTTTTCAGCAGTATCTTTTAATCCATCAATCCATGAATAACCAACCCCATCGGAAAATTGTTCCTTTTGTCTCCAAAGGATTTCTTCTGGTAAATAAGGTTTGACATCTGGTTCATCACTGGTATCAAATGCTTTTCTTAAAATGTATTTTTCAATTTTACCTGGTTGAATCAATTTATCTTCTGGGTTGATGTTCATACAAACTTCCAAAAATTGTTTATCCAAGAATGGAACTCTGGCTTCCAATCCCCAAGCCATGGTGGATTTGTTGGCTCTAAGACAATCAGCATAATGCAAGTTCTTAACTCGCTTGACACATTCTTCATGGAATTCTTTAGCACTTGGAGCATTGGCAAAATACAAATATCCACCAAAGATTTCATCTGAACCTTCACCAGAAAGAACCATTTTAACACCTTGGGCTTTGATTTTTCTTGATAACAAGTACATTGGTGTTGAAGCTCTAATGGTGGTAACATCATAAGTTTCCAAATGGTAGATGACATCATCCAAGGCATCAAGACCTTCTTCTAAAGTGAAAGTATGAGAATGATGAATGGTACCAATGAAATGAGCGACTTTTTCGGCAGCCAATAAATCAGGAGCACCAGGTAAACCAATAGCAAATGAATGTAATTGGTTGAATACCCCAGTGGAATGCAATGAACCTTTGTCATCAACACCAGACAATTCCTTGTTGGCATCGATACCTTCTGGGTTGAAAGAAGCTTGGGCAGCTTTTTTGGTTTCTCTAGAGGCAATAGAAGCAATTAAAGATGAATCCAATCCACCAGATAATAAAACACCATAAGGAACTTCAGCCATTAATCTCTTTCTCACGGCCAATTCTAAAGTTTCTCTAACTTTTTTAAAGTCAACGTGTTGTTCTGGAACTTTAGATGCATCCCACCAAGATGGCTGGAAGTATCTTGTTATTTCATCAGTGTTGGAATCATAAACATGACCTGGTGGGAATGCAAAAATTTCGTCACATTCTTCAATCAAACATTTCAATTCACTGGCAAAATATCTTGTTTTAGGAGATTTAGAAGATTTACCCATGTATAAAGTGGTGATACCGATTGGATCTCTAGCAGCAACTATTCTATCATTTTTCTTGTCGTATAAAACCCAAGCAAACATACCATCTAAATGTTTTGGGGCATCAATGTCGTATTTTGTGAAAAGAGGAATGATTGGTTCACAATCACTCAAAGATTTGAATTTATAATCAGGAAATTGTTCTCTTAATTGAATATGGTTATAGATTTCCCCGTTAACGGCCAAAGTAAAGTTACCATCTGGTGAAACAATAGGTTGAGCACCAGAATCTAAACCAACAATAGCCAATCTTTCATGACATAATATGGTGCTGTTTTGAACAACATTTCCTGACCAATCTGGACCTCTATGTCTAATTAATTTGGAATATTGTAAAGCTTTACTTTTGAAATCTTCAACCTCTGGTTGTCTGTAAGCTGCAAAAATACCACACATGGTTGTATAATATGAATATAACTTGTATAAAAGAAAAAGAAGTATTAACACTGAATAATTATTTTTTTCAAATTTTTCAAAAATTTTTTTTTTTTTTGTTGGTTTATTTTTCCACCAATTTATGTATATATATAAGATTTAAGTATTTCCGTAGTAGTACTAGTAATTATGCTTATTGACTCAACTTGTGCGACTTAAGGTTAGAGAAGAACTAAGATGGATAGATGAGTATATTACAATACAATATAGTTTAGAAAATTTTTCAACTGGGAAAAGCCAAGAAAACCCAACGCCGCAAAAGCGATCTCAAAAGCAGAAACAACATTAAAATTAATAGTCATCTCAATTAAATATTAGAAGGTTATAGAGTCAAAAAAAAGAATCCAGTGAAAATGAATTGTAATATTCAAAAATCACCAGTTATAAACATGTAAAATATTTTCTTACTTTATTCAAATGCAGTCATAATAAAGCAGGGGATAACAAAAACAACAATGAGTGAGTTCAGTTCATTTTCTATTTCTCCATATTAGAAAATGAGTAATAATTGAATATGACTCAATCAACCAACCAACTTGAAATAAAATTGTGCGCACAAAATTTCAATTTTGTTCTTTCCATTTGGTAGTGCTTGCTTTGGTTTGCGTGTTAACCGTGGCTATTAATCAATTAGAGTATTGGTCACGTGCAGCGGGATGCCAGTACCGACCAACTACTACCGATGTCTACCAACCAATATCTACAAAATTCACTACTACATGATCATTTTGTGTAATATTATTTTTATTCTGATAAGCTTATAAATATAGAAAAAACCTGTTGTCTAAAGTTTACTTGATAATCTCAAATCATCGTAATCTCTGTCAAAATGTTTATCAACAATATCAATGATGTAGTTAACATTGATTTCATTGGTTAAGAATGTCTTTTTGTGAGTATTCTTCTGTAATAATTGATCTAAAAATTGATTTAAAACTTTCAAATCTCGAATATTCAATATTTGAACAAATGCTTTAGTCTTAGCTTTATTTTTGAAGATTTTAATCAATTGTAAATTATTCAAATAATATAAATCACTGACCAAATATTGTTTATTGATTGATTCAAGTGATACAAACAGTTTTTTCTTTTTCGATTGATCAATAATATATTTCAATAATCCTTTTGTTGTGGGATATTTAAATTCTTCATCATAAATAATGATTTTATTATGAGTTTGTTGTTGTCGTTTACGAATATAATCATTGGCCAAATTATTGGTTAATTCTAATATATTGGAAATTAAAACCACATAAGATTCCAAAAATGGTTCGGCTAAATTGGCGAAAAATTTGACATAATCATGATCAATGATTTTGTATAATGAATCATGATGATATTCTGATGACTCTGTTCTGGTGATAACTTTCAAATCAACTAAATCATTCAATATAAATGATAATTCATTTCTGGGGTTTTCATCATAATCAAATAAAAATTCATTCTTGAGGAATCCAATTAAAATATAGAATAATTTGCCAATGACTCGATGATTACAATTAGTACAGCCATTCAACAAATTCAAAATAAACATTACCAAACATCTCTTAATAATCAAATGAATAGTCAAATTCTTATAGTATAATAATTCAATTGGTGATTCAATTTTGATTTGATCAGTTTTGCGATTGACTTTAATGTATCTGAAAAATGATAAGATTTGGTGTTTAACTAATTCTGTCAATTCAGCATCATTACAAATTGCCATATCTTCCAAGATTTTACTGTTGGTGGCACTACTATCTTGATTTTCATTGAGTAATGTTCTAACCACTATTCGTAAAACTGGGATTAATTCGGAAATGGCAAAAGTGTCTTTACCAGAAAAATATTGATAAGCTTGAAGGGTGGTGCCAACAATGGAAATTTCAGGGATATAACTATTTTTATTGATTTCATGTAAAATTTTGAACCCTAACTTCTTTAGATTAACGTCATCATTTAAAGCTCGATCAATTTCATTTTGATCATCAACAAATTCTGATATTTTGAAACTTTCACCCAATTTAACAAAAATTTTCCCTGTTAAAGTTCTTTCATTGTTGTCATTCCACCCATTTTTATCGTAAATGACTTTATCTTCCTTTTTAACGAAAAATGCACTGGTAGCCACAGAAATAGTACCAAATAAACTTTCTTGAGTCTTGTCATCACCTTTCAATTCTTTTAAAAACGCGTCATTTTCATAAACTCTTTCATAAGTGACAGAAATTGGTTGAAACAATAAATTGAAATCAGTATTTTTCTCTTCATTACGTTGTTTTAAATATATTGAACATAATGATTTCAAAATACCATATTTAGGTAATAACAATTTCCCATCTCGTGATCTTGTGCCTTCAATAAACACTTCAAAGGGGATTTTATTGACCAAAATAAATTCAATGACATTGTTTAAATTTCTTTCCGTATAAGCTTCATTATTGAATGAACGAGGAATGAAAATAGCCCCCAAATTCTTCAAAAGCCCTCCAATAACGGCAACATTCAAGTTTTCTCCGGCAATTACCGAAGGAGTAGCCATTTGGAACCGAACACACACCAAATGCACAATTATGTAGTCCAAATGGGATTGGTGTGACGGTAAAAAAATAATTGACATGGGGTCATCAAGATATTTTTGATATAAATCTGACATATCTTGATTTGATACCCAAATCCCCTTGGGGAACAATTTTTGCATAATTGTCATAACGGTGACATAAGCCGATCTAATAAAATTATGAGATGGGAAAGTAGGTAAATTTTTTTCATTTTGTTTTTTATAATATTCAACCATATACTGTTTCACTTTTTGAAATCTTTCTTTGAATTGATTAGCTTTAATTAATTTTAAACTCAATTCTTGATTAATTAAATCATAAATTATTTCATCTAATTTGGTGTCATCTTTTTCTAATTTATTATTCATATAATTTTTAAATTTGGTTCTAAATTCATCAGAATGTTTATTAGTGAAATAACGATACTCCGGAACAGAATAAATTTTGTCGTATTTAGATCCACCAGTAATTAATCTAAATGCCAGATTCAAAAGATTAAATGATTGATGTAAAGTTTTCACATTACCATCGACATTAATATAAGTTTCCTTATCAATTGGAAGTGGGAATTTCAAATCGACATTGGGATCTATCAATGGGTCATGAAGAATATTGACATCGAAATCTGAATTAGAAATATCCTGGTTTGACATTGGGGGGGAGGAAAAATACTGGGAGTGTGTTTTTTGAAGGATGAGATGGAGTCAAAATAAGGAAAAATTTCAAAAAGAAGGAAAAGAAGGAAAGACAAAGAAATGGTTATTGCTATTTATATATTCTTCATAAATGTTTGTCTATATATAGTAAATCTCAATTTGCTAATTAAAGAAAAAAAAAATTCCATAGTTATTGTTTTAGTTTTATCAAATACTAGAAACTACTACTAAAAAAAAATTCGGAATTAATTTTTGTTGGGTAATAACACCACTCCCATTTGAATTGATTTGATTTTAAATTTCAACCTTTCTTTTTAAATTTTTGCAAATGTTTTTTTTTTTTAAACAACAAAAGTTACAA